>Ga0066636_10001331_pt1 | contig 15272 bp, 10 predicted proteins | sample CryGeyCG2014_080_2_FD_62736 | JGI IMG/M metagenome (GOLD analysis project Ga0066636, IMG submission 62736) | Groundwater microbial communities from aquifer - Crystal Geyser CG07_land_8/20/14_0.80 | ecosystem: Environmental > Aquatic > Deep subsurface > Groundwater | place: USA: Utah: Grand...
ACACTATGTCATTCCCCGACTCGATCGGGGAATCCAGCCAGTCAAACTGGATTGTCCGGTCAAGCCTGTCCTACGATCCCCCGATCAAGTCGGAGGACAGGCCCGATCGGGGGACCGGACAATGACAAACAGCTAATGCTTAGATCGTTCTGGAGAATATGCGTTGGAGATAATTCGCAGTCAATTAAGACTGCTGAGTATAAAAGGGGTCCGTCCCTATTAATCCTTTGAGGAGCGCTGACGCATGGCCAAAGCAAAGATCCTGGTGGTGGATGACGAGAAGCTGATCCGCTGGTCTCTGAAACAGAATCTTGAAAAAGAGAATTATGAGGTCTTTACCGCCTCAACCGGCGAAGAGGCCATGGACCTATTCAACCAGGAACTCCCGGACCTCATCCTGCAGGATATCAAGCTTCCGGGGAAGAGCGGGCTTGAGATCCTGGAAAATGTAAAGAAGCTCCGCGAGGAGTCCCTGGTGATCATGATGACGGCCTACGGGGATATTCAGACCTCGGTCAAGGCCATGAGGCTGGGGGCCTACGACTTTGTGGAGAAGCCCTTTGATTTCGATAAGCTGAAACTCACGGTGGCCAAGGCGCTGGAGACGGTAAACCTGAAGAAAGAGGTCGGCTATTTCAGAAAGCTCTATTTTGAGGGGTTGGAGACCAACATTATAGGAGAGTCAACCAAGATCAAAAGCATGATGGATGAAATCAACCAGATCGCACAAGCAGGTGTTTCCACGGTGCTCGTTACCGGAGAGAGCGGGACAGGCAAGGAACTCGTTGCAAGGCGGATTCATCAGATCATGCACCAGGACCGTTACGCACCCTTCATCCAGGTAAACTGTGCGGCCTTGCCTGAAACGCTTCTGGAGACGGAACTCTTCGGGTATGCCAAAGGGGCGTTCACCGACGCAAAGACCCGGAAAGCAGGTTTGTTTGAGCTGGCCGATGGCGGGAGCATACTCCTTGATGAAATCGGTGATATGAAAATGGACCTGCAGAGCAAATTGCTGCGGGTTCTGGAGGAAAGGGCGGTGAGGAGGGTCGGAGAGAGTCGGGAGGTCCCTGTCAATGTATTGGTTATTGCCACCACGAACCGGGAACTGGATCAGGAAGTGGAGAGGGGTGAACTCCGGCTGGATTTGTTCTATCGACTCAATACCTTCCGGCTGGCCATCGCTCCACTCCGAGAAAGAAAAGAGGATGTTCTGCTTTTATCAGAGTATTTTCTTTCCAGGTTTTGCGAAAAGTACAATAAAAGGACCATAAAGGGTTTTTCCCCTGAAGCAATACGACTCCTGACCTCCTATCCCTGGCCTGGAAATGTCCGGGAGCTCAAGAATGTGATTGAACGTATCGTGGTGCTGAAGGAAACGGAGTGGGTCCAGCCGGAACACCTGCCCGCTGAGATCATGCATGCATCGGAGAAGAAAGACGATCAGGTCATTGGAAGGTTTGTCCTTCCGGATACCGGTATTTCTCTTGAAACCCTGGAAAAGGACCTGATTCTTCAGGCGCTCGAGAAGGCCAAGAACAACAAGACCCTGGCTGCAAAACTCCTCGGTATCAGCTACGACACGCTGAGGTATCAGATCAAGAAGATCGGTCTGGAATGACGGCAGACGGCATTACATCAATGCCTGCCTGGCAATAGATTTAACGTAAGCAAGATTGAAAGGCTTTTCAAGGAGCATAAGGGTCTTATCCGCTATTTTCTTCTTGTTTTCATCATCCATATAGGCTGACATCATAACCACCTTGGTCTCAGGAGATTTTTTGTGAATTTCCTGCATCACTTCAATACCGCTCTTGCCCGGAAGATAGACATCGAGAAAACATAGGTCGTAGAAACAGGAATGGATCTCTGTACAAGCCTCTTCCCCGGTCCTCACCGTCTTGACCTCTCCAAGGTCCACCATGGTGTTGGAAAGTCCGAAGAGGATCAGCGGCTCGTCATCAACGACAAGGATCTTTTTTGTTCCGGGTTTCGGTTTATCTTTCATGTTCGATTCAAATTTCAGGTTGAGTGTAGGAGCCATGTCACACTTTTCTATGCCAACGTACCTCAATGTACTGCAAGAAATATGCCAAGGGCGGCACAGACTATCATCGGTCATTTATTGGAGCTTTTAATGCAAAAGAGCTGTGAACTCTTCAGATCCGACCAGACCGGAATGGTGAAATTCCCAGATGCTGTTGGTGATATTACCAAAACGGTTGATGCTGCTGCCATCCAAAGGGCCCTCTTCCGCGGCAGTCCCCGGAGGACCCAATAGCCCTCAGCATCATCAACCATAGGGAAGTGCTCTTCTGACAGCCTCCAGTTGGGTAACTGTTTCAGCATGGATGGGAATGGTTCTATTCTCTATCATTTGAAGGCGGGATTTCACTTTTTACTTTTGTATTGATAAGAATTTGATTTATTATATGATTATTTTGATCGAATTTTAACACGGGATATCCGATTCATGACAAACGGGTTACATGGACATGATATCCTGTGCCATGCATGACAGACCTTATCTCCGGCAGGGTCCGGATGAAAAGGGCTGGGGAGTGAGAAAGCAAACGTTCGGATTCTTCCGATCTCCATTTCCCGGAGATGTAAAGAGGATTGCGGACAACGGTTCCTGGAGGATACGGACTCAATGAAAACGATCGGGCGCTTCCGTTTTCCCTTCACGATCGCCCTGCTGCTGGCCCTCGCAACCTTGCTCGTCTTCGCTCAGGTTGCAGGACACGAGTTTCTTTACTATGATGACAATGAATACGTCACCGAGAACCCGCCGGTGCAAGGCGGGCTCTCCTGGAGAGGGCTGGTGTGGGCTTTCACAACCATGCACGCAGGCAACTGGCACCCGATGACATGGCTGTCCCACATGCTGGACGTCCAGATCTTTGGTCTTAGTCCCGGGGGGCACCATTTGGTCAGCGCCCTTAGCGAGGCGCTCCAGCTCAAGCCCGACTATGCCAATGCCTGGTCCAATCTGGGCGCTGTTTACCTGGCGTTGGGCCGCATTCCCGAGGCGACCGACGCCCTTCTTGAAGCGACACGGCTCACGCCGGATGACCCTACGGCCTGGTTCAACTTCGGTTCCTTGCATGGAAAAACCGGACGGTTCGCCGAGGCGATCAAAGCCTATCGTGAGGCTCTTCGGCTCAAACCGGACTACGCAGCGGCCTGGAACAATCTCGGTGCCGCGTACCAGAGCTCCGGCCGGATCCCGGAGGCAACCAACGCTCTCCGGAAAGCGGCACAATTCCGGTCCGACGACTATGTGGCCTGGTACAACCTCGGCGTTATTTACGCCAGGACCGGGCAGTTGACCGATGCGGTCGAGGCCCTGAACGAGGCGGTGCGAATAAAGCCGGACCATGTCGCGTCCTTGTACCGGCTGGGAATGGTCTACTCGGAAATGGGGAGACAAAGAGAGGCGCTCGATGCGGCGGATCGGTTACGGGGCCTCGATGCCGAGGGGGCCGAGGACCTCCTCCGCCGAATCAGCCCTTCAGGCCGATGAGGCTCCCAGGGTGCCGGTCCGGAACGGTGGTCCTGCACGATTCAACACCGGCTTTCCCGCTCGATGGGGATGGGCTCCGGGATCCAATCCCGTAATAGCACTCACGAAAGGATACTGCAGGCATGCAGAGAAAAATGGTTCTCCTGGCCTTTGCCGTGGCTTTTGCCGGGTTCTTCTCTCAAATGGTTCTCCAAAGGGATATGAAGCCCTATGCCCTAAAGGGCCTCTATTTCCAGAAATGGTCATCGGAATTCTTCATGCAGACCGTCTCCATCGAAGATCTTCGCGATGTGCCTCTTCAGTCACTCGCCAACCTGCACATCCAGCCCCCTGCACTGGATACCATTCGAGCGGTCCTCGCTAAGATGTGGGCCTCGCCGGACTCTCATGCCCTCCTTCGCGATGTGGACCGATCCCTTTACGTCTTGTGGGCTGCCGTTTATGGTTTCCTCATAGCTCTTGTATTCTGGTGGCTCTCCCGGATCACCGGGTCAGGATACGCCGTTCTTTCAGCGCTCTTTTTCGCGGCCCACCCGGCTGCTATTTTTTATGCCACCCTTCTCGATGGAACCCTTCTCTCCGCCCTCCTCATGATGTGGGCAACCTATCTTCTCTGGTGCATCCGGAAGGACCCTGCAGTGTCGATCGCGCCGTTGGCTGTTGCTGTGCTGGCGCTCTTTTTTACCCGGTCGATTTTCCAGTGGCCGGCGATCCTTGTGTTTGCGCTTTCCCTGATTCTGCTCCGAGTGCCCAAACGCCGCGTTGCCATCTTTTTCGTGGTTTGCACAGGCGTGGCCGGCCTCTATCTGGGGAAGCAATACCATCGGTTCGGCCTATTCTCCACTTCGTCGTTTACCGGCCTTAGTCTCGTTCATTCGATCGGCTATGAAGTGGACTACTGGAACTTCCTGGACCGTGTTCCAGATACCGAAGAGAAGCGTTCGCTGCCGAGGGTCCTTGTCCGGAGGAAGAAACTCGACGGCGCTCCGAACTTCAATCATGTGGGCTACCTCCGAATGAACCGGCATCTTCTGGAGAGATATAAGACAGAGTTTGCGGCCACCCCTGCAAGGGAGCTGATACGGTCATACCGGGAAAATCTCGGGTTCTATTTCCTCCCCTCCAGCCGGTACACGGAACACGTCATCGTTGACCGTATCCCCTGGAGAGACTTTTATGACCGGATATTTTCCTTCCCGGTTTTGCCGGCCCTGCTCCTGCTGGCGGGGATCGTCTGGTTCGCGGGGGCGGGTCCAAGAGATTGCGCCGCCGGCATCGCCCTTGCCCTGCCCGGGTTGTACGTGTTTCTTATTTCCGTATTGTGTGATAAAGGGGAGAATATGCGTTTCAAATTTTTTATGGAGCCGGTTTTCTTTGTTTTCATCGCGGCAGAGCTCCATGCTGCAGGTGAGCGGATCTACAGGAAGGTCTGCGCCAAAGAGACCACCTGAGCAGTGTGAGGATTCTCCTCGCAGGAAGGCTGAACAGAAAAGATTGTGGTTATTCCTCTCAATGGAATATGCTATCATAGGCCGCATGAACAAGTTTTTTCGAATGAGTCATCCCATCATCTCTGAAGGATGCCATCCATGCTGAATCTGTCAAAGAAGAAAAGGGCTGTCATGGAACATATGGACCGGATGGCCGAGAAGAGAGACGCCTACATCAGGAAAAACATCTATTATTACGATGATCTGTTGAAAATGATGAAATACAATATTCCCGAGGGGGCTTCGGTCCTCGAAATCGGCTGCGGTACCGGCTTCATGTTGGACCGTCTCAAGCCCGGGAGAGGCGTCGGCATCGATATTTCGGGACAGATGATAAAGAAAGCCAGGGAAAAATATCCCAATCATGAGTTTTTCCAGATGGATGCCGAGGAGATCACGCTAAAGGAAACGTTCGATTATACCCTGATTACCGATACGCTGGTCTATCTGGAGGATATCCAGCGGCTCTTCCGCGAGATGAAAAAGGTTTCACATGCCGGTACCCGGATCCTCATCACCTACCACAATTTTCTCTGGTCCCCCCTGATCGGCCTGGCCGAGTTGTTCAATCTGAAGATGCCGCAGCGGAGGCTCAACTGGCTGAATGCCGCCGATATCGAAGGCCTTCTCTATCTGGAACATTACGACGTGATCCGTGAAGGGAACCGGTTCATCTTCCCCAGGTACCTGCCGGGGATCTCCTGGGTGTTTAATAGATTCATTTCCCAGTTTCCGTTTTTTAACCGTCTCTGCCTGACCGGGTATATGATCGCAAGGCCCCTTCCCGAGTCTGCGGCAGCGGAAAAGAAGACCGTCAGTGTCGTTATCCCGGCGAGGAATGAAAGAGCCAACATCGAAAACGCCATGAAGCGGATGCCGCGAATGGGGGAGCGGACCGAGGTCATTTTTGTCGAGGGGCATTCCCGTGACGGGACCCTGGAGGAAATCAAGCGGGTCTGTGAAGAATACGGGCATGAATGGGACGTCCGCTACGCGGTCCAGGACGGCACCGGCAAAGGGGATGCCGTGCGCAAGGGATTTACCATGGCCAGGGGGGAGATTCTCATGATCCTCGATGCCGACCTGACGGTCCCTCCCGAGGAGTTGCCCAAGTTCTATGATGCCCTTGCTTCAGGAAGAGGGGAGTTCATCAATGGGTCCCGGCTGGTCTATCCCATGGAAAAGGAAGCGATGCGGCTCCTGAACATGTTCGGGAACAAGTTTTTTTCCCTGATGTTCTCCTGGATCCTGGGCCAGCGCCTGAAAGATACGCTTTGCGGGACCAAAGTGCTGTCAAAAAAGAATTACGAGCAACTCGTTTCCAACAGGGGATACTTCGGGGAATTTGACCCTTTTGGGGATTTCGATCTCATCTTCGGATCCTCCAAGTTGAACTTGAAGGTTGTTGAAATTCCCACCCGGTATCAGGCCAGGGAGTACGGCGAGACGAATATTTCAAGGATCAGGCACGGGTGGCTGCTGCTGAAAATGACTTTCTTTGCCATGGTCAAAATTAAATTTAATTAAGACGGCGTTGCCAGAGGCGCGCCAATCGGCAGTCTTCCCGAATGGAGAGGGCGTACCTTCCGGCTTTGTAAAAAGCGTTTCGATGAGGGAGGGCGGCGGCCGGAAGCCGGGCGTGAATGAAGGTATGGAAAAAGCGTTGAAAACCAGAACGGCGGCGGCCCTTCTTGCAGCGGGGCTCACCTTGATCGTTTTTCTGCCCGTGCTGGGGAATGGTTTTGTCAATTGGGACGATAACGAATATATCTATGAGAATACCTTCATCCGATCACTCGACGCGACGCTTCTCAAGACGGCATTCTTCGATTACCCCGTCTCCTACTGGCACCCCCTCACCTGGGTCTCCCATGCAGTGGACTATGCCGTCTGGGGATTGAATCCCCTCGGCCATCATCTGACGAACATGATCCTCCACGCCCTGAACACCCTGGTGGTCGTGCTGTTGATCGCCCGACTGACGGATGCTTCCCGGGAGAGACCGGACGATGAAAGGGCATGGGGCCGGACGGTCCTGATTACGGCCGGAGTCACGGGGCTCCTCTTCGGTCTCCATCCTTTGCACGTGGAGTCGGTCGCGTGGTCTTCGGAAAGAAAGGATCTTCTCTGTGCCCTGTTTTTCCTTCTAAGCGTGATGGCGTATGCAGGCTATTCGGGCCGCTCAAAGGCCGGAGCGGTTCCGGCACCGCTCTTTCTGAATAAACAGTATCTCCTTTCCATCGGATTCTTCGTCCTTGCCTTGTTGAGCAAACCCATGGCCGTGACCCTTCCGGTGGTACTTCTGATCCTGGACGGGTATCCCTTTCGCAGGATAGCCTCCTTCAAGACCTTGCTGGCCGCGTGTGTGGAGAAGCTCCCCTTTATTGCGTTGAGTCTCTTTGCCTCGATTCTCGCGATCCTGGCGCAGAAGGAAGTCGGGGCCCTGGCGACCATGGAATCTGCGCCTCTGTCCACGCGGGTCCTGGTCGCGGCGGGATCGCTGATCGCGTATCTCGGCAAGATGGTCATCCCTTTGAATCTGATCCCTCTCTATCCCTATCCCAGGGATGTCTCAGCCGTATCGCTGAAGGTTCTTTTCCCGGTTGTTCTCGCCGCGGGGATCACCGGGGTTTGTTTTGCCCTGGCAAAAAGGCGGCCCGTCTGGCTGTCCGCCTGGGGCTACTACGTGATCACGCTCCTTCCCGTGCTGGGTCTTGTCCAGGTGGGGCCTCAGCCCATGGCCGACCGGTATACCTATTTGCCCAGTCTCGGCCCGTTCCTTGTCCTGGGTGCGGCGGCGGCATGGGGCTGGACAAAGGCGGCGTCAGGTGCAGGCGCGAGAGGGAGGCTCTTCAGTGCATCCGTGGCTCTTTTTGTTTTTGTTCCTCTCATCGGCCTGACCGTCAGGCAGATAGGTATATGGAAAGACAGCATTTCGCTCTGGAGTTATGTGATCGAAAAGGAGCCGGAAAGAGTGCCGAGGGCCTATTACAATCGTGCCCTGGCTTTTCGCGAAAGGGGCGAGCTCGACAGGGCCCTCTCGGATTACGACCGGGTCATTGCCTTGACCCCTTCCGATTACAAGGCCTATTATGAGCGGGGGAGGATTCTTGAGGAGACGGGCCGGCCGGATAAGGCCATGGCGGACTACGACAAAGCGGTCGCCTTGAACCCCTCTTTTCCCGATCCTCTTCTCGACCTTGGCATCTTGTACGGGAAGGCCGGCTCATTCGACAAGGCGGTGGAATATTTCAGTCGCTCCATTGCCATGGAGCCTGAGAACGACGAATCTTACAACAACCGCGGACTCGCCTATCTCTTGATGGGCCGGTACGACCGGGCGCTTCAGGATTTTAATCGGGCCATCCTCCTCAATGAGAACAATGCGGCCATTTACGTAAACCGGGGGAAGCTCCACCTGAGGACCGGCGATCAGGTGCGTGCGGCTGCAGACTTCAGAAAGGCCTGTGAATTGGGGGACGAGGGCGGGTGTGCCGAATGGAGAGCCTCGGGAGGCAGGTAGGTTGAACGCGGTACCAAGGCTCAGCCCGTCTGACTGGCGGTGTTTCGCACTGCTGCTCCGAACGGTCTTCGCCCCGGCCCTATGGCCAGGATCGGATGATTTCGGACAAGAGGTGTCACAGATGAAACCACGGCAGGCAGACTCTCTCACTTCGCGGCGGGAGGTTAGATGAGCGGCTCTCTTTCTCCCGGTATCCCGGGCGCCCGCGCCTCGCTCCTCCTTCTTGTGCTGCTAACCCTCGCGGTCTATGGGAACAGCCTGAGTAACGGATTCGTCTGGGACGATGACTTCATCATTGTCAACGACCCGGCCACGCGGGAGCTCACCGGTGCGGCCGCCCTGCTTCTCTCCCCCGACGTGGTCCGGCCCTACTACCGCCCCCTGAACCGGGCGTCCTACCTTCTCGACTACCAGCTCTTCGGCATGCGGCCCGCCGGTTTCCACGCCATCAACGTGCTGTTTCACCTGCTCAACGTCCTGCTCGTCTATCTTCTGGGGCTCCGCCTCTTTCGTACGGCGGGGCCGGCCGTGCTGGCCGCCGCCCTGTTCGCTGTGCATCCGGTCAACTCGGAGGCCGTCAACTTTATCTCCGGCAGAAACAACCTTCTTGCCCTCTTCTTTGTCCTAACATCGGTTCTTGTCTTCGATCGGGGTTTGATGACGGGTTCATGGACCCGGTTTGCCGTCTCCGGTTTCCTCTGGTTCCTGGGCCTTCTCAGCAAGGAGCCCGCTGCCGTTGCGATCGTGCTCATGGCCGTTATCGCATGGACTTCACCTGAGCGCAAACAAGGCATGCCGAAGCGGAACGCGGCGGTTCTCCTTCCTCACCTTGTGTGCGCCGGGGTCTACCTGCTCCTCCGGATGGTCACCCTGGGCGGGGCCGTCGGGCCAGGCGGTCTCGTGGCGGGACTGCCCGGCCGGATCGCGGGCAACCTCTATGTGATTCCGCGTTACCTCGGGCTTGTCCTCTTCCCATTCAATCTGAACATCATGCACACGGTTCCGGTCCCGGACTTCGGCGCGATGCCATGGCTCCTGCCGGCCTGGGGCGCCATCGTTCTTACGCTCTGGCTCCTCCTGCGCACCCGGAGCGTCCCCGTACGCTTGGCCCTGCTCTGGTTCGCGCTCAACTTTATCCCCATCGCAAACATCGTACCGATCCCGAGCACGCCCATGGCCGAGCGTTACTTTTATCTGCCTGCGGTCGGGCTCTGGATCATCGCGGCCGACCGGGCGCATGCGTTGTACGCGAGATTCCCGCGTGGTCAGGCGCTCGCGGCCGGGGCCGCTGCCGTCATGATCCTTCTCGGCGGTCTTAGCGCCATCAGGAACCGCGACTGGAAGGACGACATAGCCCTCTTCAAGAGCGTGGTGAGGGCGGAGCCCGGCTCTCCGGCCGGGCACTTCAACCTGGGCGGAGCGCTTAAGGACGCGGGCGACCTGCAGGGAGCCGAGCGGGAGTGGCGGGAGGCGCTGCGGCTGGATGCGGCCCATTCCGGGGCCATGACCCAACTCGGCGCGCTGGCCGCGGTCCGGGGGGATTTCAACGGGGCTGAGCGCTGGTTCCGCTCCGCCATGGACGCGGACCCGGGTAACGCCATGGCCCGCTTCAACCTGGCAACGGTCCTTGAGAAGACCGGGAGGCCCGAGCAGGCGGCGCTTCAGTACGAGCTCTTCCTGAAGAACGTCCCTCTGGAATACCGCGAGTATATCCCCCGGGCCGAGGAGAGGATGGCCCGCCTCCGCAAGAGCCCGGAGCCGCGGGGGAGGGGCCCGAAAGAGCCTGATCCTGTCCCATGATCTCGATCCGTTCGGTCTGAGGGGCCCATTCCCGGCCTTGCCGGCTTCCGGCTTTCATACGAATTCCGGCGGACGTCCTATTACGGGAAGGCCGGCTATTTCGACTTTCCCTTGGGTCTTACCCTGCCCGATCAGCCGACTCCAAAATCCTTGCAGGACATGCAGAAACCCAATTGGTGAATTCCCCAAGTCGGGTTGGTGATATTTCCGGAATTTGCTCGAGTCCCTCAGCATTCGAATTCCACGAAAATCGTCTAACCATTTGTCTTTCCAATACAATTCAAATCCGGCACCCGTCTGGCACACTTCTTGCTGTATAGAGAATCGAGGAAAGACAAATCAGATGAAAAGGGTGACAGGCACAGACGATATGAATCATTTTCCAAACAAAAAAATGAAAAGAATATTTCACTTAACGGTTATTACCGCTGCATTCCTGTTTGCCGCTGCCTTTGTTCCTTCGCCCTCCCTCTCCTATGTTACGGCTCAGGAGGTCACGGCCTCTTACCTTTACAGCCTCTCGGATTTCACGGGCGCAGTCCCCTATAGCTGGGCAAAACTGGGACTGGATTACGAAAGAGGGGAGACCTATGTGGTCTATCAGGGTATCGTGAGAATCTTCAACGCGAGCGGTATGGAAGTATACCACTTCGGTGAGGACCTGGGACTCGGTGTGATCAGCGATCTCGCCGTTCTCGGTGACGGCAACATTCTCCTTCTCTTCAACCGTGTGGAAAGCTATGAACTCGTCCTCTGTGATTTCAGGGGGAGCCCCGTTTCAAAGATGAAAATCCAGGGCCTTCCCACGGCTTTTTCGGACATTCTGCCCAGCCGAATTTTTTCCCGGAATGGGCGGCTCTATTTTGCTGACCTCGGAACAAAAAAGAGGATTGTAGTCACCGATTCCAAGGGGATTTTTCAGGATGGATATGACCTCTCGGCTCTAATGGATTTCGGAGAAGAGAAGGCGGGGATGAAAAACGACATCGTCGGTTTCAGCGTGGACAGCAAGGGAAACATGCTCTTCACGGTCCCGACGCTGTTTCAGGCCTTCCGGCTTTCGCCGGACAAGGGCCTCGAATCCTTCGGAAGTCCGGGGAGTATTCCGGGGAAGTTCAATGTGATCGCAGGCATCGCGTCCGATGAGCAGGGCCGTATCTATGTGGCCGATTCGCTCCGCTCCGTGGTCGCGGTCTTTGATCAGGATTTCAAATTTCTGGCCGAGCTCAGCACTCGGGGCTTCAAGCCGGGCGAATTGATCGTACCCAAAGAAGTCGCCGTGGACACCAGGGGTAGGATTTATATCAGTCAAGCGGCGCGCAGAGGGGTCAGTGTTTTTCAGATTTCCGAGCAGTGAGCCGAATGACGTGTCAAGGCATCCTGCCTGATAAAAATGGAAGGAGGTGATAGAGAACCAAGTAAAAAAAAGTAGAGGATAAGAGGTTTTTGTTATTAACACGATCCTCCGAAAAGGGTAAACCTCACCGCAAGGGGGGGGCACAAAACCAACGGGTCCTGCAAAACGGACGGCCGGGTTGCCGGAGAAACAATTCTGGAGGATTACCAATGAAAGGTTTAAAAACAAGTTTTGTGTTTCTCGCCGCTCTGCTGATCACCTTCGGGCTCAGCGGAAACGCATTTGCCTTCCATTCAGGCGGTGTCGCCGAATGTATGGGCTGCCATAATATCCACGATGCCAAGAGCTCAAGCGCTCTTCTTGAAGGAACCGACATCAGTTCGACCTGTCTGAACTGCCATGAATCGACGCCCGGCAGCTACCATATCAGTACCCCGGAGGCCTCCATGTCGGCAGGCGTTCCGCCCACCCAGTTGACTCCCGGCGGTGACTTCGCCTGGCTGAAGAAGACCTATACCTGGATCCCCCGCGGGACCAGCGTTTCGACTGAAGATGGCGACGAACACGGTCACAATATCGTTGCTACGGACTACAACTACAATGCGGATGCGACCAACCTTACGGCTCCGGGCGGTGACATGACTGCAACCGCGCTTGCCTGCAACAGCTGCCATGACAACCACGGCAAGCTCCGAAGGCTCTCCGACGGGACCGTAGCGACCACAGGCGCCCCGATCGTCGGCTCAGGGTCCTACACGAACAGCACACTCCCGGCAGCGGGCGAGGCAGTCGGCATGTATCGTCTCCTTCGCGGACCTGGTTCCACGGCTGGTTCGGGCGGCAAGACCTTTAGCGCCGTATTCAACGCTTCTGTTGCGAGCACCTACAACAGGACAGAGGCAACCACCCCGACGGCCATAGCCTATGGCGCAGGCATAGCCGACTGGTGTGCCACCTGCCATCCGGACATGCACAGCGGCACCAGCTCAAAGATGACCCACCCGGTAAACCAGGGGTTGAGCGCAGCTACGGCGGCCAACTACAACTCCTATCTGGGCAGCGGTAAGACCGGGGCCTCCGGCTTCGATACGATCATTCCGTTCCAGACGGACAATGAGTCCAACCTGGCCAATCTCCAGGCAGCGGCCGTCAGCAACATCGCTGGCACTGGCGCACAGGCTCAGACGTCAAGCAGGGTTATGTGCCTTTCCTGTCACAGGGCGCATGCATCCGGTTTTGCGCACAGTACCAGGTGGCAGAACGAGAACGAGATGATCGCCGTTGACGGTCAATGGCCGGGAACGGATGCAACGGGCACGGTTGCCACCCAGGCCAAATACGCAATGGGCCGCACCGTAGCGGAAACGTCCGCGGCTTACAACAACAAGCCTGAGACCAACTATGCAACCTACCAACGGTCTCTCTGCAACAAGTGCCATGCCAAAGACTAAGCGTTTCAAGGCAACACTTGCGATCATTTAAGAACAACGGGAAAGGGGCCGGTATATACCGGCCCCTTTTCTGTTTTGGAGTCACCGCAGCTTGATGAACTCGTAAAAAGCCCTGAAATGGACCGCAAAGAAAAAAACTCCGGATGCAAGCCACGCAAGTCCTGAGGAATGAGGTGTACTTAGACGTACGCTCGGCGGATCACCGGCCTTTTTTTCTTGAACCCCTATGGATATTGTGTTAGAAATACGGACACTCCATCTCTCACTAATATTCGACAACGCGTTCCCGTTCTTCGCGGGTGTGCGCTAATGTGGTCATCGTGGTTTCTTCTGCCGGAAAAAAGAGATGTCAACGGGGGCTGGGTTGGGGCCTTGTGAGGACGGCAGCCGTTTTCCTGGCCTCTTTGTGGCTCTTTGCAGGATGCCAAGCCAAGTCCCTTCTGGTCCGTCCCGCTCTTGAGGACGAAGGTGAACTGGTTCTCTATCTGCAGCCGCTCTCTCAAGAGGCGGACAATCTCACCTTCTCCCTGGAGCAAGTTGCGGCCGTAAGGGAGGACGGCGCCGAATTTCCCATGGCCCTCTCTTTTTCTGAAGTCAATGGGCTGGAGATGAAGAGGCAGCGGCTTCTTGCTTTCTCGCAATTGCCTCCCGGCACCTACTCGGGGCTTTCCGTACGCCCCAGGAACGCCCTACTCAAAGGAGAAGAAGGGGAGACGGCACTCGGGGTACCGGAGGGGCCGGTGCGCATCGACTCGCCCTTCGAGATCCGCAAGAAGAAATCGCTGCTCCTTGAGCTGGTTTTCAATTATACCTCATCGATCCGGACAGGGTACACGTTCTCCCCGGCTTTTGCGCTCTTCGCTCCGGACCGACCGGTGACGGGCGTGGTGGGATATGTGGCCAATTACGGTTCCAACAATATCACGGTTTTTGACAAAAAAGAGCGGGAGGCCGTAGGGGTGATTGCCACGGGGCAGGGCCCCAGGGGGATCGCCCTGGACGCGAAATCCAGAAGGGCCTACGTGGCTCTTGCCGGTGAGGATTCCATTGACGTCATCGACTTGTTCGCCTCGGACAGCATCCAACGCATCCGGCTCAACACCGGAGATTCTCCTCAAGAGCCGGTCCTGACGCCGGACGGGCGCCTTCTGTTGACGGCCAACAGCGGTTCGGATACCGTCAGTTTCATCGATCCCGCTGCCATGATCGAACTCGAAAGGGTTTCCGTGGAGCGCTGCCCGCATTCCGTGGCCGTTGACCGTACGGGGAAGCGGGCCTATGTCTTCAATACCTATTCCAGTACCATCTCCGTCATTGATATTGCCAATAAATCGGTGGTCACGACTCTGGCCACGGAACCGGGCCCTCTGCGGGGGGCCTTCAATCGGAGTGGAACCCGTCTTTATGTCATTCATGAGGGATCTTCCTATCTGACGGTAATCGATCCGACGTCTCTTGCGGTTTTGGAGAGATTTTTTGTGGGCATGGGGATGAGTGCTCTGCTGGTGGACACCCGGACCGATTTCCTCTATGCGGCCAAAAAACATGAAGCGATGATCGGGAATTATGATCCTCTTTCGTTTTTCCCGGTGGATTCAATCCAGGCGGAGACGGGTGTCACCTATATGACCATTGACGATGAGGAAAATAATCTCTATCTTGTCCTTCCGGAAAAGAGGGCACTGATGGTTGTAAATCTCATCAGCAAAAAGATCATCACAAAGATTGATGTCGGGGAAGGGCCCTGCTGGGTCAGCCTCATGGGCGAGAGGTGAAGGATTGAGTGCAAGAACCCCCCATCTCAATTTCCGCCCCCGCTTTTCCAGATGGTTATTTCTATTTCTCCTTTGCTCCATTTCCTTCTTCCCTCAGAACGCCGTGGCGGACAGCATCCGGGGGTTTGCGGAATTGGGCTACGTCAATTTGGAATCCCAGGCAAAGGATAGCCTCGGACTGAAGACAGAAACAGCGACGGACAGCTTTTTACAGCAGTACCGTCTGGCCATGAGCAAGAACCTCTATCCCAATCTTCTGTTGAATGCCGGAGGGGTTTTCGATACGACGAAAACCACGACCGATACAGGCGACCTGGAAACCCGGACGACCTCGACACGATCAAGGCCCT
>Ga0066636_10001337_pt1 | contig 15260 bp, 16 predicted proteins | sample CryGeyCG2014_080_2_FD_62736 | JGI IMG/M metagenome (GOLD analysis project Ga0066636, IMG submission 62736) | Groundwater microbial communities from aquifer - Crystal Geyser CG07_land_8/20/14_0.80 | ecosystem: Environmental > Aquatic > Deep subsurface > Groundwater | place: USA: Utah: Grand...
TGAGACCTTTTACCCCTGATAAGTTTCATTTTACTGTACACTATGAAGTGGTATAGGGGGGTACCTGCAAAATATTTTTAGAAATGCAAAGAAAATCTGACTATTTGCTCAGATGTCTGAAAAATAGAAATCCTTGCTTCACTTTCTAGAACCATTTTACCATCCAAATAAATTTCCCTTTCTTCCATCTCGCCCTCCTCTTTTACTTTTTATTCCACTTTCGGGAAATTTTCCTGAAACTAATATATAGTATAACATAAAAAGTGCAAAAAGTCAATACCCGGTTAATTTTTTTGATTAATTTTTTTTGAGAAATGTTTCTTTATCCAAAAGGGCAAGTTCTTTTTTGTCCTCAAGAAATCGCTCCACATCATTCCTTACGTTTTTGAAATCCACCCCTGACAACCTCTCTGCAAGAAACCGGGGGAAATTGCTTTCATTAATGGAAACTGGTTTTTTTTCAGTCTGAATAATTGCGTTATTTAGTACCGTGAAGTTTGGTTTTATTTTCTTACCGAGGAACCAAAGGAGGTCGTAGAAATCTCTCCCCTTAGTATACCTCCTGAAAAAACAAGCATGGAGCTTACACGCATAAAGAGAAGGCAGGTCAAAATGACTCAGTGTAAACATAAATAATTTGTTTACCAGAGATATTTCTGTCCTCCACCCGGCCGGAGGATTGGTGTCTACATCCAGGCGGATGAACAATTTTTGAGATTCAAAAGAAGAAATACCTGTATCAAAAAGAATTCCGCCGAACTTGCAATCTATTTTGTGGACGTTTTTTTCTATCTTTTTACTTACCTCTGCTTTCATATTGAATAACTCCAGCTGCCTGTCTAAGTAAGAAACGAGTCCTTCTGTACTGTAACTATTCTTGCTGGTGAGTGAAAAATCCATGTCTTCGGAAAACCTGCGCAAATCGTAGATAACCCTCAAGGCAGTCCCACCGATAAAACTAATGCTTTTGAAGAATCCACCCTCGTAAACTATTTTTAGAATTAACAACTGGATGCATTCCCTTAAATGATTCAGCCTTTCCTCGCGGGTCTTAAATTTCTCAATCTCCGACATCAGAACTTCAAGCATCTCAAGCCCTCCCTGCAAACTTGCAGAATGCTCTCGCCACTATGATGAGCTTTTCATTTTTAAATTTCTTTGCAAATCCAATAATTTTATTTTTCGAAAGGATGGAAAGGTTCTGGAAACGATAGGATTCCTCGAATACGTGAAAATCATCTATCTTTAATTTTTTAAGATTAAAATAAAGGAAATCTATAACGGCTTTTTCTGGACTGGCGATGAAAAAAAAACATTTATTCTCATCCGCCATTTTCCTGAACCCATCAAAACATTCACTCTTAATGTGTCGGTAGATGAAATTGCCAAATTCGTTCCTGAAGAATACAGGTTTTTTTGTAGTCACTGATGTAATGTCGGCAACCCTTTCGGGAATTAAATCATAAAAAGAAAGGGCGTATTCGGTGCTTACATAGGAAGGAAAATACAGTTGGTTAGCAATAAACATTCGGGAAGGAGTAACTTTTCTGTCCTCACTGTTTAAAACATAGATTCCTTTCCTCAGTTTTAGCAAGAGATTCTTTCTCACCCACCTGCTTAACTGATTCTTGAGAACCTGGGTATTCCCATACAGACTCTCTATCTGCGAAAAGGAAAAAATGGGCATATCAATCAGTTTCTTTTTAAATTCTGAGTACTTCATATTTCCCTCAATAATCATTTTTGATTATTTACGGAAATATTATAGCACATTTCTAGTTAAAAGTCAAGTAAAATAAGCTCAAAGTGCATTTTTATCATTGTGCCATTTTCTGACCGGCATTTATCAGGACATTCAATTTTTTCCTGTTGTCAGCTTCAGCATATATGCGTACGACAGGCTCTGTCCCTGAAAATCTAAAAAGAATCCAGGAACCATCTTCAAGTAGTAACTTGGTACCATCAATCGTGATTTTTTTAAGCACTTTCAAACCAGCAATTTCCCTGATTGAGCGGGATAAATTAACCTTGAGTATTTTATCCATTTGTGCAGTTAACTTTAAATTAACCCTGCTGGAAAGAAACAAACCCACTTCCTTATAAAGATTGTTCATAATCTTACCGAGAGTCTTTTTCTCCGTCGCTACCATTTCTGCCATCAATAATCCTGCTAGAATTCCATCTTTCTCCGGAATATGCCCGTGGATAGTTAGCCCGCCACTTTCTTCACCGCCTATAAGAATATCTCTCTTCTGCATTACTTCAGCAATATATTTAAAACCAACCGGTGTCTCTGTAACCTCTAAGCCATACTTCTTACAAAGTGCATCAATCATATGAGTTGTTGCTACCGTACGCACAACTATGTCCTTCCATCCGCGAGTTTTGTAAAGATGATAAAGCAAGAGAGTAATTACAGCATTGGGATTGTAATAAGTTCCGTCAGCATCAATTATTCCAAACCTGTCAGCATCACCATCAGTAGAAATACCGATATTTGCTCTGGTAGATTTCACTTTTGCAATCAATTCCCTCAAAGTTTCTTCATCAGGTTCAGGTCGTCCCCCACCGAATATTACATCTCTCCAATTATGCAAAATTTGAAATTTGCAATCTGAAATTTGCAATATTTTTTCAAGGTAATGCCTTCCTGTTCCATAGAGCGGGTCAGCAACAATTTTCAGCCTGCGTAACGCCTTCAGACTTACCAATTCTTTTATCCGCTTTATATATGTATCTTCTGGATTTATGTATCTGATTGAAATATCTTTTTTTGTTCTCTGTGTACTCTGTGGTTTGATTTTTCTTATAAGGTTCTGCTGAAGGCAGGTTCTTATATTTTTTTCAATTTTATCTGTTATCTCCGGGAATGCAGGTCCTCCATAGGAAGGAGAAAATTTTATCCCATTGTATTCACATGGATTATGACTGGCAGTAAAATTTATTCCTCCGTCTGCCTTTCTACGTATAATTTCATATGCAATAACCGGGGTGGGAACATCCTCTTTGGTCAGAAGTGGCTGGATTCCATTTTCTGCCAGGACTTTTGCGCATTCAAGAGCGAAATCTTCACTCATAAAACGGGTGTCGTAGCCCACGACTACAGTCGGTCGTCGTGCGTCCGACCCACGCTTTGTGTGGGTACCCCGCGTGCGTTGTAAAGATTTAATATACTGAGCAATTGCAGTGGTGACAAGCCGGACATTGTCAAAAGTAAATCCATCGCCGATAATTGCTCGCCATCCAGAAGTGCCAAATTTAATTTCCATAATTACCCCTCGTTTTTCTCCTTTATCTCTACATGAACTGTTGCTATGCCATTGGTATCCAGAATGATTTTATTCTCTACTTTTGTAGCAATTTCATATCCCGTGTATCCGATTAAAATTGTTTCAATCATTTAGGAATCCTGACCTCTCTTAAAAATTTAGCGTTATCCTCCGGCATAGAAATGTTAATAAACATCCCTGAACCTAATTCAAACCCGGCAGTTTTTGTAAGCCGGGGAACAATGCTCAGATACCAGTGGAAATATTCCTTTACTCCGCCACCTGTTGGAGCAGAACGAATGACATAATTAAAATTCGGGTCGTCCAGTCCATAATAAAACCTCGCCAGTACATTTTTAAGGATACCTGCCATATCTTTTATCTCTTCATCAGTTATATCGCCAAAAGATGAAGTGTGTCTTTTTGGTAAAATCCAGGTATGGAATGGCGAAAGTGCAGCATAAAGGACAAAGGAAATAAAATGCTCGGTCTCAATTAAAATTCTCTCTTTTGCTTTAATTTCTTCTGCCATCATTTTACAGTATACACATTCACCTGTATCATCGAAATATCTCATCGCATCCTCAAGTCTATTCCTGACCTGTGTGGGCACAACAGGAGTTGCAATTAACTGGGAGTGCGGGTGTTCAAGGGATGTACCTGCAGCTTCTCCATGATTTTTAAAAATAATTATCAATTCAATCCTCGGGTCATTCAAGATATCAAGATACCTGGCTCTGTATGCCCCAAGAATTAATTCAATATTTTCCACAGGTAATAGAGCAGTGGTCAGGTTGTGAAGAGGAGTTTCTGCAATGACTTCATGAATTCCAACCCCGTTGAGCCACCTCTCAATACCTTCTATTTTTCTCCTGCGTTCTCCTTCTTTTGACAGAGCTGCAAACTTGTTTGGAAAAGAACGAACCTTCCATCCACCATCATCTGATATTCTAAGGGTCTCGCCAGGTGTATTACTTTCATTTCCAGGACAAAACGGGCAGGCAGGATTGAAAGCAGGAAGTTCTTTCTTTTCTTTTCTGGACTTAAATTCTTCAGGTCTTTTTGCCCTTTCAGTTGCTATTATTACCCATTCCTTTGTCGCCAGGTTCTGTCTTAATTCAGACATATTCCCTCCTTAATAATGTATCTGTATAGCCAATTTTACCATTGAACCATTCATGTCCATACCGGGACAACTCTCAGTATAAAAAGTTCCTGTTTGTGGGTGCCAGCTTCGTAATTTTTTCCTTTAATTCTGCTGCCTCTTTCTTTCCTTTTTTCCACCAGTCCTTCCACCACTGGGCATCAGCCCTGGAACAACTTGCGCCCAAAAATATAAGTGTTAAGAAAACCACCAGGACCACACTATCTCTTTTGCTTATCATTGCTCCTCCTTTTTCCCTCATCAAAAAAGATAATTCTTTTTACTGTTATATTCTGAAAAGCTCTCCCATTCTTTTGCCGATGAATTTATTGGAAAGGAACAGACTTGCGGCAAGGAGAATCATGCCTAACACTCCCATCGCGCTTGCAATATAAGGACCGTCGGCTATGCGGCCCACAAGAACGTAGATTGCCTTTGTTATGGGATAGAACTGCTCTTTCATTGCGAGTATCAGACTATCACTTACTTCTAACATCGCAAATGAAAACGCAAGGATACCACCTGCTATGATATTTGCGCTGATGAGGGGCATTGAAATTCTACGGAATGTATAAAATGGCGTGGCACCCAGGTTCTGGGACGCCTCCTCAAATGTAACGCTGGTCTGCTGTAACCCTGCATAGGCAGTCCTTACCACAAAAGGAATGCGCCGTATCGTATAGGCAATTATTAAAAGCGGAAAAGGGTTGTTCCTGGGGTCAAGAATGCCACCAGAGAATGATGCAACATATCCGAAAGCAAGTATTAAGCCTGGAATTGCCAGCGGGAGCATTACAATCGCATCCAGAATTTCCTTTCCTTTAATTTTTGTCCGGGCAAGAAGATATGCAATCATAAGCCCGATTAAAATATCAAAAATCATTGATACCGCACTTAAAGAAAGACTGTTGCGTATGCTTGACACTGTTAGTGGATGGTTAAATACCATCCCATAATATTTTGCGGTAATCTGCGAAGGTAGTATACTCATAAACCAGCTGCCGGATATTGAGGTGAGAAAAACACTGATGTGAGGAAGAAGCGAGATACAGATGACCGCAAAAACGAAAATATAAAATAAAATTCCGCCAATACCTTTTAATTCTTTTTCGGTTCTGGGCACCTGCCCCTTTGCCATCATAGTATAGCTTTCTCTGCCTAACATTGCTTTGGATATCCAGAAAAAAGTCACAGTGAGCAGGAGCACAAGTATTACAAGGGCATATCCCATCGGATTTTCACCGATATCAGTAACCATATTGAAAATCTGCACAGGCACAAGACGGGTATATTCAAAAATCAGCGGAGTTCCTAAATCTGTAAACGCCCAGATGAAAACAAGTATTGCTCCGGCAAAATAGCCGGGAAGCATTAAAGGGAATGTAATCGTGCGAAAAATATGCTTTCCGTCCGCGCCAAGATTTTTTGCAGCTTCTTCCATACTTGGGTCAATATTTGCAAGTGCTGTGCTCATATTAAGAAACATCAGGGGATAAAGATGTAAAACTTCCATCAGGACCACACCCCAGAATCCTCCTCCTCCAAGCCAGTCAACCGGTTGTTTTAAAATGCCGGTTTTCATCAAAAGCAAATTGATTGAACCGAATCTTGCCAACATCTGCCTCATGCCGATTGCACCAACAAACGGAGGCATAATCATCGGCACAAGCATTAAACTTGAAAGCAATCCTCTAAATCTAAACTTGAACCTGCCCATAACAAAAGCAAGTGGAAGAGTCAGGATGGTTGTAATTAAAGTCACTGTGATGCCCAGGATAAAACTGTTGATTATGCACTCTCTGAGCACCGGATTTGTGAACATATACTGGAAAAATACTGCTGAAAAATTGCCTTCAAAGTAAAAACATTTGGTAAATACATAAGCAAGCGGGTAGAATAAAAACAAGGCAAAAAATACATAAATTAGAAATAAAGATATGCGTGATTTCATAGAAGCAATATTACATTCTGCGGTTCAATATAGATCCAGACTTTGCTTCCTTTCTGGCGAACCTGACCAAAAGGATTATGTGCAACTGCCTTTATAAGACTATTGTCGCCAAGGCGGAGATGGTACTGTTCATTGTCACCTAAATAGGTAAACTCTTCAATCACCGCTTCAAACTGGTTGGGCAGAGTTTCGTTTATGGCATCAAGGACCTGTATAGACTCCGGCCTTATAGAGCAGGCAACTCTCCCTCCAATCTGAATATTAATTTTATTGAAAGAACATAACTTACCTATTCTAATTTCAAGTATTACTTTATGATTATTTGTCTCTAAAACTTTACCTTCAATAAAGTTAGTTTCGCCTATAAAACCTGCGACAAATTTATTGGCTGGATTCTCATATATTTCGCGTGGAGTGCCTGTCTGCTCAATCATTCCTGTATTCATTACTGCTACCCTTTCTGCCATTGATAGTGCCTCTTTCTGGTCATGCGTCACATATATGGAGGTAATCTTTGTTTCTTCATGAATCCTTTTTATTTCTTCCCTCATTTCAAGTCGCAATTTGGCATCAAGATTGGAAAGAGGCTCATCTAACAAGAGTAAGTCAGGCTGAATAACCAGTGCCCTTGCAAGCGCTACGCGCTGCTGTTGTCCACCTGAAAGCTGTGCCGGTTTTCTATTTGCATAATCTATCATCCGCACAATTTCAAGCGCCTGATTTGTCCGCGCCTCTTTTTCTTCCAGCGAAACATCACGGATGTCCAGCCCGTATTCTACATTCTTTTTCACCGTCATATGCGGCCAGAGAGCATAATTCTGAAAAACCATTCCGGTGTTTCTCTTGTGTGGAGGAACTTCGTTCATCAGTTTGTCGTCAAAACAAATTTCACCGTTTTCAGGAGTATAAAATCCGGCAATCATCCTGAGAACCGTTGTCTTACCGCAACCCGATGGACCCAACAGGAAAAAAAGTTCTCCTTTTTTGATTTCAAGAGAAACATTGTCCACTGCTCTGGTCTTGTCAAAATATTTAGTAATACCCTGCAATTTTACGCTGACCATATTAACCTCTTGTCATTTTTCCATTCTTTTGTCATTGCGAGGCTTGTCCTGAGCGAAGCGAAGGAACTTAAAACGAAGCAATCTTCTCAACTCTCAACGGTTTTTATTTCGCAAGTTTTTCTGCTTCTATGTACTTATTCCGTGCAAAAGCAATCCATTCCTTAATTTTGTTATTGCGGAATGCCTGGTCGTTCCATTTATCCTTGGCAAGACTAAGAATTTCATCCTCGCTTGCCGGCAATTCCAGGAATTTTTTAAGTGCTTTCTCTTTGTCGCCACGGCGACCAGGCATCCCACTTGCAATAATTGCCTTCCAGGCACTTCCTAATTCCTTGTGTGTATCAATAACAAGTGCTCCTATAAAATCGTTAAGAATTGTGTATCTGAGACTGCCTTTATCAGGACTATATTTAAATGAGCCCTTAAATTTAAAAGGATTGACCCTAATTACACTTTTATCCTTGAACTCATCATATAATTTTGGAATAACACTCAAGCGGTCCAGACCAAATTCTTTTGGACCACAGGGTTCGCCTTTGCGCAGTATCCAGAGTTTCTGTCCGTCAATACTCATCACGAATTCCAGAAATGCTTTTGCTAAATCAAGATGCGGGGCACCTTTTAAAATAGAAATCGCATCCGGATTTATCACTGTAAGTTTTTCGGGCAACATAAATCCAACCTTCTCCTCCCCTACTTCAGCAACCTGCGCCCACCCATAAGCATCTATTGCAAGACCGTAAGCCACCTGCCCGTTTGAAACGTCCTTGGGGGTCTGACTTGCGTGCTTCGGAAAAGACTTGATATTCCCTGCCATTTTGGTAATAATGTCAAAACCTTTCTGCCAGCCATATGCCTGCAGTATAATTTCGTACATCATATGGATGGTTCCCGAATGTCTGAGGTCAGCAGAACCCACCCATCCAAGCAAATCAGGATTAGCAAGGTCTTCCCATGTTTTGGGCTCAGGAAACTTCATCATTTTCAGGACAACTTTATTATAAACTATACCAAAACTGGAAAGGCAGGCGCCGTACCAGTTATAAGCAGGGTCATAAATCGGCATTCCTGAAATCTGTTTGGGTATTAACTTGAGATTCTCATCAGAAATTTTGTAGGGCAAAGTATAACCATTCTTCATCAAATCAAGATGGGGTTCCACTCCACCGCCAAAAAATATGTCAATCCCGGTGCTGTTCGGATTCTTCGCCGAAGTAGGCTCTGTAAGAGCAAACTCGGATTTCACAAATCTTAAATCATCGCTTGAACCGCCCTGGTCAAGCCATTCGACTTTTGCTTCCTCCTTATATTTTGCCTTGTACCAATTCTTAAAAGCATCACCGAATTCCTTGCGCACTCCCTCCCAGTGCGGGGAAATTATTACAAGAGCATCTCCCCTGGGAACCGGCATCAGCTTCTTCTCTTCTTTCGCCTTTTTGCCACACCCGGAAAGCAATAAGCCTGCAGCAGCCATCACTAAAACCATACTTCTTTTACCCATCTTTGCCTCCAGTATAATCTAAATTAGTCTAATTTATATTATACTGTAAATTTTGAAAAAATCAAATAAAAAAATGAATGATCTATTAGAGATAATCTGCTAACACCCTTGCCACTCCTGCCTGGTTATTATCCCACTGGGCTACAATTTTCGCTGCCTTTTTTGATTTTTCTCCGGCATTTGCCATTGCTATTCCTATTCCTGCTGCAGAAAGCATCGGTGCATCATTATCCCCGTCGCCAAAAGCAATTATTTCATTAATATCGATTTTGTAATGCTCGGCGAGTTTTATCAGACCCACTCCTTTGTCAACATCCCTGTTCATAAATTCAAGATATTCAGGATTTGTCTTTGTTAATGTAACTTCCTTACCGAGAATAGAATAAAAATAATCATACTGTTCATCGCGGTATCGCGGCCTCGGGTTGGCAGGCTCTGAAGAATCTGTGATTAAAATCAATTTTGTCGGTTCTTTGCCCTTGAACTGACTTATATCAGAAACAAAATGAAAAACCGCACCGGTCTGAACAGCATAAATATCTGCATATTTACGAAGTGATTGGTCATCCTTGGCGTAGAGTACATCATTAAGATAATAATTGAGATGAAAATGATTTTTCAGGGTATAATCTATCATTTTATCGCCGTATTTCACCGGCAATGGCTTATGAAAAATTATTTTTCTGCCTTCGGATTTTGTATCGCGCACCATCGCTCCATTATAAACAATGAGCGGGCAGTCAATACCTATCAAATCTGCGGTAGGCGCTACACAATCCGTCATTCTGCCCGATGAAAGGACAACGATTATCCCCTTTTTGTGGGATTCCTGCAGAATTATCTTGTTTTCCTCAGGGATTTTACCCTCGTTATCAAACAGGGTCCCATCCAAGTCAAGTGCTATCATTTTAATTCTGGACATATGAATCCTTAAAGTTCTTCGTCCTGATATTTTCGCATATTAAACACAAGGACTGCGCATATTAAAAATAAAATTGCAAAGACGCCAAATCCAGCTGAATAATTTTTAGTGTAGGCATTCAGGTACATTCCGCTTAATATGGAAATTGCCACACCAAGGTCGCGCCACATATATATTGCACCGAACACGAGATGTCGCCGCTGGGAAGCGGCAGAATCGCCTATTACTGCCATTACGACTACAAGTACTATTCCGGTTTGCAGGCCAAAAGTGGCTGCAGAAATAAATAACATCCACGGCGTGCGGACAAAAATTGCCAGCGCTACTCCAAGTGCTGAAAGCAAAAATCCAAAAATTAAAATATTATACCTGCCGAACCTGTCAGACAGCCATCCCGAAAAAGAACTGGATACTAATCTTGTCATGTAAAATCCCTGCGTAATTATTCCTATAAGAGCAACACCGTAAAGACCTTTTATCAAATCACCGAAACTGCTCATCACGATACCAAAACCAAAAGAAGCGGTGAATTGTATAAAAGCCAGTATCTTGCTCTTGTGACTTTTTAACACTCCGAACACTTTAAATACTGTTGAAGATTCCCGCTGGATATGGCGATTGGGAACACCTAACAGAATACAATTCCCTGCCAGAGTAATAAATATTACCCTTATCAGCATTCCATTGTTTCCATATCTTCCAGCCAACCATCCCAACAAAAATACGCCTATTGCCTGCCCAAGCAGTGACGAAGTGTAAAAAATCCCTGAACTGGTGCCGTATTTAGTCTTAGCACTTGAGTCTAAAATCTGAGTACTGGCTGAAATCCACATACTTGCTGCGCCCCATCCCCAGATGATTGCCGCTATAATTAAAAATGAATAGCTGTTGGAAAAAAGTGCGCAGACCGCAAAAAAAGTGTAAGTAGTAGAACTCAATACAAGAGACCAGTAATCTCCCAGCCACTTAAGTGTATAACCACACAAAATCCGCCAGAAAAGAAAAGATAAATAAAGTGTGGCGAGAATCCAGGAACATGCAAGTGCACTGCGTCCCAGCTTCTCAGAAAGCACAGGAATAAGATATTGCTGAAAAGCTCCTGTCCCCATAAAAATAAAAAAGAAAGCAGCTGAAATTATCCACAGGTCTGATAATCCAATTTTTTTCCGGGAGTCATTCATAAAATATCCTTTTTGCATTCACATCTGTGAGTGATAAATTCTATCCACTAATTCCATTGTCTTAACTGCATCTGAGAAATTTGTTATCGTCTGTTTGTTTTCTTTTACGCAATCAATAAAATGGCGGTTTTCGGCAAAAAATCCAGCTATTTTATAGAGTTCTGCACTCTCTGCCGCATCTTTTGCCAGGGTCACCTCCCCTTCTTCTTTGTTGTCCTTATAAATTATTGATTTCACTTCCGGTTCCACAAAAGCAGAAATGCCTTTACCGTGCATTTCAATGCTAAATATGCGTTTTCCAACAATCCAGTTCGCCACAAGAAATCCTACTGCCCCGCTCTCAAATTTTACCATCGCATTAAAAACATTGTTATAAGTGGTATCAATGGCGCGCACATCGCTTACTACTTTTTTCACCTCCCCTCCCATCCAGCGAAGATTATCCACTGCATGTATTGCATCGCAGGTTAAAATATCGGTCGCTCCTGCATAGTATGGACCGCCGGAGTAATTTTTTACAAAAAAAGCAGTGCATTGCACCAAACCTCTCTCATCCACTTTTTTCTTTGCAGCCACACTTAAGGGTGAAAACCGGCGCTGAAAGCCAGTCATTGTCAGACATTTATTTTTTTCTGCTAAAAGAGCCATTTGCATGGTCTGCTCTGTATTTATTCCGGGCGGCTTCTCAATAAACACATGCAATTTCTGATTCAGACAATGGATAACAAGGTCAAAAAGATGATGCGGGGGCATTAAAATATAAACTGCCTGCGGATTTGTCTCCTCCAGCATCTTTTTATAATTTGTAAATGTCTTCTCTATTTTAAATTTTTGAGCTGTTGCTTTTAATTTTTCTTCAATGACATCACACAATCCAACAATTTCTACATCTCCAAACTCCACAAGCGAAGGATAATGAACCCTGTTCGCCATCCCTCCTGCTCCAATTAACGCCACTCTAATTTTACTCATTTTACAAAATCCTCCTTTTTTAATAGCTAAGGAAATTATACCAAAAGTTATCCACAACCTTCAGGACTAAAGTCCTGAGTTACGGCAGGTCAGGACTAAAGTCCTGAGTTACGTAACTCAGACCTTCAGGTCTGATTTTTCTTGACATTGCTTTTCAAGAATAATTATTCAAATTATATATTTATTGGATATTTCCCGACTTCCCTCACATATTTCACCAGTTCAATTAAAGTTTCTGGAGAAACACCTGGATAGGTTTCACCTCCAATTGCAAATTCATAACCACCACCAGGAGCAGCAACCTTTATTGCATGCTTGATTTTTTCTTTTGTTTCATCGGTTAAACCCCGGTATAAATCTTTATTATTTAAACCTCCATGAATTACAACTTTTCCCTTCATATCCCTCACTGCTGCATCGATTGAACTGAATCCACCTATGTCCATAGATGTGAGTTTCAGGTCTTCTGCAAATGTTTTGAAATTGTGGTCATTAGGACCATCTGCATGAAGGTATCTCTCTTTTTTCCCATATCTTTCATAAATTGCTTTATCGAAAGGAAGGACCATCTCGCAATACATCTTATTTGAGACAAATGCAGAATTGTCATTTGCAAGTCCTATACTCTGCCTGTTTTTAATTCCAAATCTTTTATCCATATAATCAGTAATTTTAAAAAAAGCATCCAGCATTTTTTCGAGGAGGATTTTTACTACTTCCGGACTTGTATGCATCATTGTATAAACAGTAGTTGGCTCCATAATTGCGCAGGCTGCTGAAAGTGGTGGGTGAATTCCAAAGCCAAAGCTGAATGGAAGTTTTACCCCTTTCTTTTCCAGAATTTTTTTCGTTTTTGTTGCTTCGGCAAAAACATATTGAATTCCTGGGTTAGTCGCCGGGTCAGGAACTTTCAGTTTCATTATGTCATTCTCATCTTTCAGTATGGGGACAACCCTGGGTGAGGTATCATCTGGATATTCAATAGGACAATTAAAAAATAAACCCTCGCCAACAGGACCCAAATCCAGTGTGATGCCGTAATCAGTACGGTCATCTTTCAGATATTCAAATCTCCACGGAATGTATTTTAAAAATACATCCACCATTACTTCTCTGTCTGTGTAGTAATCTTTAATATTATAACCGAACATCGTGGAATAATAGCTTCCATACGCGCTGATGTTTATCGGCACAAAATCTGGCTCTTTGAAGGAAAATGCAATTTTCTTCCTTTTTTCAGACTCTTCAATCTGGATTTTATATTTTTTGGGATTAAAAATTTCCATATTTTCCTATCTCCCTCGCGGTCTCAACTGCAAATTTATAATTCTGGAAACTCACTGACGGCGGCACTGAATGGTCACTATGAAATATATAGCCACCTCTTTCTTTTGCTATGGATACTTTACTCTCTACTTCTTCACGAATCTTCTCCTTATCTAAACTTAAGATATCTGCTGAAATGTTGCCGAAAAAAGTTATTTTGTTGTCATATTGCTTTTTGTAAATTCGGACATCATTTCCTGCTCTCGCTTCCAGTGGCTGAATAGCATCAACGCCAACTTCTATTAGAAGCGGCAAAAATTCTTTCACATTTCCATCACAATGGTAAATCAGAAAAAGCCTCTGCTCCCTGCAGAACTGCTTTATGCGCACAAGACTGGGCATAACGAGAGCCCTGTAAGTTCTGGGCGAAAAAAGCATTCCGTTCTTATAGCAGAGGTCGCTGGAAAGCCATATAGCGTCGGGTTTCATTCCTTCCTTGATGCAAATTTCACACATCTTAAGTATAAATCCTGTATGCGTATCAATCATATCCTTTATTAAATCCGGTTCTTCCACCATCTTTGGTAATCCTGATTCAAATCCCATTGTACGTTCTAAAACAAACCAGCAGGGTTCATCTGGACTTAAATAAACAAAATCTCTTCTTTTGCGAAGGTTTTCATAAGTTGTTTTCATTTCTTTGGGAATTCTTTCTTTTGTAGGCACAAGTTTTTGTTTTAATTCCTCCCAATCTTTTTTCTCCTTCAGAATATGGTCAACCTGATTAGGAGGACTGTAGGTTTCACCTTTCCATACTTTTAAAGTTCTTCCATAACCATCGGTTTCTATCCTATATTCAGTAGTATCTTCCAACACTTTAACCGGCAATTGAAATGTTCCGTCAAAAGAAATTCCGCTGATGTGGTCCATTTCAAAATAATCAAGTGGGGCAATGTCTTCTGGCAAACCTTCTTTTTTCCAGCGTTCAACTGTCTGGGGCCAGAAACATATTTCGCAAAGAGGAACCCTGTCAGGAATTTCTCCTGCCAGCACTTTGCTTATTCTTTCCTGCGAAGTCATTTTTTCTCCTTTTCTCTGCAACCCCCTATAAAATTTTACGCAGGAAAGTAAGGTCTTTTTTTGTCTGTTCCACAACCTGTTCAACAGGCAACTGGTATTCGCTATGCATAGAAAGTGGCCCGTTGAAATTAAGAGTTTTCAAGAAATCTGAAAATTCTTTCCAGTTCACCAATCCTTCTCCCAGAGGTACTACCTGTGTTTTCCAGGGCCATTTCGACGATGGGTCAACATCCTTGATACGGGCAAAACTAAGGTCTTTAACAGCAACCATAAAAAGTCTATTAGAGATATAATCTAAATTCATCTTCCATCCCGAGTATCCTCCTTCAATGGCTGCATGCCCTATATCATAATAAGCACCCACCCACTCGGGAGAACAATTCTCAAGAAGGTCAATCAAATGCGGTAAGGAAGCGCCGAGGCAATTCCCGGAATGATTATGATAACCTGCTTTTATTTTTTTCTCCTCGCAAAATTTAGCGATATCTTTCAATTTCGCATTTGCTTCCCTTAACAATTTTCTTAAACTTCCAAACTCCTGATATGCATAATATCCCAACTTGAAATAACCGATTCCTAAATTTGAAGCTGCGCCCAGAACATCTTTTGCGTATAGTTGATTTATATCAGTAATCTCAGTAGTAATCATTGTGATTTTTACCCCTTCCCGCAAAAGAGCTTCTTTAGCTATGGGAAGTTTTTCCTTCACTTCTGCCGGCTCTACATGCCCGCCCTTCCTTACAGTAAGATCTACGCCTTCAATCCCAATTGATTTCAAAGTTTTACCTAAATTTTGGGTAGCGTATAGAAAACGGTTGCTAATAAGCAGTCAAAAAGTTCTTTGAAAATTAATTTTCTCGTCGTAAAATTAGCCTTTTTGTGATATAATTAAGGGAAAATATCCCCTATA
>Ga0066636_10001345_pt1 | contig 15215 bp, 14 predicted proteins | sample CryGeyCG2014_080_2_FD_62736 | JGI IMG/M metagenome (GOLD analysis project Ga0066636, IMG submission 62736) | Groundwater microbial communities from aquifer - Crystal Geyser CG07_land_8/20/14_0.80 | ecosystem: Environmental > Aquatic > Deep subsurface > Groundwater | place: USA: Utah: Grand...
TGAATGGGCGGCTTCACGGCTGCCTTCAAGGCCTTTACGATGGCATAAGCATCATAGGGAGCGATCAGTCCCGCCATATCCTTCACGCATATACTGTCCGCCCCCATGGCTTCCAGGGCTTTGGCTTTTTTGACATAGTAATCCAGATTATAGACGTCTCCTCCCAGTCGGGGTTCCGTGAGGGAGTAGCAGATACTCCCCTGGAAATGCTTTCCCGATGCTTTGATGACCGGAACCACCGCATCGAAATTCCGGTAATCGTTCAACGCATCAAAGGTCCTGAAGATATCTATCCCGTTTTCCACGGCCCGCTTCACAAACGCCTTGGCCACGTCGTCGGCATAATTCCGGTATCCCACCAGATTCTGTCCCCTCAGCAGCATGGAAAACGGGGTCTTCTTGATGTAGCGTTTCAGGGTCCGGATGCGTTCCCATGGGTCTTCATTTAAAAAACGGTGCATGGTATCGAAAGTGGCGCCTCCCCATACTTCCATGGCCCAGAATCCCACTTCATCCATCATCTCCGCCACCGGGATCATGTCCTCCGTCCGCCCCCGGGTGGCAAACATGGACTGGTGTCCATCCCGAAAGGTCAGGTCTTCCACTTTCAGCGGATTTTTGGCCGCCGGTCTGCCTTTTTCATAGTTCATGGAGGTCATTTTGACTTGGTCATGATCGGTCATTTTTCTTTCTCCCTTGATCGTGTAGAGCCCGAGCGGCCCGAGGGTTAAATCCAATCACCTTGTTTTGGATCACTCGCCCCCTTGACCACTTGAGCCCTTTTTATTATCGATGATAGGCTTTCAGTTGCATCTGGGTCCGCATCTGCATCTGGGCTTGTCTTACGCTCAACTGCCATGGGCTGAAGCGCTCTGGCGGAGGTTTGTAAGCCGCTGCTTTGGGCGCCAACTGCGATGCGATGGCTTCTTCTTCCATTCGGATGTATGCGGCCACTGCGGTAATGGCCGCAGCGATCGTCTTAGGGTTTTTCATAATGGGCTTCCTATCGGTCCATTACTGTGTTTACCGGTTCGGTCCCTGATCATACCGGTATGTTGCCGTGTTTCTTGGGCGGCCTCATCTCACGTTTGGTACACATGATCTCCAGTGCGTCGATAAGACGCGGCCGCGTCTCACTGGGTTCAATGACCGCATCAATATATCCCCGGTTGGCCGCTCGGTACGGATTGGAGAACAGGTCCTCATATTCTTGAATCTTTTCTTTTCGCTTGGCAGCCGGATCCTTGGCCCCCTGGATTTCCTTACGATGGATGATGTTGGACGCTCCCGAGGCCCCCATGACAGCAATCTCGGCGGTGGGCCAGGCAAAACTCATATCCGCACCCAGATCCCGTGAGCACATGGCCAGATAAGAGCCTCCGTAGTCTTTCCGGGTCACTAGGAGCAGCTTGGGAACGGTGGCCTCCGAATAACACCATAAAAGCTTGGCCCCATGTCGGATGATTCCTCCCCATTCCTGCTGGCTGCCGGGAAGATATCCCGGCACGTCCGCGATGGTGAGCATGGGGATGTTGAAGGCGTCGCAGCACCGGATAAACCGTGTGGCCTTGTCCGAAGCATCAATATCCAGGCAGCCGGCAAGAACCTGCGGCTGATTCGCGATGATACCCACTGTGCGTCCGTTCAGCCGGGCAAAGCCGACGATCATGTTGCGCGCAAAGTACTGATGCGGCTCGAAAAACTCCCCGTTGTCGACGATGCTGCCGATTACCGTCTTCATATCGTAGGATTGGTGGGGGCTATCCGGAATGATGTGGTTCAATTCCGGACAGGTTCGCCCGGGATTGTCTCCTGTCTCCACACGGGGTGGATCTTCCATATTATTAGACGGTAAAAAAGAGAGCAATCTTTGGATTTGAGCAATGGCATCTTGATCGCTCTCGCAGGCAAAATGGGCCACGCCGCTTTTTTCATTGTGGGCCATGGCGCCTCCCAGGGATTCGAAGGTGATCTCCTCGCCGGTTACCGCCTTGATCACATCCGGACCGGTGATGAACATATAGCTGGTGTTTTTCACCATGAAAACCCAGTCCGTCATGGCGGGAGAATAGACCGCTCCGCCTGCCGTAGGTCCCATGATGGCCGAGATCTGGGGGATCACACCGGATGCCAGGGAATTCCGGTAAAAGATCTGACCGTAACCGGAAAGGGCGTCCACCCCTTCCTGGATCCGGGCGCCGCCCGAATCGTTGATCCCTACAAACGGTATCCCCGCTTTGAGGGCGAGATCCATGACCTTGCATATCTTTCTGGCATGCATCTCTCCTAAACTTCCGGCCCTGGAAGTGAAGTCTTGGGAGAAAGCGAAAACCGGTCGGCCTCCCACCAGCCCGTGACCGGTAATAACGCCGTCCGAAGGGATTTCGACCTTTTCCATGCCGAAATTGGTACACCGATGTTGTACAAACATATCGATCTCCCGGAATGTACCCCGATCAAACAGGTGGGCCAACCGTTCTCGGGCGGTCAGCTTTCCTTTCTCCTTGTGCTGGGCCACCGCCTTTTTTCCGCCCATCTCAAGGACCTTCGTTTGTCTTTCTCTCAACTCCCGGATTTTATCTTCTACGATACCCATCTTCGGTTTCCTTTCCTGGCCTCCCCCGGTTCACGTTTGAAACCCGGAAGAAAAGAATCCGGCCCCGATACCCCTGAGACAGAATCCTGAAGCCGGTCCCCGTGCTTTAATGGTCTTGATCGACTTCATTTTTCAAACAAATTTATCCCTTACGACACGGCGTCGGATATCTCTCGGTCGAATCGAAAAGTGTTAAAGATGATCAAAGAGCCGCCTGTTGTCAACAGAAAAAATAGCAATGATGCGTCTTGAGTTATGACGACCGGTTTGATTTTGAATTGTCCCTGGCGTTGAGATGTGAATTTCTACCGTCTCTTTTCCATCGCGTCCAATACGTCGTGGGCGGATTCCACAATGGGGGTCCCTGGGCCGAAAATCCCCACCACCACATTCGATGTGCTATACAAAAAGTCGTAGTCATTGGGCGGAATTACGCCCCCCACAACCACCAGGATCTCATGGCCCCCTTCCTTTTCCAAGGCCTCCACCAGCTTGGGTACCAGGACCTTATGGGCAGCGGTCAGGGAAGAGACGCCTACCACGTGCACGTCGTTTTCCACCGCCATCTTGGCCGCCTCTTCCGGAGTCTGGAACATGGGAGCCAAGTCCACATCAAAACCCAAGTCTGCAAAAGCGGTTGCGATCACCTTGATGCCCCGATCGTGTCCGTCCTGACCAAGCTTGGTGAGCAGAATTCGGGGACGGCGCCCTTCCTTTTCTGAAAAGGCCTCTGTGCGTTTGCGCACCGATTCGATCTTTTCAACGTCTCCGTACTCGGAAGCGTAAACGCCGGAAATGCAACGCGTCGTTGCTTTATAACGACCAAATACCTTCTCCATGGCATCCGATATCTCCCCCACCGTGGCCCGAAGCCGGACCGCGGAAATGCATGCCTCCAGGAGGTTCCCGTTTCCTGCCGCGCAATGGGTAATAGCCTCCAGCGCCTTTTTTACGGCGGCATTATCCCGAGATGCCCGGATTCTATTTAAACTCTCGATCTGCTCATCCCTGACCGTCGAAGAGACTTCCAGTACATCCACCTTCGCTTTGTCTTCGATCCGGTATTTGTTCACGCCCACGATGGCGTCTTTGCCTTGATCGATCCGAGCCTGCCGCCTGGCTGCCACTTCTTCGATTCGAAGCTTCGGCATCCCGGTTTCAATGGCCTTTGCCATTCCTCCGAGGGCTTCCACCTCTTCGATGACTTTACGCGCCTCCCGGATGACATCGCCGGTTAAGGCTTCAACATAGTACGAACCGCCTAAAGGATCCACCACATGACAGATACGGGACTCTTCCTGAATGATGAGCTGAGTGTTCCGGGCAATCCTGGCCGAAAAATCGGTCGGGAGACTCACCGCCTCATCAAAGGAATTGGTGTGAAGGGATTGGGTGCCGCCGAGTACCGCCGCCAGGGCCTCGAGAGTGGTCCGGATGATATTATTATAAGGATCCTGCCCGGTAAGACTCCACCCCGAAGTCTGAACATGAGTCCTGAGCATCGTGGACCGAGGATCTTTGGGCTCGAACCGACTGATCAGTTCGTGCCAGAGGAACCGGGCCGCCCGGAGCATGGCGATCTCCATGAAAAAGTTCATCCCGACTCCAAAGAAAAAGGAAAGGCGCGGGGCGAACGTGTCGATGTGCAGTCCCGCCCTCAGGGCCGCCCTCACGTATTCCAGACCATCGGCGATGGTAAAAGCGCACTGAAGAACCGAATCCGCCCCGGCCTCCATCATGTGATACCCGCTGATGCTCACCGTGTTGAACTTGGGCATGTTTTTGGAACAATAGGCGATGATGTCCGACACGATCCGCATGGATGGTTCGGGAGGGTAGATATATGTGTTTCGGGTCAGATATTCTTTCAGGATATCGTTTTGTATGGTCCCGGTCAGCTTCTCCGGCCGGACACCCTGCTCTTCTGCAGCCACGATGTATCCTGCCATGATGGGAAGCACCGCACCGTTCATGGTCATGGAGACGCTCATCTGGTCCAGGGGAATCTGGTCGAACAGAATTTTCATATCCTCCACTGAGTCGATGGCCACGCCGGCTTTCCCGACATCCCCGATGACGCGGGGATTATCGGAGTCATAACCCCGGTGTGTAGGCAGATCAAAGGCAACCGAAAGCCCTTTTTGACCCGCAGCCAGATTGCGCCGGTAAAAAGCGTTGGACTCGCGTGCCGTGGAAAAGCCGGCATACTGCCGGATGGTCCATGGCCGACCGGCATACATGGTTGCCATGGGTCCCCGGACATAGGGGGGAAATCCAGGCAGGGTATTGACATGCGAAAGATCTTCGATAGCATCGGCCGTATATAGCGTCTTGATGGTGATCCCTTCCGGGGTTTCCCGATACAATGTCTCGACAGGCTTTCCCTTCATCTGCTTTTCGGCCAGTTCTTTCCATTTTTCGAACTTCGGATCTTCGGACATGGTGGACTCCTTTGATTTTACTTCTTTACGCTCATTTTTCGGTCCCGATTTTATTCTCTAACCTATCTGAGGTTGTCTTGAGTGCCACTCCCTGTTTACGATAACAGGACCCGGCCATTCCTTCACTGAATGAGATCCCTTTTACGGGATCCGCCGGGAAAAACCGTCGGTCATCTGGAAGAGGTTTCAGTGCTGATAGGCGCGGTACTCGGTTTTTGATCCGATGAGTTTATCGATCTTGTTTTGTATCGAAAGCCTTTCCGAACTGTTGGCCCATTTTTCCCATTCTGCAAGAGACCGCCAGGTGCTGATGACCAAATATTCATCCGATTTATCCAGGCTTTTTAAAGTCTCACCATAGATGTAGCCCGACTGCTTGGAGGCAATGGAGTGTAGCTTCTCGAGAAAGGGCATAATCTCTTGGACCTTGTCTTCCGGCACCATCCTATGGATCATGATTTTTACCGCCATTTTCCCCTCCTCCGGTATTGCGAAACGATTCGCCACTGACCCCGGTCCGGGCGAAACTTTTTTCGTTGTGGCTATTGCTCCTCCGAGACCAGGTAGGCCTTGAAAAATTCTCGGTTGAGTCTTCCGATGTTGGAAATGGAGATTTCTTTGGGGCATTCAATCTGGCATTCGGTAATATTGGAACAGTTTCCAAATCCGAGTTGATCCATTTTCTCAACCATCCGCATGGCACGGCGGGCAGCCTCGGGCTTGCCCTGGGGAAGCAGCGCCAGATGGGAAACCTTGGCAGCCGTAAAGAGCATGGCCGATCCATTGGGACATGCGGCCACACAAGCCCCGCAACCGATGCATGCGGCTGCATCCATCGCCCTGTCTGCCGCATCCTGCGGCACCGGAACGCTGTTGGCTTCGGGTGCCGATCCGGTGTTGACGGAGATGTACCCCCCCGCGATGATGATTTGATCCAGAGATCCACGATCCACCACCAGGTCTTTGATTACCGGAAACGCCCGGGACCGCCACGGTTCGATGACCAGTTCATCGCCATCGGAAAAATGCCGCATGTGCAGCTGGCACAACGTTGTCCCCCTCTCGGGGCCGTGGGGCCTCCCGTTGACCACCGCACCGCACATCCCGCAGATCCCCTCCCGGCAGTCGTGATCAAAGGCGATGGGTTCTTTTCCCGCCTGGGTCAGCTCCTCATTGAGGACATCCAGCATCTCCAGAAACGACATGTCCGTGGAGATGTTTTTCACGGAATAAATTTCAAGGCGCCCTTTATCTCTATTTCCGGCCTGTCGCCATACCTTGAGTGTTAAATTGATGTTCTTCTTCACTTGTAGCTCCTCTGGGCCAACGCCACGTTTTCAAAAACCAAGAGCTCTTTATGAAACGCAGGCTCACGATCCTGACCGGAATATTCCCATGCCGCCACATGGCAAAAGTTTTTATCGTCCCGAAGCGCTTCGTTGTCCGGGGTTTGATATGCTTCGTTGAAATGCGCGCCGCAAGATTCCTGCCGGGCCAGGGCATCGAGGACTATCAATTCCGCAAATTCCATAAAATCCGCCACACGCCCGGCCCGTTCGAGGCTTTGATTGAATGTCTCGTTTTGTCCGGGCACCTTGACGTTTTTCCAGAATTCGCTTCGCAAAGCCCGGATCAATTCCCGGGCCTTTTCAAGACCTTTGTTGTTTCGGCTCATACCACAATGGTCCCACATGATGCGTCCCAGCTCCCGGTGAAAATCATCCACCGTGCGGCGACCATTGACGGAAAGCAGTGTATCAATCCGTTTTTGGGAGGACCGGACCGCATCCTGAAAAGCCGGATGCGTTTCGGAAACCGCTTCAAGAGGGGTCGAGGCAAGGTACCCGCCGATCGTATAGGGAATGACGAAATAACCGTCCGCCAACCCCTGCATCAAGGCGGAAGCCCCCAGGCGATTGGCTCCGTGGTCCGAGAAATTGGCTTCGCCCAAAACAAAAAGGCCTTCCACCGTGCTCATGAGGTTATAGTCGACCCATAAGCCTCCCATGGCGTAATGGGCCGCCGGATAAATCATCATGGGAGTTTGATAGGGATCTTCGCCGGTGATTTTTTCATACATCTGGAAGAGGTTGCCGTACTTTTTCTCGATCGCTGCCCGGCCGTCTCGCCGGATGGCGTCCTTGAAGTCAAGAAAAACCGCCAGACCGGTATCGCCGACCCCTTTGCCCGCATCACATTGGGCCTTGGCCGCCCGGGAAGCCACGTCACGGGGGACGAGGTTCCCGAAAGTGGGATACCGCCTTTCCAGATAGTAATCCCGTTCCGTCTCCGGGATCTCCTCCGGGCGGCGTTTATCCCCGGCCTTCACGGGCACCCATACCCGGCCGTCATTTCGCAGGCTTTCACTCATGAGGGTGAGCTTGGATTGATGGGTACCATGCACCGGAATGCAGGTGGGATGGATTTGAGTGAAACACGGATTGGCGAAAAAGGCTCCCCGTTTATAGCAGCGGAAGGCGGCCGTCACGTTGGAAGACATGGCGTTGGTGGAAAGAAAATAGACGTTCGTATAACCCCCGGTGGCCAAAACCACCGCATGGGCGCTGTGGGTTTCAATCTCACCGGTAATCAGGTTCCTTACCACGATTCCACGGGCACGGCCATTGATCAGCACTAGGTCAAGCATGTCGCGTCGGGGAAAAATGGCTACACGGCCCGCGGCGACCTGCCTCATCATGGCGCTGTAAGCCCCCAGCAGGAGCTGCTGGCCGGTCTGCCCCCGGGCATAGAAGGTTCGAGACACCTGAGCCCCGCCGAAGCTCCGGTTAGCCAACAGCCCGCCATATTCCCTGGCAAACGGAACTCCCTGGGCTACACATTGATCGATGATGGCATTGCTGATCTGTGCCAAGCGATAGACATTGGCCTCCCGAGACCTGAAATCTCCCCCTTTTACCGTATCGTAAAAAAGCCTCCGGATGCTGTCCCCCTCATTGGTATAGTTCTTGGCTGCGTTGATGCCCCCTTGGGCTGCGATGCTATGGGCCCGACGAGGGCTGTCCTGAATACAAAAGGACTTAACATTATATCCCAATTCCGCCAAAGTGGCCGACGCACTCCCTCCGGCCAGACCCGTCCCCACTACGATAATATCAAATTTGCGCTTGTTTATAGGATTCACCAGTTTGAGTTCAAACCGGTGCCGGTCCCATTTCTCGGGAAGGGGACCGCTTGGGATCTTTGCATCGAGTTCCATGAAATCGAATCTCCTTGTCGGATTCTTCTATACCCAGATCATATAAATCGGAATAAAACCGAAGCCCAAACCGATTACCACCGAAAAGATTAACCCCACCCCTTTGATGAACGGCATATATTTGGAATGGTTAACGCCGATAGTTTGAAAGGCACTCCAGAAACCATGGCTGACATGGACCGCCACCGCCACCATGGCGATGACGTAAAGGGTAACCTCGATAGGGTTTTGAAAGGCCTTGTTCACAATTTCATAAATTGACACAATGGTTTTATCCACAAAATGGAAACGGATCAGGTGATAAACCACGAAGGCCAGCACCAGGAGGCCTGTATAGGGCATCGTCGCTGACCCCAAAGTCTGTCCCCCGCCACTCTTTTTCACCGCATATTTAACCGGCCGGGCGCGATAATTCTCATAAAAAAGCCACGTCCCAAAAAGCACATGCACCAGCGCCATAACCAACAGACCGATTTCAAATACATTCAAGAGTGGTCCGAGGCTATGCAATCGCGTTGCATAAGCGTTGAATGTCTCCCCGCCCCGGTACAGAAGCAGGTTCCCCGCCAGGTGTGCGCTTAAAAATAAAATAAAACATAAGCCGGTCAGCGCCATCAGCACCTTTTGTCCAATGGAAGAGCTGAAAAACCTCAAAACCCATGCCATTGTCAATAATCCTTCCCCTGGTTTCGAATGAATATGCGGTTTTCGATCCACCTTAGCTCTTGAAGGCGTCTTCTTCAAGAGCCAATATCTTGAGCAATGCTTTTTAAAATCCGAAAAACTGAAATTACTATAACATATTGCATGCATTTTTCAATTCTCAAAATCAATGCATTATCTTAGGGCCGGATTTTTCCATGCTGGATATTATCGTATTGAAATTCATATCCTTTTCCCCTATACTGTTCAGAGAAAGGGCTTAATGGCAAGAAACCTCCTGTGTGTGGAATGATCCAAGCGACGCGCCTGATTGCATGCCATGAGTGCGACCTGATTCATCGCCTTCCGCTAATTGCTTCCGGCAAATCGGCCCGCTGTTCCCGCTGCGGTGCGCTTTTGATCCGCAGGCGGAAAAACAGCCTGGAGCGGACACTGGCCCTTGCCCTGGCGGGGCTGGTCTTATTCTTTCTGGCCAATGCGTTTCCTTTCCTGTCGTTTAAACTGGAGACTCAGATTCAACAGACCACCCTGATCACCGGTATACGGGAGCTCTATCATCAGGATCTTCATGCGGTGGCCGTGCTGGTCATGCTGACCACAATAGTCGTTCCACTGGTACAGCTTACCGGGATGATCTATATTCTTCTGCCGCTGCGGTTGAATCGCAAGGTGCCAAGGCTGATGGAAACCTTCCGGCTGATGCAAACCCTTAAACCATGGAGCATGACCGAAGTCTTCATGCTCGGAATTCTAGTTTCCATTGTCAAACTCGCTAAAATGGCCCAAATCATCCCCGGCGTTGCGCTGTATTCATTTATGGCGCTCATTTTTACCCTGGCCGCCGCCACAGCCACTCTGGATCCACAAACGGTTTGGGAGCAATGGAATCCCGATCGATGAGGTCTTTCATGTCTACGGCGAAAAATTTAAATCTCATCAACTGCCATAGCTGCCACCTGCTTTGTCGGGCGCATGAATCAGGCTCTATCGCCGGCTGGGTATGCCCTCGGTGCGGGGCCAGGTTGCATTTCCGAAAACCCAAAAGCGTCGCCCGGACCTGGGCCTTGGTAATTGCCGCAGCCATATTCTATGTTCCCGCCAACGTGCTTTCGATCACCACGATCGTCTCATTCGGCAGCACCCAATCCGATACGATATTGAGTGGCGTGCTCTATTTCATTAAAACCGGCATGTGGCCCATCGCCATAATCATATTTATCGCCAGCATCGTAGTTCCGCTGGCTAAGATTTTGATCTTGAGCTTCCTCATGATTACCATACAACGAGGGTCTGTCCGGCGCAGAAAAGACCGTACCCGCCTCTACCGAATCACGGAGGCCATCGGTCGATGGTCCATGTTGGATATCTTCGTGGTGACTATTTTAGTCGCCCTGGTGCATCTTGGCTCCTTGGCAACGGTTAAGGCTGGGCCTGCGGCGGCGTTTTTCGCCGCCGTGGTCGTCATCACCATGTTTGCGGCGGCAAGTTTTGATCCCAGACTGATCTGGGACGCAAAGGAATCTCCTGATGGAAAATGATAAAACAGGCGAACCTGATTTCAGTGACCTCCCGGAAGCCGTCATCAAAGAAGTGAAAACCCCCATTTCCATCGTTTGGATCGTACCGCTGGTGGCGCTGTTGATCGGTGGATGGCTGGTTTACAAGGCCCTGTCTGAAAAAGGGCCGACCATCACCATCTCCTTTAAAACAGCGGAAGGACTCGAAGCCGGAAAGACCAAGATCAAATATAAGGATGTGGATCTGGGCCAGGTCGATAAAATCGAACTGAGTTCGGATGTGTCCAGGGTGGTGGTTCAGGCACAACTCGTCAAGAGTGCGGAAAGCCTTTTGACCGAAAACACCCGCTTTTGGGTGGTCCGGGCGCGACTTTCCGCCGGGGAGGTCTCCGGGCTTGGAACGCTCTTTTCAGGCGCCTACATCGGTATGGACCCGGGAAATCCTGGAGAGACGGCGCGGAATTTCATCGGCCTCGAAATTCCTCCTATTGTAACCGCCAATCTTCCCGGCGCCCACTTTGCCTTGCGTGCCGTCAGTCTGGGTTCCCTGGATATCGGATCCCCGGTTTATTACCGTCAGATCAAGGTGGGGCAGGTGGTCGGTTACCATCTGGAAGAAGATGGAAAAGCAGTGATCATTGAAATTTTCGTCGGCGCACCTCATCACCAATCGGTTAATAAGAATACCCGGTTCTGGAATGCCAGCGGTCTGGACGTTACCCTCGACGTCAATGGGATCCGGGTAAGCACGGAATCCCTGGTCACACTAATACTCGGCGGCATTGCCTTTGATACACCTACAAATTTAGAGCCCGGCGGACCGGCAGAAACAGGGGATGTTTTTCTGTTGTACGACAGCCGCGAAAAAATCTCCGAAAAGACGTACGCAAACAAATTCAACTGGCTTCTATATTTCGATGGCTCGGTCCGGGGGCTTTCCGCAGGCGCACCGGTGGAGTTTAAGGGAATCCAGGTGGGAAAGGTCTTAGATGTCAGCTTGGAACTCAGCCCGGATAGACGGACCTGCCGAATCCCGGTCCTGATCGAAACCGAGCCGGAACGATTCTGGCCTGCGCATACCCCCTTTGAAGAAGCCAAACAAAAAACATTTATGATCAATCTGGTCAAAAAAGGACTCAGGGCCAAACTCAAGACAGGAAATTTACTTACCGGACAGCTTCTGGTGGATCTGGATCTTTACCCGAACGCCGATAAAGAACAGATCGACTTTTCAGGGAAATACCCGAAGCTCCCCACTTTACCGGGTCCGACGGAAGAGATCATGGCCAGCCTAACCCGCCTTCTCACTAAGCTAGACGCTTTTCCCATCGAAGCCATCGGTCAGGATCTCAGAGATACGGCCCGGGGAATAAACCGCCTGGTTAATGCTTCCGAGTTGCGTGAAGCCGTCATCACCCTCAACGAGACGTTGAGCCAGGCCCAGGAGCTGATGACCCGAATCAACACCGGCACAGTACCGGAGTTCAACGCAGGAGTGGAACAGTTCAACGCCGCTTTCTCCCGGCTCAACACTCTAGTTCAAAAATTGAACGATGAAGTGACGCCGACTATTTCCGCCACACTGCAGCAAGCACAAGGAACCCTTTCCGATATCGACAGCTTCGTCCATACGGATGCTTCCCTGTTCCAAGGACTCAAGCGTGCCCTGTCGGAAATCGAAGGTGCCGCCCGTGCCATCCGCGTGACGGCGGACTACATCAGCCGGCATCCCGACGCCCTGATATACGGAAAAGGAACTGAGAAATGATTCGAATGACGAAAAACCAATGGCCATATTGGATTTCGATCGGGATGTTCATCCTTTTAATTTCCGGATGTTTGGGCCCCTCCACACCGGTGCGTTTTTATACGCTGGCACCCATGGCCGACCGAACCCTCCAAAACGCCGTTTCGGCTTTTCCCGAAGGCCGGGGCGTCGGCATCGGTCCCATAGAGATTCCGGAGCTTTACAATCGTCCCCAGATCGTTACGAAGACCGGCAAAAATCAGGTCGATATTTCCGAATATCACCGCTGGGCCGGACTCCTGCGGGAGGAAATTGCAAACGTTCTGACGGACAACCTCTCCCTGCTGCTGCAGTCCGATCGTATTTTTCCCTTCCCCTGGGACGGTCTCCCAGAACCGGATCTTAAAATATTCGTGAAAGTGACTCGCTTTGAAGGGACTCTTGGGGAAAAAGCGGTCTTGGATGCCACCTGGTCCATGAGCAGGACCCATGACCGTAAAGATATATTAGTTAGGAAGACATTTCTTGAAGAACCGGTGGCCGACGAAACTTACCTTTCGTATGTTGCAGCCGAGAGCCGCCTTTTGGCTGCCTTCAGCCGGGAACTGGCCTCAGAGATCCTGAAGCACCGGTTGGAATGAATTCCCAACCTAAAAAGATCGAGGCGGGTATCTTTTTCACGGAAACATCCCTGATGCCTGAGGGGTTTTGCCGGAGGGCTTCCGGAAACACATTGCGTGCCGGCAGGTTTAGATCGACATCCGGGTTTCTTCAGTAGGCGGCAAGCTGACCGGATTCCGGAAATATCCGGTCAGCCCTCCAGCCCAAGTACATCTCCTCATGCCGGGAACAAAGCATCACCACATTGCCCAGCCGGAAATGCAACCTCAGGTCGACTCCTGTAAAAAGTGCCTCCGGGCCACGTCATATAGGCAAAATGATCGCCCGGCATTTTTCAGTCTGCTTGATCGAATCGCTTTTGTTTTTGGAGCGGCCCGTTAAAACCGCAGCATGAAACCGACCATCGGACCGTGCCATGTGGTATCGAACTGGATTCGATTGGAGCCCTCTCCGTCTTCGTAATCGACGCTGAGGATACGATACCCGAGCCAGGCGCTGAAAATTTCCGTAAAGTCGTAACCGAACGCTGCCGCAAAATTGAAAGTGAAGTCCGATCCGGCACCCAGTCCGCCGATATCCCCCCTTGCGCTAAAAGCCGCTTTCCGAGTCATCGGGGCCAAAATCCGCAATCCGATGAAGGGGTCAAGCCAATCCGCGGTTTGTTCAAATTTTCCGATATAGGTGTTTCTGATTTTCCCTGTGACATCCCAGTATCGTCCGCCGCCCAGGATATCCATACGGAATGCAGGTTCAGACCCCATTCCTGTAGGAGGGCCCACCACCCGATAAAATCCACCGAATTCAAGGATTCGGATGCTGGCTTCCGTATTGGTTGTCCCCGCAGCCGTGGTTTCTTCCATCGTAATTTCCGAATAGGTGGGATCGATGAAGGCCCCCCATCGACCCTTGCCGATCTCGATGTTCAGATTCCCCCCGAATTCAAAATCCGACCAAACATCATCGAACCCGGCATCCATAGATGCCCGCTGACCCTTGACCGTGATGTCCCCGTCGATGCCCGACATCCACAAATAAGGAGCGATCGAAAAAGACCATGGGTCGGAATCGCTCGCCGACTGCTGAGCAATGGCCGGCATGGCCCATCCGATGGCGAAAAGCATCATCCCGCACAGAATCCACCTTGTTTTCAAATTTCCAGTCATGGCACAGGCCCCCTTCTTCGTCTCATTGTTTGGAAATTGACTCCTGCCTTAATACCGTGAACAGAGCCGCTCTGTTTTGCATTTCATGCAAAGCTAAAAAGCATCTTTCAGCGGCTCGTCCATTCAAAAAGCGTCAACGTTCACAAAGCTCCACCAGAACGCCGTTGGTGGCTTTCGGATGCAAAAAGGCAATCCTGGCGCCTCCGGCGCCTTTTCTGGGTTTTTCGTCGATGAGCGCCACCCCTTTTTCCTTTAAGAATGCCAAAGCCTCCTCGATATTTTCCACGCGAAAGGCCACGTGCTGGATCCCTTCCCCTCTTTTTTCGATGTACTTAGCGACAGGTCCGTCTGAAGCGGTGGACTCCAAAAGCTCCACCTCGCTTTCCCCCACCGGGAAAAAAGCAGTGGTCACCTTTTGTTCCGTTACCGTCTCGGTCCCTTCAAAGGGAAGTCCCAGAATATTGGTCCAGAGGGCTTTTCCGGCATCGATGCTTTTCACGGCGATGCCAAGGTGATCGATCTTCAAGATCTTCATGGGTTTTCCTCCTGATTTATTGAAATTTTTTTATGGTCCGTCGGAAGCCGGGAAGCGCATTGATGATGGTTTCATCGTCCACGCAGAAAGCCACCCTGAAATGTCCCGGCCCCATGAACCCGCTACCCGGAACCGCCAGGATCAGCTCTTCTTGAAGCGCCTGGACGAACTTGACGTCGTCCGGGATCGGAGACTTGGGAAAGAGATAAAAGGCGCCCCTGGGCTGGGTGAACTCATACCCACATTCGGCCATGCCATCACACAAAAGCTTTCGCTTCCGGGCGTATGCGGCAAGATCGGCCTGAACACCTTGGAGCTTGGCCACGGCCCGCTGCATCAGGGCCGGGGCATTGACAAACCCGAGGATCCGGTTTGCCAGGGCCAATCCTCCCAGAAGCGATTGTCGATGGGTTGCACCGGGATTTACCGCAATGAACCCGATCCGTTCCCCGGGGATGGAAAGATCCTTGGAGTAGGAAGTCACGATGATGGAATCCTTATAACATGGAAAAATGCTGGGAACGCTGACCCCGTCATAGACGATCTTTCGGTAGGGTTCATCCGAAATCAAGTACAGGGTCCGATTCAGAGATCGTCCTTTTCGGAAAGCAGGGTGCCCAGATGTTTAAGGCTCTCTTCGGGATAGACCTGGCCCGTGGGGTTGTTGGGAGAGTTGATCAGGACCGCCTTGGTCTTTTCCGTGATGGCATCCGAT
>Ga0066636_10001352_pt1 | contig 15168 bp, 10 predicted proteins | sample CryGeyCG2014_080_2_FD_62736 | JGI IMG/M metagenome (GOLD analysis project Ga0066636, IMG submission 62736) | Groundwater microbial communities from aquifer - Crystal Geyser CG07_land_8/20/14_0.80 | ecosystem: Environmental > Aquatic > Deep subsurface > Groundwater | place: USA: Utah: Grand...
CCAGCATTGTAAGTTCATAAAAATCGGTCAATAAAGTCGGGTTCATTTTCACCCCCCCATTAGATTTTCTTTGCGAGGTTGAGCCCCGCGCCGGAACAAATTCGGTACGGGATAAACTCCGGAATTCGTCTTGTTCTGCGCTAATTTTCAGAAACTCTCATAATTTTTTCTATTATTCTTTTGGTAAAACTTTCTCCTTCCAATAAAGCCAACCTGAAAGAGAACTCGGATTTTTTAATCTCGGCTCTTAAAACATTTTTATATTCTATAATATCAGCCGCAAGTTGAACCCTTCTCTTTTTTGGTTCTAAAACCTCAACTAAAATTTTGGAATCAAGAGGAAAAACCATTGGTTTAAACTGAACAGGGGTATGAATTGCCAGCGGAGTTAAACCAATAGCTGAAATTTCAGGATGCACAGAGCTTCCTCCGGCTGCCAGATTATAACCGGTTGAACCAAGGGAGGTGCAAACCACCAAACCGTCTCCCTGAATTTTTTCCGCCACTACTATATCATCAACCTTAACATTCAACCTGCAGCTCTGACGGGTTGAACGATTAAAATAAATATCGTTCAAAGCCAAAGTCTTGAAAACCCTGCCGCCCCTTACCTCGCTTGCTGTTTCCAGAAAGGGAAAAGTAAAAAGATTATATTTTCCTCCGATAATTAAATCTACCAATTCGTCTCTTAAATCGTTCATAAAAAATCCCTTATAGCCAAAATTTATTCCCAAAAAGGGCTTAAAGGCCTTATAATGCCTGTGAATGCATCTTATCATCCAGCCATCACCGCCAAGAACCAAAATCAAATCAGCTAATTTTGCCCGGGAAACTGTTTTTACCCTTCGTTCTTCCAACAAACTTAAAAGATTTTCTTTGAAACTCAAAGCTTTTTTATTCAGCTCATCAGTCAAAATCAAAACTTTCATCTTGCCCCCTTTTTTATCTATATAACTGATTTCTGGCAATGTAGTCTTCTATTTCCGTTACAACCAAACCCCTGAGAGACTCTCCTTTTTTAATTTTTTCTCTTATCAAAGTGCTGGAAATATTTTTTATTGGTTTTATATTAACTAATTGGAAATTGAAAGGCAAATCTGATTTTTTTATGTCAAAATTCTCTCTGGGAACCGCCAAAAATTCAATTTCTTTGAGCAAATCCTGCCAATCTTTCCATTTTTTGTATTCCTTGTTTTTTATTGTATCCGAACCGACAATCCAAAAAAATCGGTGGCGCGGAAATTTATTTTTTAGAGCCAAAACCGTATCAATAGTATAACTTACCCCTCCCTTTTTGAATTCAATATCGCAAGCCCTGCTTTTTCCACCGCTCATTAGATTTACCATATTCCACCGGTGTTTCCAGTCAATCAATTTTTTTTCAAAGGGATGAAAAAGACAGGGAATCAGCCAAACCTCATCAATTATTTTTTTTCGCAAAATCTCCTTGGCGATTTTTAAATGCCCGAGATGTGGCGGATTAGCGCTCATCCCCAAACAGCCGATTTTTTTAATTTTTTGAACTTTGCATTCCCGCATAATCCATATATTTTAACATATTTTTTAAAAATGGTCAACTCCTCACTTCCCTAACTCGAAATTCCTAACTGAAAAAATGGGGAAATAGTAAGAGTGAATCAATAAAAAGCAACAAATCTGGCCGATCGGCCAGATTTGTTGCTTTTAGAATTATTTAATTCTTCTTGATTAAATTGGTTGGCTCAAATATTAATTAAATTGGTTGGCTCAAACCCCGTTAGAGATTCTGGGAGCAAGGAGAGCTTAAAAGAAAAACAAATCTTTAGCGTGGTTAATCAACTTGTTGCGCTGGCGGCGGCTTTTTTTATTTCTTTTTCTATTTCTTTTGCGAGCTTGAAATTTTCTTTTAGGAAGAGGCGGGCATTTTCCAAACCTACTCCTAATTTTGATTTTTGATATAAAAATGTATTTCCCGATTTTTCAACTATCCCGTATTTCAGACCGGTATTTATAATATCGGAAAATTTGGAAATTCCCTCATTGTAAATTATATCAAATTCAGTTGTTCTAAAGGGCGGGGCAACTTTGTTTTTTACCACTTTTGCCCTCACCCTGTTTCCGATAATTTCGTCTCCCTTTTTAATCTGGGCCAGCCTTCGCATCTCAATTCTAACCGAAGCGTAAAATTTCAAAGCTTTGCCGCCGGGAGTGGTTTCGGGATTGCCAAAAACCATCCCAATTTTCATTCTGGTCTGGTTGGTAAAAATTACCGAGGTCTTGCTTTTGGAAACAATACTAGCCAGCTTCCGACAGGCCTGACTCATCATCCTGGCTTGCAAGCCAATAAATTGGTCGCCCATTTCCCCTTCAATCTCAATCTTGGGGGTTAAGGCGGCTACCGAATCTATAATAATAGCATCAACCGTTCCCGACCTGACCAGGGCCTCAACAACCTGAAGAGCTTGTTCTCCGCTGTCCGGCTGGGAAATTAAAAGGTCATCAATTCTAACTCCTATTTTTTTGGCATACTCGGGGTCCAAAGCATGCTCGGCATCAACAAAAGCAACCTGACCTCCCTTTTTTTGAGCTTCAGCCGCTATATGCAAAGCTAAGGTTGTTTTTCCCGAACTCTCATTTCCATAAATCTCTATTAATCTGCCCCTGGGGATTCCGCCAACTCCCAAAGCTAAATCCAGGGAAATTGAGCCGGTTGGCGTAACATCAACATCAACTTTTCGAACCTCGCCAAGCTTCATAATCACCCCCTCGCCAAAACGTTCTTTTAGCTCTCCTATTGTTTCTTCAAGTTCTTTTTGTTTTGTTTCTTCCTTGTCCGCCGACTTGTCCACCGAAGCCCCATGGACGAAGGTGGAAGCCTTGGCAGAGGCGGATTTTTTTTCTTCTTCTTTTGGCATAGATTGCCTCTTACGAAATTACGAATTTTTTACGAATATACGAATATTTGTATATTTGTAGGTAAATTTGTAATTTGTAGTAATTATTTTAGTTTCGAATTTAGTATGTTGTCTAAAATTTTTATTGTTGAATGACGAGCTGCCCATTTTTTAATATATTTTAAATCTAATTTCAATTTGGAATTATTAAAAATAGTTTTGATATCTTCCAAATGCTTTGAAGAACCGCTTTCTTTGTGCCACATAAGCTTGCTTAAAATTAAGTCTTCCGGGGAAACAAAAAAAATTTTCTGTTTATTTACTGCTTTTGGTATGGCTCTTTTAAGTTTCACGCTGCCATAAACATCGGCCTTGCTTTCTGTAATCCAAAAATCTACTTTCAAACCGGTCTGGGGATGAATAAAATTAAACTCTCCTTTTCTTTCCAAAGCATTTCTCATCGCATCTTCTGAAACATAAACATCTTTATCTATCGAAAGCAACGCCTTGGATAACGGTCTTATATTTTTGCGAACTAACTCTACAATAACATCAATATCGGCTGTAAAACGGGGCTTGCCCCAAACTGAAACAGCAAATCCGCCAGTAATAGCGTAGGAAATTTTAAGTTCTCTTAGAATTTCGGCTATTTTATATAGAAGTTTTTCCGGGGTCATTTTTTTTGCTTTTTGTATTCTTATAATTGGTTTGGTTTAATTTTTTTCCTAATAAAAATAACTGTCCGGTAATTTTCAGTTTTTCTTTAACGGACATCTTTTGATAAATTTTATTTTGCAATTCTTCGGCTGATTTAAAATTCGCCATAGTATTTTTCTCTAAAAATTTTTAGAGTACTCCATTAATTCCTATTGTGATAGTGCCGGAATAGTTGAAAAAAGTGCCATCGCAGGCATAGACGCCGGGGCTGGCCATATCGGGATTTTCTAATTTATAAACTATCAAGTACCATCGCCGGTCCGGACAACCATATCCCGCATCGGAAAAGTAACTATAATTATATTTTCCATCACCAGCCCAACCGCCGGTTTCATTTTTAGGGTCTTTTGGCCAGGGTTGACATAAACTCCTGAACCTTGGTTTGCAAAGTATCCCAGCTCCCATCAGCGCTATTGGACCAACCATTGCTCGGATGGCTTGCTCCTCCTGGCGCCGGGTAATCTCCATTAGCATTATAATACATTTCCAAAGCGTTCATTAATTGCTTGATATCGGCTTTTCTTTTGGAATCCCGGGCTTTTTGGCTGGCCGACCGCAAACCCACCAAAACTACAGCTGATAAAAGCCCGATAATCGCCACAGTGACTAAAAGCTCAATCAAAGTGAAGCTTTTTTGACTTGAGCCCTTAAATCTCTCTCTTTCTCTGGTTTAGTTTTAAGATATTGGTCATTGGTCATTTTCTTCAAAATAAACTTCTCTTGGTTTTGCTCCTTCCCCAGGTCCAACCACTCCCCTATCTTCTAACATATCAATAATCCTTGCGGCCCGGGCATAACCAATACGCAGCCTTCGCTGAAGAAAAGAAGCTGAAGCTTTTTTGGCTCGAATTACTTCTTCCCTTGCCTGCTCGTAAAGTTCTTCATCGGAACGACCCTCTCCCCAAAAACCCGATGACTCCCTGTCGTTCTCAGCTCTTTCATCAGACGGCTCGGCCGGCAGTCTGTCCATCTTCCCCAATCTTTCCTCTAATTCCCTATCAACTTCAAATCTTTGCTTCTTAATAAAATCGGCAATTCTTTTAACCTCTTTATCAGAAATATAAGCTCCCTGAATTCGTCTTGGCTTGGCGCTTTCAGCCGAAAGAAAAAGCAAATCCCCTCTTCCCAAAAGTTTCTCGGCTCCGGCCATATCCAAAATGGTCCGGGAATCAAAATGAGAAGCAACCTGAAAAGAAATGCGCGAGGTAATATTGGCTTTAATAAGTCCGGTGATTACTTCAACCGATGGCCGCTGAGTTGCCAAAACTAAATGAATTCCAACGGCTCTGGCCATCTGAGCAAGTCTAACAATTCCAGCTTCAACCTCTTTACCCCGGGCAGCCATCAAATCAGCCAACTCATCAACAATCACCACAATATAAGACAGGGGTTTCTCTTCGTCTTTATGAAACTGCTTATTGGTAAACCCCTCGCCGCTAAAGTGATGAGCGGTAAACTGAAGATTATAACCCATAATATCTCTGGCTTGAGCTTGAGCCAAAATTTCAAAACGTCTTTCCATTTCCCCTATCAGCCAGCGCAAAGCGTTAATTGTTCTCTGAGCGTCAACAATTACCGGTATTAAAAGGTGGGGAATGCCGTTATAAATCGGAAATTCCACTCGCTTTGGGTCAATTAAAACTAATCGCAAAGTTGCCGGAGAATTTCGATACAAAAGACTCATTATTATTGTATTCAGGGCAATGGTTTTTCCGGAACCCGTGCTGCCGGCAAGCAAAAGGTGGGGCATCTTTCTTAAATCAGCATAAATCCTATCGCCCATTACATTTCTTCCCAAAACAAAAGTCAAATTAGATGGCGAGTTCCAAAAATCCGGGCTATCAATCAAGTGCCGGAGTCTGACCAGTTTTACGACTTTATTTGGAACCTCAATCCCAACCAGAGATTTCCCGGGAATCGGCGCCTCAATTCTTATTGGATGAGCGGCCAGGGCTAAAGAAAGGTCATTTCCCAAAATAGTAATTCTTGAAAGCTTTACCCCTTCGGCCGGCTTTAAGGTAAATTGGGTAACAGTTGGACCAATGTTAACTTCTCCCATCTCAACCTCGATGCCAAAATTCTGCAAAGTCCTTTTAATAATGTTGGAGCTTGCTTTAATGTCGCTGGTTGTTGGCTGACCCCTATCTTCTTCCAAAAGTTCAACCGGAGGAATTTTATATTGAAAGGCTCTAAACTGATTTTCCAAAACCTCAATTTCTTCTTTTTTCTGGGCTGTGGTTTCGGCAATACCGGCAATTTCTTTGACTTCAAATTCAGGTGTTTTTTTAATAATTCTTTCCATTAATTTTTCCAGTCTGGACGATTTTTCTTCAAAAATTGGGGAGAATGGGACAACTTCCCTATTTTTGGCTTTTTCATTTTTTTCTTTAAAATCAGGAATTTTTTCTCTTCTCTCTTTAACTAAAGGACCAAAAAAAAGAATTAGAGATATTGCTATTATTACGCTAAAAATTAAACAAGAAACCAAAAAACCGACTAACTTCAAAAACGGATAAGAAAGAACCAGCCCGAAATAACCAGCCGGTCGAATTTCCTCCGATATTATTTCAATAAGTCCCAGTGACCCGAAAATAAAAAGCAAGGAACCTAGCCCCAAAGAAAAATAGATGTCTTCACTTTCTGCTCTGAAAGAAACATAGGATAAAATTAATAAAACCAAAGGCAGAACATATTTGCCCCAGCCAAAAACAAACTCAAAAAAATTGTTTAAAAACCTGCCCAAACTTCCGGCTAAATTAAAAAAACCCAGAGTAATAATTAGGGTCAGGGTTAAAAAAATTATTCCAAAAACCATCCTTTCGGTTTTCAAATTAAGAAAAAGGGGCCTATTTTTAGTTTCAATTTTTTTCTTTTTCTTAGCCAGAAAATCACGCAATCAACGAATTTACGAATCTATGCGAATATACGATAACTCATTTCATTTATTCATCAACGAATAACGAATCTTTTATTCACCCCGTTAGATGTTTACTATCTAACGGGGCGGGTATATGAATCCTTCAGCGAGTTTGAGATGGTGAGCTTGCCGAATCCATTCGCAAATTCGTAACTGATTCGTAAATTCGTTGATGGTTATGTAAATTCGTAATTGATTAGTTATTCATTGATGACATCTTGTCTTTATTATAGTTCTCTTTCTTGTTTTTCTCAACTAAGTTTACATCAAACCCTTTTCTAAAACCGGTGCCAACCGGTATCAATTTCCCAATAATCACATTTTCTTTCAAGCCCCGAAGCCTATCTTCTTTGGCGGATAAAGCCGCCCTTATTAGAACCCTGGAGGTCTCCTGAAATGAAGCGGCCGAAAGAAAACTATCACAGGTTAGGGCAACTTTTGAGACGCCCAAAAGAATTCTCTGACCTTTGGCAGGAATTTTTCCTTCTTTTTTAAGTCTTTCATTTTCTTCCAAAAAGCCGTCTCTCTCAACTATTTCATCAATAATAAACTTTGAAGAATTAACTTCTTTTACTTTTACCCGAGAAAACATCTGCCTTATAATTATCTCAAGATGTTTTGAATGAATTTGAACTCCCTGAGAAATATAAATTTTTTGAACTTCTTTTTCAATATACTTCTGAGTCTTTTCCAGCCCCGCTAACCTATAAAGTTCTTTTGGGTCCATACTGCCTCCGGTAAGGGGGCTGCCTTTCTCAACTTTGTCGCCGTTTTTTACGCAAATTTCTACGCCAAAAGGAATAATGTATTCTTTTATGTCCTCGGCTTTCTGTTTCCGCTTGGCAGAAGCCTCTTTTTTGGATTTTTTCTTCGGACTATCATCGTCGGCAATAATTTTAATTTTAATTATTTTTTGTTTATCTTTTTCTTCAATTTCTTTGACCTCCCCATCTACTTCTGAAATTATAGCTTTCCCCTGAGGAAGGCGAGCTTCAAAAATTTCTTCAACCCGGGGCAAACCCTGAGTAATGTCCCCACCCGTTGCCACGCCGCCAGTATGAAAAGTTCTCATGGTCAGCTGGGTTCCCGGCTCTCCTATTGCCTGAGCGGCAACAACGCCTACCGCCTCTCCGTTTTTTACAGGTCTATTATTCCCCAAATCCCAACCATAACATTTCCGACAAATGCCAAAAAGCGTCTTGCAGCTCAGAGGAGAACGAACCCTTACGCTCTCTATGCCGGAATTCTCAATAAGTTTAGCTGCCGATTTGTCAATGAACTCTCCCTTCCTTGTAATAATTTTTTTATTTTTGAGCCTGGATTTTTCAACAATATCTTCCAGTGTTATTCTCCCGATAATCTGGTCAGCGAAGTTCTGTCCAGTTTCTTGACTCTCGGCCCGGTAAAAAATTACTCCCTTGTTGTCTCTACAGTCCCCCTCCTTAGTAATTACATCGTGAACAACGTCCACCAGCCTCCTGGTCAGATACCCTGCCACGGCAGTACGCAAGGCAGTATCTGAGGTCCCTTTTCTTGCTCCGTGAGTAGAAATAAAATATTCCAGAATACTAAATCCTTCCTTAAAACTGCTCTTGACCGGCAACTCAATTATTTGCCCCGCCGGATTATTTACCAAGCCCTTCATCCCTGCCATTTGAGTGGATTGGGACCAGGTGCCTCGCGCTCCGGCATCAATAATCGAAAAAATTGGAGAATCAGATTTAATTAAAGTCAGAGGAACCAATTTTTCAATTTTCTCCATCACTTTATACCAAATCTCAATATTTTTTGCTTTTCTCTCTTTCGGGCTCAAAAATCCTTTAAGATAGTGCTCTTTGACCTGCTCGGCTTCTTTTTGGGCCTCGTCTATCAATTTTTTCTTTTCTTCCGGAACTTTGATATCGTTCATTCCCCAGGAAATCCCCGAAAGAGTTGAAAACTCAAATCCCAAATCTTTAATTTTATCTAAAGTTGGCTGACTATTCTCAGTTCCATATTTATCTATTATATCGGCAACAAGACTCGCCATTCTTTTTTTGTTTATTGTTTCATTACAATATGGAAAATCTTCCGGCAAAACTTCATTAAAAATTACTCGGCCGACCGAGGTCTCTACGAAACCATTAGTTTTGCTCGCTGTTGATTTTGGCATCCGAATCCTGACCCTGGCCTTTAAATCTACCTTTTTAAATTCATAAGCCAAATTTGCCTCTTTGGGGCTGGAAAAAATCTTTCCTTCTCCAAAAACGCCGTCTTTAATTTTAGTTAACCAGTAACAGCCAAGAACGATATCGTTGGTTGGAGAAACAACCGGGATTCCGGTGGCTGGTTTCAAAAGATTTACTGATGAGAGCATCATATCTTTCGCCTCAACCTGAGCCTCTTCTGATAAGGGAATATGAACCGCCATCTGGTCACCGTCAAAATCAGCGTTGAAGGCGGAGCATACCAAAGGATGAATTTGAATTGCTTCTCCCTCTATAAGGATTGGCTGAAATGCCTGAATTCCAAGCCGATGAAGAGTTGGGGCCCGATTTAAAAGAACATACTTATTCTTAATTACCTCTTCAAGCATTTCCCAAACCTCATTAGGAGCTTGTTCAATAAGTTTTCCAGCTCCTCGAATATTGTAAGCCAAACCCTTGCTAATAAGTTTTTGAATAACAAACGGTTTAAACAACTCTAAAGCCATTTTCTTGGGAATTCCGCATTGATTTAATTTAAGCTCAGGTCCTATAACAATAACCGACCGGCCGGAATAATCCACTCTTTTCCCCAAAAGATTTTGGCGAAACCTGCCCTGTTTTCCTTTAAGCATATCCGCTAATGATTTTAAAAGGCGCCGGCCGCCCGTACTGGCCATAGTTGTCCGAGATTTTCGAGCCGAGTTATCAATCAGGGCGTCAACCGCTTCCTGAAGCATTCTTTTTTCGTTTCTCACAATTACCTCCGGAGCCCTTAGTTCAAAAAGATGTTTCAGACGATTATTTCGATTAATTACCCTGCGGTAAAGATCGTTAAGGTCAGAAGAAGCGTATCTCCCCCCATCAAGCTGAACCATGGGACGCAGGTCAGGAGGAATTACCGGCAGAACTGTTAAAAACATCCATTCTGGTCTAATATTGTTATCAATTAACAATTTTACCAATTTCATTCTCTTTAAAACCTTTCTTTTTATAACTGGGGAGACGGAATTTGCTTCATTTTTTAAATCCTTTTCTAATTTTTTTAAATCAAACTGGGAAAAAATGTTTCTTAAAGTTTCCGCGCCCGTTCCGGCTTCAAAAATTTCTCCATATTTCAAACCGAGATTTCTATATTCCGCTTCGGATAAAATCTGATATTTTTGAAGCTTGTTTAATTCTTCGAAAGCCCTGATTTTGGCAACCGTCAATGCTTCCTTTTCTTTTTTTGACTCCGCTCCCTTTAATTTTGAGTTAAACTCTTTCTCTATCTCTCTTTTTAAATTTTGCTTGCCCTCATCATCAACATCGTAAATTATATAAGCGGCAAAATAAACAACTCTCTCCAGGGACTGCATCGGCCTGTCTAAAAATAGTCCAATCTGCGAAGGAACACCGCGCAAGAACCAGATATGGGAACAAGGAGTCGCTAATTTAATGTGGCCCATTCTTTCTCTTCTTACTGAGGACCTTGTAACTTCTACTCCGCATTTATCACAGACAATACCTTTATATCTAACTCTTTTATATTTTCCGCAATAACATTCGTAATCTTTTTCCGGACCAAAAATCCTTTCACAAAAAAGCCCGTCTTTTTCCGACCTTTGGGTTCGATAATTAATGGTTTCCGGCTTTGTTACCTCTCCATGGCTCCAGGATAAAATATCCTCGGGTGAAGCAAGTTTTATTTTTATGGATTTAATATCGTCAACACGCATGCAAGATAGAGAGCGTTGAACAATTCCAGCGTTGTTCAGTATAGATATCGGCTTTAATTCAGCGTATTGTCGCTGAGTTAACGCCGATACGCTGAAATATAATTGTTCAACAGTCTCATTATGTTTTGTTTTCCTCCTCCGGTCTCACATTTAGTCCCAAGCCTCGCAGTTCGGAAATTAAAACATTAAACGAAGATGGAACATTCGGAGTCTTTATTTTCTCGCCTCTAATAATTGATTCATAAGTCACTGCCCGGCCCAAAACATCATCTGATTTAATTGTTAGAATTTCCTGCAATATATGGGCAACGCCGTATCCCTCAAGGGCCCAAACTTCCATTTCTCCAAATCTCTGTCCGCCAAATTGAGCCTTCCCCCCCAAGGGCTGCTGGGTAATCAAAGAATAGGGCCCAATGGATCTCATATGAATCTTTTCTTCAACCATGTGAACAAGCTTCATTATGTAGGCATAACCAATAGTAATTTTTTGAGGAAATGGTTCACCGGTTTTCCCATCATATAAAACAACTTTTCCGTCTTCGGGCAATTTTGCTTTTTTGAACTCTTCTTTTATATCCTCTTCGGTTGCTCCGCCAAAAGACGGAGTCACTGCCCGGTACCCTAATTTTTTAGCCACCCAGCCAAGATGAGTTTCAAGAACCTGACCAATATTCATTCGCGAAGCAATACTTAAAGGATTCAGTATAATATCTATTGGCGTTCCGTCTTCAAGATAAGGCATTTCCTCCTCGGGCAGAATTTTAGAAATAACCCCCTTGTTTCCATGCCGGCCGGCTAACTTATCTCCCACCGCTATCTTTCTTAAATGGGCAACTTCTACTCTAATGCTTTTTATAATGCCGGGTTCGAGTTTATCGCCTTTCTTGCGAGAGAGCACTTTTACCGAAATAACCCGACCTCTTTTTCCGTGAGGAAGCAAAAGAGAGGTATCTTTTATCTCCCTCGCTTTTTCGCCAAAAATTGCTTTCAAAAGCCTCTCCTCGGCCGTCAAATCAGCCTCGCCCTTGGGAGAAATTTTTCCAACCAAAATACTTCTCGGTTTAACCTCGGCTCCAATTCTAATAATCCCCTCTTCGTCTAAATCTTTTAGTTTTTCTTCTCCCACATTGGGAATATCAAAGGTTGTGATTTCCGGTCCGAGTTTTGTTTCACGAATATCACAGGTAAAATCTTCTATGTGAATGGAACTGTAAATATCCTCTTCTAATAGTCTTTGGGAAATAACTATAGCATCTTCAAAATTTGCTCCCCGCCAGGGCAAAAAAGCAACTAAAAGATTTTGTCCCAAAGCCAAAATTCCGTCCTTTATTGCCGAACCATCGGCTAATATCTCTCCCTTTTTTACAAGAGCCCCTTTCTTGATAATTGGTTTTTGATGAAGACAGGTATATTGATTAGACCTAATAAAATTATTAAGTTTATATAATTTCGTCCGCTTTTTTTCTTTTAGTTCTAATTTTATATGCTCGGCATCCACCTCTAAAACCCGAGCATCTTCCGGAGCTGTTATTACTTGCTTTGAATCCTCGGCAACTCTTTCTTCTATTCCCGTGCTAACTAACGGGGGTTCGGACTTCACGCAGGGAACGGCTTGTCTCTGCATATTTGAGCCCATCAATGCGCGGTTAGCATCATCGTGAGCAAGAAAAGGAATAAGATTGGTAGCCACACTGAAAATTTGCCGGCTTGAAATATCTGTAAAATTAATGTCCTTGCTATCTATTATTCCAGGCTCTCCTTTTAGCCTGGCTTCAATTTTTTGTTCAAGAAATCTTCCCTGCCTATCAATTTTCTCTCCTCCTTGAGCAATGTTATATCTTTCTTCGTCGTAAGCGTTAAGGTACTGAATTTCAGAAGTTACTCGTCCCTGCTTAACTTTGAAATAAGGGGTTTCGATGAAACCGAATTCGTTAATTCTGGCAAAAAGAGCAAGGTGTCCAACCAAACCAATATTAGGACCTTCGGGCGTTTGGATGGGACAGATTCTTCCATAATGAGAAGGTTGAACATCTCTTACTTCAAAACCCGCTCTTTCCCGGACCAATCCTCCCGGACCCATAGCCGAGAGTCTTCTTTTATGTTCGAGCTCAGCCAGGGGATTTTGATTATCCATAAATTGAGCAAGTTGAGATGAGGTAAAAAATTCTTTAACTGCCGCCGCAAAAGGAGAAATATTTAGAAGTTGAGTCGGAGTCAGGATGGAAATATCAAGAGTTGACATTCTATCTTTAATAATCCTCTCCATTCTAACCAACCCAATTCTTAATTTGTTTTGCAAAAGTTCTCCCAATGAGCGCACCCGACGATTCCCCAAATGGTCAATGTTATCTGGTTCTGCTTCGGGATTATTGTTTAATTTTATAATTTCTTTTAATACATTTACCACATCTTGCTTTTGCAAAACTCGATTGACTTTAGTTATCCCAGGCGATTCAACTGAAAACTCTTTTAGTCTTTGAATCATCCGCCAGCGGCCAACTTTAGATAAATCATACCTCGCAAAATTAAAAAACATCGCTTCAATTAAAGAACGAGCGTTATCAACGGTAGCAAGGTCCCCTGGCCTGATACGTTTGTAAATTTCAATAAGCGCCTCATCTTTATTTTTTGCCGAATCGCTCTGCAGGGTCTTTTGAATATATTTAACCTCGGCGCCAGTATCCACATCCCTGAAAAGCTCAATAATTTGCTCATCTTTCTCCATTCCAAACGCCCTCAAAAGAGTGGTGGCTTCAACTTTTCTTTTTCTGTCTATTCTGACTGATATCACATTATTAAAATCTGTTTCAAACTCTATCCAGGCTCCTCGGTTGGGAATAATTTTTGCTCCAAAAAACTTCCTTCCCCGATATTCTCTCATTGTGAAAAAAACTCCGGGCGAGCGAATAAGCTGAGAAACGACAACCCGCTCAACGCCATTAACGATAAAAGTTCCACGTTCGGTCATTAAAGGAAATTCGCCCATATATATTTCTTGTTCTTTAATTTCTTGAGTTTTTTTGTTTTTTAATCGAATTTTTGCTCGCAAAGGAGATTCAAAAGTGGCATTGTTCTGTTTTGCTTCTACATCAGAAAAAACGGGTTCGCCAAATATCCAATTCAAAAACCAAAGCTCAAGTTCTTTTCCCGTGTAATCTTCAATTGGGGAAATTTCTTCAAAAAGTTCCTTCAGCCCAAAATTTAAAAACCACTCATAAGATTCTCTTTGAGCCTCAATTAAATCAGGAACGGGATAATCTAAAAGTGAATGTTTTGCAAAAGATTTGATGGGCAGCATGCTTTATATATGCGCTTTAAACAATGTGCTCTAATATAAAAGCATTACGCGCAATTCCTTCTTTATGCCGGATAAAAAAACAAAGGCAACTTAAAATACCCTATTAGTTTTTGTTTAGGGTCCGTATTTGGAGTTAATAAAATTTAATAAAAAGGGAGGGCAAGTTGCAAAAAGATGTAAAAATGGTTTAATAAAATCTGTAGTTTTTATTTTACTCCAGGAAACAAGTTTGTCAAGCCCTTGTACGAAATGAGTACATTTGTGACAGTTGCTTGTATTTTATCGCCCATTCAATTGGTGTCACAGATGTATCTCATCTTACGCAGGTGGACAGGTAAGACAACCTTGAATCCAAAACTATCGAGGTTCAACCTCGATAGTTTTTAACTTCGTAACTTCGTTAGTTTTTCCCTCGTTATTCAGAAAAAATATACGATTTAAGGAGTTGGAATTTTTCATCAACATTCCTCCAAAATTTGCTGCTATGAACAAGAAATCTATTAATTGCCCAAAAACCAATGAATAAAATTAACAAAAGCAAGGAGGTAAAAAATACAAACATTACCGGTTTTATCGCCCCGGTATTTACCTCCGTTACCGCTCCCGCCACTCCGGCTTTACGAACATCAATAACCGCGGTATCTTCAATCGGAAAAAGATTTTCACCTGAAACTGTTGCCAAATTGTTCAAAATTGTGCTTCCATAACCGAAATCTTCGCTCAAGCCGACCTTTGCGTCAAATGTTATTATTTTTTTCTGCCCGACCGGAATATCGCCCATATTCATTCCCAACCATATTGCTCCGCTTTGAGGAACATCGTTAATTTTCAAACTGCCCCAATAATTTACTTTGTTTGGAAATATATCTTTTATTATTACATTTTTAGCCGGATTTCCTCCAATATTGGTTATCTCAATTTTAAACTGCAAAATATCTCCGGGCGCGGCAGTTATTGTTTCCAGCCACAAAGCATCTCCCCTATCTAAATTTTTGCCTGATTTTGAAATAGTTAGCGAAGTGGTTGCTGAGGGAACAGGGGTGGGACTCGGAGTTGGGGTTGGACTCGGAGTTGGGGGAACATATTTTTTTCTTACCAAAACCGAGAGTCTATCCGAATCGGCAAAGCCCTTATCATCGGTTACGGTTAGGTCGCAAAAATAGGAAGTGTTTTGAGAAACAAAGGGAGCAAAATATTCGGGTTGAGCAATATCGGTTCTTGAAACATACCCTCCATTGCAGTACCAGGAATAAGTTATTGAATCGCCGTCCGGGTCAGAACCCGAACCATTTAATCTTATTGAATTTCCCTCCTCAACTTCTCTATCCGAACCGGCATCGGCAACCGGCGAATGATTTGGCTGAGAAAGAACATTAATGGTGGTTGTGGCCTGAGCGGGATTAGCCGAGCCTCTTTTAACATAAACCCTGACTTGATAGTTTCCGGCCGAAGAATAACTACA
>Ga0066636_10001358_pt1 | contig 15135 bp, 16 predicted proteins | sample CryGeyCG2014_080_2_FD_62736 | JGI IMG/M metagenome (GOLD analysis project Ga0066636, IMG submission 62736) | Groundwater microbial communities from aquifer - Crystal Geyser CG07_land_8/20/14_0.80 | ecosystem: Environmental > Aquatic > Deep subsurface > Groundwater | place: USA: Utah: Grand...
CTACAGTTTGACGGCGCTTTTCCGGATGGCTCCCCGAATCCCATTTCCATAAGTGCACCTGTGATAAGGTTAACGGATTCTTCTGAACCGATTACTACGTATTTTATATGTCGGTCTGTGTTCATCTTAATCAGGTAAGGAGACGACGTGCACGGCAAATATCCCTGACAATCTGACGTTTCAATGCCGGGACGCTTGCAAACAAACGTTCGTTTCTCAGTTTCTGAACGAGATAAATGGCAACAGATTGTCCAACGCGAACCGCTTTGAAGCTAGCATTCTGCGATATGACATGCGCTTCTATTTTTATCTTACCTCTGCGTTCAAAGCTCGGACGCCTGCCAATGTATATAATTGTATTATACATTTTATTATTAAGATATGTATAGCCGGCAAAGACGCCCTGTGGCAAAAGCTTTTCAGCGGGAGCGTGCACGTTGATGGTTGGGAAACCAAGTTTTTGTCCGAAACCGCGTCCTTTTTCAACGTCGCCGAGGATACTGTAATTGCGTCCCATCAGATGAGATGCGTATTTAATTTTGCCTGCGCTAATTTGAGACCTTATTCTGGTTGAGCTTATTGGGTCTCCACGATATTTGTAGACCGGAACGAGGAACGTAGAGAAACCAGCGGTATTCCCGATTCCGGCAATATCGTGTGGAGTTCCATGCCTTTCCCTGCCAAATCTGAAATTGGGACCGACTACTATCTCTTGAATAGGAAATTTTTTAGCAAGAACGGTAACGAATTGTTGGGGCGTAAGTTGCATCAGTGTCCGGTCAAACTTCATTGTTATTATTTCTTCGATTCCAAGTGAACCTATTATCTGTGCTCGTTCTTGTTCGGTTGTAATACGAAACGGTGTGGCGATCGGGCGTTTGAACTGTGCCGGGAGCGGTTCAAAAGTTATTACTGCAGGTGTCGCACAAAGTGCGTGCGCTCGCGTTACGACCAGGGACAACAACTCTCTATGGCCTAAGTGAACACCGTCAAAACCGCCAATCCCAAAAATATATTTCTTTTGTTTCACTACTTTAATTACAGGGTACGGTAAAGCTTGCGGACATACGAGAGGACTGCGCGCCGTGCCTTGTCTGGTGTGCTTGGATATATACAACCAGCAGCGCGCTTGTGGCCTCCGCCGCCAAAATGCCGCGCAATTTCATTTGCGGTTACTTTTCCGCGGGTGCGGATGCTTATTCTGGTCCCGTCCGGCATAGACGGTTCAACGAACTGAATTGCGACCTGACTGCCATTTACTGCTTTTACTGTGTCAATAAAGTTTCCTATCTCTGAATCAGAAGCACCTGTTTCCTTTATCATATCCCTGGTTATCACGTACCATAAAACCCGGCCCGAACATGTAAGCTTAAAAGTGCAGAGAATCCGGCCGAGAAGACGCATGGAAGAGATGGGACGGCGCTGATACACCATTTCATCAACTATCTGCGGTTTGATGTCTCTCTCTGCTATCCGTGCTGCAATCCTCAGTGATTCAGGGGTTGTGTTTGCTTCCTTGAATCCATTTGTATCGGTGTACATACCGGTAAGAATATACAGCAACTGGTCATGGTTCGGTGTTAGTTTGAGTTCTCTGAAAAGAGGCCATAATAGTTCTGCCGTTGAGGACGCTTTTGGCTCTATATAGTTGAGCGTACCAAAATTTTCGTAGTCTGCGTGGTGGTCTACATTTACAATCCTGGCGAACTTATCAAGTTGCGCTATTCCGCCAAGACGCCCTGAATTTCCACACTCAAGCGCGAGCAGTACGTCATATTTTTTATTGACTCTACGTGCAACTCCGATAGTGTTAAACCCCGGCAGGAAACTATAAACTGCCGGCGCTTTGTCCCTGTTTACAATGGAGTACCTTTTTTTGAAGTGGCCCAGTAAGGAAGCAAGAAGGAGCTCACAGGATATGAGGTCGCCGTCCGGACGGCGATGACCTGTTATCAGGAAATTTTGTTGGGTACGGAGAATTTTTGCGAGTTCCCTGACAGCGGATGAGTTACTTCTCTTCTTCTTCGTGTAGCCGGTGGAAGATAGTTTCAATTCGCTCTGCTTTTTCTGGTGTTTTATCATATATAAAATTAAGGCTTGGGGTATATCTAAGGCGTACCCGCTGACTAAGGAGCTGACGAATTTGAGGAGTCAGCCGTTCAATTGCGAGCTGCGATTCGCGTATTTGCTCCTGCGTGCCAAAGGTACTGTAAAATATTCTTGCTTCACGCAAGTCCCTGGTTATAATAACATTGCGAACTGTTATAAGGCCGAGCCTTGGTTCTTCCAGTTCCATCGCAATAATTTCAGAAATTCCCTTCTGAACAAGGCGTGCTACTCTTTCTGACCTTATGCTAACTGGTTGCGCCATTTTAGGAACTTGCTCGTTAAACAGGAATTTCGACTATTTCAAATTCCTCGATGGTATCATCGGGATATATATCCTTTACGCCTTCAACTACAATACCGCATTCCATCCCATCTTTTATTTCACGGACATCCTGCTTAAAATGTTTCAAAGAAGTAATCTTGCCAGTGCCTTTTATTTCACCTTCATGAATTACTCTGGCGCGAAGGTTCCTGACTATCTTGCCAGAACTAACTGTGCAACCAAGTACAACACCAATTTTGGGTACGTGAAACAGGCGGCGAACGTGTGCGGTGCCAACTATGTTTTCTTTCTTGTGTGGTTTTAGAATTCCCTGCATTGCCTGTTCTATTTCTTCCTGGAGCCGGTAAATTATGTCATAGGTGTATATGTTTATACTGTTGTGCTTTGCGAGGTCACGCGCGCACGGCATAACCGGCACGTTGAAACCCACGATACAACAGTTACTAACCTGAGCCAATAGTATGTCACTGTCGGTAATCTGACCGACACCTTCATGGATGATTTCGAGTTTGACTTCGGGATTTTTTATTCTTCCGAGCAGGTCCTTGATTGCTTCCAACGAACCTGACATGTCCGTCTTTAAGATTATTTTGAATTCCTGAGGACCTTTAGTTTGTGCCTGCATAGCAAGTTCTTCTAATGAGGCGCGATGAACTTCTGCAAATCTTGCAGGCACTTTAGCTGATTTCAAAGCGCTCTCTCTAGCTTCTGTCCCTGAACTGTATACGTGGAACAAATCACCTGCGGACGGCAGATTTTCTGTCAACCCAAGCACCTCTACAGGAACAGAAGGACCAGCTTCCTTTACTTGCTGACCGCGGTCATCCGTCATTGCACGGATTTTCCCAGAAGATGCTCCTGCGACGATTATATCACCTGTCCTTAGTGTGCCTTCCTGAACCAGAAGTGTTGCGAGCCGGCCCTTGTGTGGGTCGAGACGTGACTCAATCACAACACCACTCGCCGGGCCCTCGGGGTCCGCTTTGAGTTCCATCATTTCCGCAAGGATCAGGATACGCTCGAGTATTTCGTTAACTCCGACTTTTTCCTTCGCTGAGATTTCTTCAAAATCTACAGGTTCTTCCCAAATACCAGGTGCAACACCCTGCTCGGCAAGCTGGCTTTTGACCACATCCGGGTCTGCACCAGGAAGGTCGATTTTATTTATTGCAACGATAATCGGAACCTTCGCCGCCCTGCAGTGATTTATCGATTCTATGGTCTGCGGCATGACACCATCATCAGCAGCAACTACAAGCACTACTATGTCAGCTACCTTACCACCGCGAGACCTCATAGCTGTAAACGATTCGTGTCCCGGAGTATCGAGAAAAATAATGTCACCATGTTTGGCACTTACGCGATAGGCGCCGATGTGCTGCGTGAGTCCGCCTTTTTCTTTTGCTGCTACGCGGCTGCTCCTGATAGCGTCAAGCAGTGTAGTTTTGCCATGGTCAACGTGACCCATAATGGTAACAACCGGGGGACGGGGTTTACCTCGTTTAGGCGGTTTTGGGGGTACTGGCGGTTTTAGGGGTACTGGCGGTTTTAGGGGCGCCTGCGGCTTTGGCACGGCTTGCTTTTTTGGCTTTGATGGTTTCGGCGCAGTTTTCTCAAGCGCAGTCTTTACCGGCTTCTTAACGTGCTTGGGAGTTTTAAGATAGTTCTTTACACGAGTAACTTCTTTTTCTGAGAGGCCAGACGATGCGGTTTTATGGACAGTCACACCAGCTTTCTTGAGAACATCAAGGAGTTCCTGTGACGTTATATGAAATTGTTTTGCTATTTCATGAACTCTCATGGCTTTTGTTTTTTGTGGAAGCTGTTTTGGGCAACGTCTTGCGAGCTGCTTCTATTATCTTTTCGGAGGTCTTTGCACCAATACCGGGAATTCTACTGAGTTGTTCTACAGTTGTGGCTGCAATATCATCGATTGAATGCCAGCCAGCGTTTGCAAGTGCATTTGCGGTTTTCTCACCGACAGACGGGAGTTCCGTAAATGCCTTCACACTATTCTGTTTTTCTTCACGGCGCTGCTCTTCGCTCTTTATGTCTATATGCCAGCCGGTGAGTCGCGCAGCAAGTTTTACGTTCTGACCACCTTTACCAATTGCAAGCGACAATTGGTCCTGCTTAACAGTAACGTAGGCCTGTTTGCGCTCGCGATTAATTGAAACATGCGTTATTTTTGCCGGATTAAGCGCATTCGCTATATACGTAGCTGCATCATTATCCCACGCGATAAGGTCTATTTTTTCACTACCGAGTTCATCTATTACTGATTGGACGCGTACGCCTTTGACCCCTACGCACGCACCGACAGGGTCAACCCTTGGATTATGTGACATGACGGTTACCTTGCAGCGTCGTCCTGCATCACGGACAAGATGCTTTATCTCAACTGTCCCGTCTGCAATCTCTGGAACCTCGAGAGCGAACAGGTCACGCACGAGTTGTGGGTGGGTGCGTGAAACAATCATACGGCAGCCAGAAGAGGTCGCTTCTGTCTCAAGGACATAGACTTTTACTCTATCGCCGGAGGTCAGACGCTCTCCTTCTATCTGTTCACGCACGGGGAGCAGGCCTTCGACTTTCCCCATATCCAGAATTATGGTTCCTCGCATAATCCGGTTTACAACGCCTGTCATAACCGTTCTTTCTTTATCTTTATACTCCTTATAAATGTTCTCGCGTTCTATTTCGCGAATACGCTGGATTATAACCTGTTTCGCAGATTGTGCTGCTATTCTGCCAATTTGTGTTGTATCCGCGCTGACGGCAACGGTCCCGCCAAGTTGGACATCTGGAGAAATGCGCACCGCGTCCTCAAGAGAGATTTCCATGTCGGCATCGGTAACTTTCTCAACCACATTCTTGTGTATCTCTGCTGTTATTTCTCCGGTTTGGGGGTCAACGTGTGCCGTAAAATCCTGCTTTTTACCAAGATGTTTGCGGAATGCACTCGTAAGCGCTGTCTCTATCATTTCAAGAACGGTCTTACGCGGTATACCTTTCTCCCGTTCTATTTGCTCCAGCACATGAATAATTTCATTGACCGGACTCTCCATATTCTTCATAAGGAATCCACTATATCAAATTTTGCCATTGACTTCAAGTGCTTTAAGTACGCTTGCCGTTGTCCGTGATAGCTCTACCTCCTCGGTATTGCCTGTTTTGCGCAGACGGATTTCTGCATGACCTTCTTGAAATGAGCGACCGCCTATATTGACTCGGACGGGGATTCCTACCAGGTCGGCGTCTTTAAATTTAACTCCTATAGACGTTTGGAGCCGGTCATCAAGCAACGTCTCTACGTTCCTCGCAAGTAATTCCTGGTACAGTGTGTCAGCAAGCTTTTTTACTTCCGGCTTTTCATATTCAAGCGCTGATATGAGCACCTGGAAAGGAGCTATTGATGGTGTCCAGATGATGCCATATTTATCGGACGATTGTTCTATTGCTGCTGCAATTATTCTTGAAACACCTATGCCGTAGCAACCCATAATAAATGGAGCCGCTTTGCCACGCGCATCAGTAAAAACAGCATCCATTGGTGCGGAATACCTGGTTCCAAGATAAAAAGTATGACCAACCTCAATTGCTTTCTCGCGTTTTAACTGTTTGCTCTTGCATCGAGGGCAGGTTTTTGGGATTTCTTTCAGGATTTTGACGTTACTGCCCCAGTTGCAGGAGGGGCACATGACGATTTCATCCTCGCCTGTTTCACAAGGCACCATAAATTCATGCGACATTACACCGCCAATAAGCCCGGTTTCTCCTGAGACGCGGATGGTCTTTAAGGCCATGCGAGCGAATATGCGGTCGTAAGTCGCAAGCATCTTGTCGTATGAGTCATGCGCCTGTGTCTCGTTTGCGTCAAAACTGTATGCGTCTTTCATATAGAACTCTCTGGCCCGTATGAGACCGAAACGGGGCCTGAGTTCATCTCTGAATTTTGTCTGGAATTGATAAACCAGGAGCGGCAACTGACGCCAGGAAGAAATCTCCTGTCCGATTAGCGCAGTGATGACTTCTTCGTGTGTTGGCCCGAGGCAGAAGTCGCGGTCGTTCCGGTCTTTCAAACGCATAAGCTCTTTGCCATATGCTGACCAGCGCCCGGTTTTCTCCCAGAGCTCCTTTGGCTGAATGGTAGGGAGTAGCAATTCCTGGCCACCCGCTGCGTTCATCTCTTCCCGGATGATTCCCTCTATTTTTTTCAAGCACTTGAAGCCGGCAGGCAGGAATTCATAAATACCACTCGCAAGTTTGCGCACAAGTCCTGTGCGCAGCATCAGTTTGTGCGCGATTGTCTGTGCTTCTCTGGGCGGCTCTTTAAGCGTAGGCATTAAGTAATTTGACCAGCGCATATTATTTTCCCTCCACTTTAACTTCAAATATTACTTTATATTAGTATACAAAATTATCGGGAGATATGGAAATGGCTTGACAAGTGGTTTATAGACTACAGCAGACCGCGCTCTTTCATGCTGGTATAAGCGTCATGTGCGATTATAAGATGGTCGGTGAGCTCTATTCCCATTATTTTTGCTGCTTCTTTTAGTTCCGCGGTCACTTTAATATCTTCATCACTTGGACTTGTATCTCCTGAAGGATGATTGTGTGCGAGAATTACGGATGATGCGAGATACTGCACCGCAGGGTAGAATACTTCGCGAGGGTGTATAAGGTTAAGGTTGACTGTGCCTACGGATATTATTTCCTCGTGAATTACACGGTTGCGTGTATTGAGATAGAGGCCGCGCAATTGCTCTTTCTTAAGCGCGCCCATTTCTTTCAAGACGCGCCAGGCATCATCCGGACTGGTGATTAAGCCGTCGCGGCTCCAGGCGTCGATGGTGAGAAATCTGCGGCCGAGTTCAAACGCTGCTACAATCTGACAGGCCTTGAGAGGTGAGATGCCGGCATGTTTGGCCAGGCGGGAGGCGTGACGCTCAGATGCGAGACCTTTCATGCCATAGTTTGCTACGAGACGCTGGACAAGCGCAATAACCGATTCTTTGCGCGTGCCACGACCGAGGATTGCTGCGAGGAGTTCACGGTCTGTGAGGAATTCTGCTGAGTGAGCGAGTAATTTTTCTCTAGGTCTTTTCTGTGGGGGTAAATCTGCAATTCTGAAAGTTTCCATAACTGGGTCCTTTCTGAAATGGGCTCCCTACAGACGGGAGATTTCGGTTAGAAGGCGCCAGACAGCACGGCTGGGGTCAACCGTCCCAACTATCTCGCCTTTCTTGAAAAGCACAAACTTATCTTTGCCGCCAGCAATCCCTATATCTGCTGAACGTGCCTCACCAGGCCCGTTGACTTCACACCCCATAATTGCAACTTTTATCAGTTTTTTTGTCTTTTTTTCTATACCACGGCGTTCTATCTCGCGCTCGAATTTTTCTACAAGCGGGAGAATTTCAACTTGTGCACGGCCACAGACCGGACAGGATATCAGCTCTATTCCTGACTTTTCCAAGCCCACAGATTGTAATATGTAACGTGCTACTTTTATCTCATCCTCCGGTGGGCCACTGAGTGAGACTCTTATCGTGTCACCGATTCCTTCTGCGAGCAGCGTACCGATACCGATTGCAGATTTCGTAGCACTTCTCAATCCCGGTCCTGCTTCAGTCACTCCGAGATGTAGCGGACAGCACGTCCTGGAACGAAGTGAGCGATAAGCGGAAATAGTTTCTATAACGTTTGACGATTTGACAGAGACGACAAGGTCAGTGAAGTTATGCGTTTCACAGAAACGGACCCACTTGAGGGCAAAGTTCGCAAGGATACGACCACGGCACACAGCATCTCTGGAATGCTTCCATTTATTGTGCCAGGCCACCGGGAGTGAACCAACGTTGACTCCTATCCTGACAGGTATTTTTGCATGTCTGGCATATTTTATAATCTCCAGCACTTTATCCGGTTTGTTAATGTTGCCTGGATTGAACCTGATTTTATCCACGCCTGCATTTATTGCAAGACGCGCGAGCTGGGGGTCGAAATGTATGTCTGCAACGAGAGGTATCCTCGTACGCTTGCGGATTTCTTTCAATGCAGCGGCATCATTTGCATTACGGACTGCAATGCGAACGATGTGGCCGCCTGCTTTTTTGATTGCGCGAATCTGACGGAGAACCTCTGTAACGTTTTGGGTTGGGCATTTTGTCATCGATTGAATCAGAGGAGGGTTGCAACCGCCGATTTTTACACTGCCGATTTTTACGACACGTGTTTTTCTCATTTAACACTCATGGCAAGAAGTCCTCATCCGTAAGGTCGGGGTAGTTCACCCAAACGTTGACCCAATCCAATCGCCAACAAGATACGCTATGATTATAACTACCACCGCAGTAAGCAAATGTTCTATAACCACTTTCCAGGGTTTTACTTTTTGTTCTCTGGCGAGAAAGAAACTAAAAATGCCTAATAAAGATAAGCCCCAAGCTATGCTTACAATGATTGCTGTTGAAAGTTGAAGTAACAAAACTGGAACAACAAATGTCAATGCAACAATAAACTTAGATAAAAAAGTGGAGAGTGTTGATTCCCATATCTCTCTTGCAATGTGTTTATTTTCTGATTCCTCAGAAATATGTATGCCTAGTGCGTCTGAGAATGCGTCTGCTATTGCTATCGTCAATATACCGCCAATAACCACAAGCTTTGAGTGAGTGCCAGATTGTAAACCAACCATTAATCCAAGCGTTGTAATTATTCCAGAGGTTAAACCAAAACTAAATCCTGTTTTTAGTGAATGTCTCATCGTTACCTTTCCGTGCGGTCATTTTTTTATGAGGCGGAAGATGTCCTGTTGTGTTGCAAAGATGAAGATAAACAGAAGGACGACTATACCGATTGTCTGTGCAATCTGCATTTGCTTTGCTGTCAAGCGTTTTTTTGTTATTCCTTCCCAGAGAAAGAACAACATATTGCCACCGTCAAGGACCGGTATTGGCAGGATATTAAGTACTCCGAGGTTTACGCTTATAAGGCCGACGAACTGGAGAAAACTTGAGGGGCCCTGATGCGCTGCCTGACTGACCATATTTGCGATGCCAATCGGACCTGCAACTTCTGGCTTTGCTGCGCCTATTATGAGTGCTCCAAGATATTTAAATATGAGTACTATGAGCCACCATACCGTTGCGCCTGCCTCAAGCACCGCCTTGAAAAATCCGATTCGTTCCGTTGTTACTGCCTGTGCAATACCGACCATATATCTTGACTCTTGGGAATTATATTTTGCCTGGAAGTGAAATTCCAGCTGTCTATCTTCACGTTCTATAAGGAGAAATATATCTGCTTTCTCACGGTTCGCCGTCGCATCTATCATTTCTTCCCATGTTTGAATTTCCTTGCCATCAATTGCAATGATTCGGTCGCCAGGCAGGATTCCTGCTTCCTGTGCAGGGTACCCGTCCAAAAGTGAACCTACCGTTGCAGATTTATCAACAACAGGCGAGCCGAATGCAATAAGTACAATCAGAAAAAGGATAAAGCCAAGGACGAGGTTCATAACAGGACCGCTCAGTACAATCAGAATTCTGCGCCACCACTTCTGGCCGTAGAATGAGGTAGGGTCAGTGGCGTCCGTGGAATCCGGGTCATCACCGCGCATTTTTACGTACCCGCCGAGCGGTATCGGAGCAATGATGAACTCCGTGCCGCGACGGATAAAACTAACTATTTTCGGGCCAAAACCGATAGAAAACTTTTCTACGTTAACGCCGAGGCGGACTGCAGCACGGTAGTGTCCGTACTCATGGATAATTATGATGAGTGCAAATGTTACGATGATTGCAAGTATTGTTAGTAGCATAATGTTAGGTTATGAGATTGCTTGGGCAGTGCTACGCAATGATAGATTGCGCGAGGCGACGGGCGGCAGCATCTGCCTTACGTAACTCAAGCAGTGATGGCGACACGGGACCGCGCTTTGTACGTGCCACAACCACGCTCAATACTCTGCTTATATCTTTGAAAGTTAACTGTCCATTAAGGAATGCGTCGACTGCGACACTATCGGCAGCACTAACTGCTGCTGGTATTACTCCGCCACGGTGCGCCGCATCAAGCACAATCTTTAAGCATGGGAAGCGTGAGGCATCGAGTGGCTCAAGGTCCATACTGACAGGACGGCCAAGCTCCAGTCCCCATCCGCCTCCTTCCCAATGCTCGGGATAACTCATAGCAAACTGAATCGGAAGACGCATATCTGGTTTTGCTGCGTACGCAAGAATTGCGCCGTCAACAAGTTCAACCATTCCATGAATGTATGAACGGCGCTGGACCGTAAGACCGATATTTTCCTGTGCCAGACCGAATAAGTGGTGTGCTTCGATTACTTCCAGGCCTTTGTTGAACATTGTTGCAGAATCCACGCTTATCTTTGGCCCCATTTTCCAGGTCGGATGCTTGAGTGCTTCGCGAGGACTGATATTTCTGGAAACAGTTTCTTTCTTCCAGAAGGGACCGCCTGACGCCGTGAGTATAAGACGACGAACCGAACCCGGCGGTAGTCCTCTTAGTAACTGGAAAATTGCGCTATGCTCACTGTCAATCGGGATTACGGTAGCACCATAACGTGCTGCGGTACGCATTATGTGCTGACCAGCCATAACCATTATTTCCTTGTTTGCAAGCGCTATGTTGATGCCCAGACGAAGCACAGTAAGTGTTGCGTCAAGGCCGGGAGTCCCGACAAGACAGGAGAATACTATGTCGGCATCCGTATCCCGGATAAGTTGTGTAATACCGTTAATGCCATAATATACTTTTGGTCGCTTGCGCGGGGAGAGACGCTTGAGATGGGATTCCAAATTGGTTCTGGGGTCTGGTATGAGGCTGCTTCGTTGCTTGCGCAGGCTAAAGCCTGCGGCTACCGTACCTGCGGCTACCGTACCTGCGGCTACCGCTACTCGCGATGACAGGGGAGAGCCGAGTGCGACTGCGGATGGAGAAAATTTTTCAATCTGGCTGGAGAGTAACGAAGCGCTGCTCCATCCTGCGAGTCCTACTACTTTTATGCGGCTGCGCCAGCGCCACGCAACGTCAAGGACACTCCTTCCAACGCTACCGGTTGAGCCAAGAATAATTACTTTTTTCAAGTGACGAATATCCTGACAAAATAGTAAAGGACAGCGCAGTTGAAAATCATGCTGTCAAAACGGTCAAGCATACCACCGTGTCCGGGCAACAGGTTCCCCGAATCCTTCGCATGGAAGTTTCGCTTGATAAGCGATTCGCCGATATCGCCTAACTGGCCGAAAACACCAAGCAGGAGCCCGAATATTGGCGCCTCAAGCCAGATTAGTTCTCTGAGGCGTGGGAAAGTAGCACATGTTACAATCGAAATCAATACACTTGCAACAACCGCCGCAGACGCTCCTTCCCATGATTTCTTCGGGCTTATGTGAGGAGACATTTTGTGCTTGCCATATTTGGAACCAATCCAGTATGCGACAGAATCGTTCATCCAGGTGATGAAGAATAAAAGGAAAGTAAAACTCCTGCCCCAGGGGCGAATTTCTCTCAACAAAACCATATGTCCGAGTAACCAGCCAACATAAAATATTCCGAAGAGCGTTATGCTCGCAGATGAAACGAAGAGTCTGGTGTCACGTTTGATAACACCGGATACGATAACGCACATTATTATTAAAGTCAGAATCAAGCCAGACCAGGGATAAGCAACCAAACGATGCGAAATGAAAATCGAGGTGGCAAGGAGGATGCTTCCGGCAATTCCAACTCCAGCTTGTGGGGTAAAACCTGCTTGACTCGCGAGTTTATAGAATTCCAATTGAATGATAATTATCAAGCCCAGCGTGAAAATGAAGAATGGAAGGTACCCATACCAGGTTACAAGTACTACCAGCGGCATGAGTATAAGTGAAGTAAGTGTCCGTGTATTCATTGCGATTCCCTCTTTGATAAACCACCATACCGGCGTTCACGTCTTTGATATTCTGCAACTGCCGATATCAGGTCTTCGCGGTCGAAGTCCGGCCAGAGCACAGGGGTATAATAAAACTCGGCATAAGCCGACTGCCACAAGAGAAAATTGCTCAGCCGCTGTTCGCCGGCAGTTCTTATTATTATGTCAGGGTCGGGGATACCGCGTGTGTCCAGAAACTCCTGTAACTTTGACTCAGTTATTGCTTTTATTTTTAGTTTGCGTTTTGATACAAGCGATGCAACATGTGCTATAGCACGAACAATCTCGTCCCTGCCACCGTATGAAAGAGCAAGAACGAGCGTTATCTGATTGCAGGAACTGGTATTTTTAATTACACGTGCAAGGGATTTTTGCACTGACGAAGGCAAACGGGAAATTTGTCCGATAGCAAGAAGCCGGACTCCATCGCTTAGCATCTGACGCTCTCTCGTATTTAAGAATTCCGAAAGATAACGCATAAGAGTGAGCACTTCGCTCTTTGGGCGCCGCCAATTCTCTGTCGAAAAAGCGTATAGCGTGAGGAATTCGATACCTAAGTCGCGTGCATCTCTGACTATCTTTTCTACTGTGTCAGCGCCGCGACGGTGCCCTTCTGCTCTGGATAGACCATGCACCTCGGCCCATCTGCCATTGCCATCCATGATGATTGCAACGTGTTTTGGTACGTTTATACCGTTAACAATTCTTGCTCCTTGTGCTTCAACAGGTCTTCTATTTCTTTCAGGTACTGTTCTGTTGAGCGGTTTATCTCTTTTTCGAAATGGAACAGGTCATCTTCCGATATTTTTCCGCTGTTCTTCCTCTTCTTTGCTTCTTCCGTTACTTCACGTCTTGCATTGCGAATGCTGATGCGATGGTCTTCGGCAATTTTGTGCGCTATCTTTGCCAGTTCCTGTCGGCGTTGCTGGCTTAACGAAGGAATTGGAATGCGAATTATCTTGCCATCATTTTGAGGATTCAGGCCAAGAGAAGATTTCTGAATTGCTTTTTCAATGTCGACAAGAACCTTTGGGTCCCAGGGTTTTATTTCAAGCAATTTTGGTTCTGGTGCAACAACCGAAGCTAACTGTTTAAGAGGTACTTCTGCTCCGTAATACGTAACAGTAACTTTGTCGAGTACGGAAGGAGAGGCGATTCCTGTCCACATAGTTGCATATTCGTGTTTTAAACTTTCGATTGACTTTTGCATGAGTGTTTTTGCGTGGGATTCAAGTTCTTTCATTTCACCTCCACCTTCAATCCTCCTCCATCAAGGGAGAGGAAATAGTTATGAAATGGTCGTACCGATCTTTTCACCCTGTACTATTTTCAGCATCTGCCCTTGCTTGTTCAGGTTGAAGACAACTATAGGAATATGATTGTCAAAACATAGCGATAAAGCCGTTGAATCCATTATTTTTAACCGGAGATTTATTGTTTTGAGGTAGGTTATGTGGTTGAATTTCTTCGCCTTTTTGTCTATGAGCGGGTCTGCGGTATAAACGCCATCTACTTTGGTTGCTTTGAGAATGACGCCGGCATTTATCTCGATTGCCCTCAGCGCAGCTGCGGTATCGGTAGAGAAATAAGGGCTGCCTGTACCGCCTGCAAGTATCACAATGCGCCCTTTTTCAAGATGCCTTATTGCGCGGCGCCTTATATACGGTTCTGCGATTTCTGCCATCTCAATCGAAGTGAGCACCCTGGTTGTGAGATTTAGCTTTTCAAGCGCCTGTTGTAATGCGAGAGCATTGATTACCGTTGCGACCATCCCCATATAGTCACCTGTGACGCGGTCAAATCCACTTTCGGATGCAGGTGTACCGCGCCAGATATTGCCCCCTCCGATGACTACGGCTACCTCTATTTTTTTTCTTGCGAGCGCGGCAAGCTCCTCTCCAACCCTGTTGAGCCGGTCGATATCTATACCTGAACCGCCAACAGGCGCAAGCACTTCGCCACTAATCTTTACAAGGACTCGTTTGTATTTCACTGCTCGCCAACTTTCAGGCGCGAGAATTTGGAAACAGCGATTTTCTCTCCAATCTTAATTGCTACGGAATCGATGAGTTTTGCAACCGTAAGATTTGCATCTCTTATATATGGCTGTTCGAGCAGGCAGCTCTCGGCGTAGAATTTTTTCAAGCGGCCTTCGGCAATTTTTTGAGCAATCTCTTCTTCTTTACCTTCTTTCTTTGCCTGATTCGTATAGATTTCTTTTTCTCGTGCAAGAACGTCCTGTGGGATGTCGGATATAGAAACCCAGTGTGGGTCGCTTGCAGCAACCTGCATAGCGATTTCTTTGCCGAGTTTCTGGAACTCCTCCGTCCTTGCAACGAAATCGCTTTCGCAGTTAAGTTCCACCAGAACGCCAAGCTTGTTGTCGTTGTGGATGTAAGAAGCGATTATCCCTTCCTGTGCGGTCCTGGCGCTGCGTTTTGACATTACTGCTGCACCCCACTCTCTCAAGAGTCCCTGCGCGCGTTTGATGTCTCCATTTGCATCCTCAAGCGCCTTCTTGCAGCTCAGTATCGGTGCGTTCGTTATCTGGCGTAATTCCTGTATCTGGTTCGTTCCGGCTTTCATCTTCTCCACTCTCTACCTCCTCTGATATTGTTTCTTGTTCCGGCTTTGTTTCCTCTTCTGGAACTGCTTCTTTCTGCGGTGGTACGCTAACTACTTCTGCTATTGAGTCAGTTATAAGTGTAGTGATAAGACTGATGGATTTTATTCCGTCGTCATTCCCTGGAATTGGATAGTCAACAAGCTCGGGGTCACAATCGGTATCAAGAAGAGC
>Ga0066636_10001359_pt1 | contig 15122 bp, 12 predicted proteins | sample CryGeyCG2014_080_2_FD_62736 | JGI IMG/M metagenome (GOLD analysis project Ga0066636, IMG submission 62736) | Groundwater microbial communities from aquifer - Crystal Geyser CG07_land_8/20/14_0.80 | ecosystem: Environmental > Aquatic > Deep subsurface > Groundwater | place: USA: Utah: Grand...
CGGGGCAGGCTCCGGCAAGGCGCGCGTGGTTCGACAGGCTCACCATGAGCGGAAGATAGCCTGCCCGGAGCTTGTCGAAGGGCAGCATCCGGGCTTGTTACGGAGCCGTCAAATTTCTTTTAATCCGTACAGCAATTCCCCTTACCTTCGCAATAACCTCACTCTCATCAATAGTAAGGAGATGGCGATTTTTCATAACTACTTTCCCGTTAATCAGAACCGTATCCACGTCGGCCCCGCCCGCAGCGTAGACAAGATGGGAATATTCATTATACATGGGGGTGAGATGGGGTTTGTTTAAGTCAATAATAATAACATCCGCTTTTTTCCCGACTTCCAAAGAACCGGTAATATTCCCCAAGCCCAAAGCCCTGGCACCTTCGCAGGTGGCCATCCGGATTACTGTCCTGGCATCCATGACCGTCGGGTCGAGGCTGTGTACTTTATGAAGTTTCGCCGCCGTGTCCATTTCCTGGAACATGTCGAGATTGTTGTTGCTGGCGCAGCCATCGGTGCCCAACCCCACGGTAATGCCTGCGGCCAGAATGGCGGGGATCGGTGCGACTCCTGAGGCAAGTTTCATATTGCTTTTCGGGTTATGAATTACTTTGCAGCCATGATCGGCAAAGAGGCGCATGTCCTCATCATCCATAAAAACGCAGTGGTAGGCGATGAAGCGGTCTGTCAGGTAGCCTAAATCCCATAAAAATTCCACTGCGCCTTTGCCGAATTTTTGTTGCAGTTGCGCACGCTCCGCCTGGTTTTCCAGGAGATGCACGGCATAGGGAAGATAGTATTCATCGGCAAATTTCTTGGCATCGGCAAGCAACGCAGGGGAGCAGGTATAGAGCGAGTGCGGTTCCACGATAATGTTGATCAGGGGATCAGAATCCCATTTTTTAATGAGTTTGCGTGTGTAGGCAAAGCAGTCGGCGGGCGCCTTGGCATTAGGAGAGGGAAAATCAAACAGGCCTTCGCCTAAAAGACAGCGAATGCCTGCCTGTTTTGCCGCCCTGGCTGTTTCGTCTTCAAAGAGATACATGTCGCAGAAAGTGGTCGTGCCGGATTTAATCATTTCCGCACAGGCCAGGAGACTTCCCCAGTAGGCCAGCTCCGGGTCGACATTTTTCGCTTCGGCGGGAAAGATGTAGTTATTTAGCCACATCATCAGATCTAGATCGTCGGCGATGCCACGGAAACAGGTCATGGCGGCATGGGTATGGCCGTTTACCAGCCCCGGCATGACGAGATAATTTTCTGCTTCGATCATCGTACAACTGACGAATTGATTTTTTATTTCCTTGGACGTACCGGTTTTAATAATGACATCGCCGTCGATGGCAAGCGCCCCATCTTCAATCCTCGTGTCATTTTCATCCAAGGTAAGGATGGTGCCGCCTGCGATGATCGTGTCCACTTCTCTCATTTTTCTTTAGCCCTTCTATACGTTTTTCGTTAGTTTCTTTCATTGGCGCGGGGCTGTGGGAGCTGCCATCGGAATGGTCATATCCATGTTCGTTTCCATAATCGCTTTCAACCCTTTGGTTATGTTGACTCCTCCTACAAACTGCTCCTTTCCCCTTGGGGTGATAATGACACAGGTCGGTGTGCTATTGATGCCGTCTTCCTTAATAAAGTTTTCCCAGGTCTTAAAAATTGGCGCCACGTCGAATTGCCGGAATTTGATGTTTTTTTTGGCAAGAAACGCTTCGAGTGCTGCAGGGGTGATTGTTTTTTGCCCCGCAGATTCATAGAGGGCGGTGCGGACGTGGAGGGCGCGGGAAAAACTGCGGTTTTCGTTCAGGATGTAGAGAAAGTATCTTGCATAAAGAGGGGTTTCTCTGTGGATGGGGGTATCGACAAAGGTAAGGCATATGGCGTTTTTATCCATCAGGGCGAAGAGCAGGGCTTCGATTTCCGGCTCCGCGGCGCGGCAGGGACCGCAGAAATAATCCGAGTATAGACGAATGGTTGCAGGGCCGGCGCCAAAGGTGGCGATGAAGTTTTCCTCGGCGTATGTCGGGCGTGTAGAACCGCTGAAGGAAAAAAAGAAAAATATCAGCCCCAGAAATATGGAAAGAACGATCAGAGGAATTTTGGTCTTGTCAAAGTTTACGGCAAACATGAGAATTAAGAGGGCGCTAAAGGCTAAGCAAAGGGGGCAATAGACCGCACTTGCCGCCTGATAGCCAATGAGGAAAATTTCACCGCCCAGGCCTATAGATAGGAGTGTCAGGCACAAGATGTCTTTTTTAAGGAAATTAAGGAGCAGTACAAACAGGAGGAAAAACGTGCCAAGATATTTGAGATCAACGCCCCAGATAGATCCCTTAAGGTAGCGGCAGGAATCTTCGCAGAGAATGTAAAACACGATTACGGCGATCCCTAACGCTGCAAACATCACCGTCAGAAGATGTTTGTTTTTTAATAGATTTTGCACTTGTGCATTCCTTTCGCACGTTTTTAAATTTGAAAATATGTTTTATCCTATCTATTACTCAAGATATTCCATATCCGCTCTTTCCTGAACCCGGCAACAGCGCCATTCTCCATGAGTATAATGCCTTCTTCGCTCAAGGATTCCAACACTTCTTTAATCTCCCCGGCTTCCTTGCCTGTAAGTGTTGCCAGTTCCTCCAGCGGATTTGCATCTTTCGGCAACGGCCACTCTTTGATAAAATAAAGGACTATCAGAAGTTTTATCCATGTCTGAGTCGACTTCTCCAGTTCCGTGTTTGTATGTATGATCCTGTGGGAAAATTCCCGTAGCATGAAAAGGGATACCCCCTCGCTTTCCCGGAGGACATCGCGGAATATATTTCCGCTGATAACAGCCACATGACTGTCTTCAACAGCCTGGGCGGAAGCGGTCCGTGGGGCATCTATCAGAGCGGCCATTTCGCCAAGATAGGATCCCGGACCGATTTCCGCCAGCGCCTTGCTTACCTGGCCGGCTTTCTTCTCAACGCCTATCTTGCCATTCAATATATAAAACATGTCTCTGCCTGCATCGCTTTCACGGAAGAGATAACTGCCCTTCGGGTAGAAACGGCCGAATTTGCGGAAAAGGCGTTCATCGGTTTTCAATGCCTTGTCTCCGGGCTTGAGAAAGGCCTCTTCCAGAAGAATTAGGTCTCTTCTCTCGTAGGAAGAGATCAGTTCGCCGCAAAAAAGAAGGATGATGGCGACATAGAAGACCCAAAGTACAAGGAGCACCACAGCTTCCATAGGGCCAAAGATTACATCATAGCGGGTGTGGTGGGTGATGTACCAGGCAAAAAAATGTTTGGCTGCTTCCAGCAGGGTGGAGAAGATAACAGCGCCCACCGCCGCGCCGCGCAGGCTTACCTTGCCCATCGGGATGATCCTGTAGGCGAGGGTTATAAAGGCAATGGTAAGGAGATAGGGCAGGAAGTAGCGGGAGAGAAAAAAGGAGCCGCAGGCGAAGAAACCGCCGTTTGTCAGAAGCGCTTGTTTTTCAGCTGCACCTTCCACATAAGTGATCCCCATGCTGGTAGCGCCGACAATCCATCCGAGAAGGATCATGGCAAAGGCCAGCAGCTTGGATTCAATAAAGTTTCGCAAAATTTTCACCCTGAAAATCATATTGAAAGCCTTTTCCAGGGCGCCGAAGATCATGGAGGAAAACCAGACGAGACTGACAATGCCGACCCCGCCCAAAAGCTGTCTCTTTTCTTCCACCCGCATGAGCTGGCTGAGTATATCTTCGGAGAAAAACGGATGGATGCCCCTTATGGCTTCGGCAACGTCCTTTTGTATATGGGGATACGTCCTCAAAAAGTGACCGGCCGCCAGGAGGGTAAGCAGGAAAAAGGGAATAAGGGAAAGGATAGCATAAAAGGCGAGGGCCGCCGCCTGGTTCACATCACTGTTATAATTGTAATTGTTGGCGGCATCCCTAATGATATCCCACGCATTGGCCATGCCGAGTCTTACGTTATTTGCGGGCGTTTCCGATAATTTATGGCGATTTACTTTACTCATTAAATTTTTCAGGTTGGTTTATCCGGCGTCACGAGAAGACGGCGCAAGATTGACGCTCCGTAAAAAGCCCATGTGTTGCGCTCAAGCTTTATCCATCGTCAGAAAATGAATAAAACGACGGTCTTTTCTACCATTTCCCATTTCCACTTGTCAAGCATGACGGCTTCGTAAAAAGTCCGGATGCTGCCCTTCGACAGGCTCAGGGCAGGCTATCTTCCGCTCATGGTGAGCCTGTCGAACCACGTGAGCCTTGCCGGAGCCTGCCCCGGCGAAAGCCGTGGGAGCTTTTTACAAAGCCGTCGAATTTGGCCTGTTTTTGGACTTTTTACGAGTTTGTCAAGCAAGGAAAGCGGAAATACTCGGGATTGCCTTGAAAACTAATTATTGCAAAAAACGCCTCTATTGTCTAAAGTTCCGGGCATGGTGCGAACAAGAACCCCGACCTTATGGAAATCGATTTTATTTATGCTCCTTATTCTTCTTCTCGGAGGCATCCTCTCTGCCTGCGGCAAAAAAGAAGATGCTGCGAGGAGTAATTTTGACAACGGCCCCGCATACGGAGACATCATGGTGGAGGGTTCCATCGGCGATGCCAGCAATCTTATTCCCCTCCTGTCATCGGACAGCACATCCCACGGCATCGCCGCAATGGTCTATAACGGTCTTGTAAAATACGACAAGGATCTCAATATTGTCGGTGATTTGGCGGAATCATGGGAAGTTTCTCCCGACGGGCTGGTGATTACCTTTCACTTGAGAAAGGGTGTGAGATGGCACGACGGCCTTCCTTTTACGGCCGATGACGTCCTCTTTACCTATCAGGTGACGATTGACCCCAAAACACCCACGCCCTATGCCGGCGATTTTTTGAAAGTCAAAAAAGCCCATGCGCTTGATCCCTATACCTTCCGCGCGACCTACGATAAACCCTTCGCCCCTGCTCTCTCAAGCTGGAGCAATGCCGTTCTTCCCAGACATCTTCTTGCAGGCAAAGACATAACAAAAAGCCCGCTCACGAGACATCCTGTGGGAACAGGTCCATATAAGTTCAAGGAATGGGTCACAGGTCAGAAGATTATACTAATTTCCAATCCCGACTATTTCGAAGGGCGTCCTTATATTGACGGGTATCTCATGCGCATCATACCCGATATGGCGACCATGTTTCTCGAACTGCGCGCCGGCGGCATAGACAGGATGGGATTAACCCCCCTTCAATTTACGAGGCAGACAGACAACAACCTTTTCAGAAAAAATTTCAATAAATACCAGTATCTTTCCTTCTCCTACACCTATCTCGGATATAACTTGAAAAATCCCATCTTTGCCGATAAAAGGGTGCGCCAGGCGATAAGCCACATGATAAACAAGGAGGAAATCATCGAGGGCGTATTGCTGGGGCTGGGGCAGGTCGCCACCGGTCCTTACAAGCCGGGCACCTGGGCGCACAACGCAAACGTAAACAACTATCCCTATGACCCCCAAAAGGCCAAGGGCCTGCTTACCGAGGCAGGCTGGAGGGACAGTAATGGCGACGGTATCATGGAGAAGGACGGGCGCCCTTTTATTTTTGAGATCATCACCAATCAGGGGAACGAGGTGCGGGCCAAGTGCGCCGAGATCATTCAGAGACGGCTTGCCGAAGTCGGCATAAGGGTTAAGATCCGGGTCATCGAGTGGGCGGCCTTTGTTAACGATTTTATAAACAAGCGAAAATTTGACGCCACTATCTTAGGCTGGACGATTCCTTTGGACCCTGATATTTACGACGTATGGCATTCAAGTAAAACCGCGCCGGAAGAACTGAACTTCATCTCTTATAATAACAGCGAGGTAGATGAGCTACTGGAAAAAGGACGCAGCACCTTCGACCAGAAGGAACGAAAAAGATGCTATGACCGTATCCAGGAGATCATGGCCGAAGAGCAGCCTTATACTTTTCTTTATGTCCCGGACGCCTTGCCCATCATCAACGCCCGTTTCCGGGGAGTAAAGCCGGCGCCGCTGGGGATCGGCTATAACTTCATTAAATGGTATGTTCCCAAGGAAGAGCAAAAACTTGTCATGACCAGGTAGGGGGAGTGCTGGACTTCTTAAGACAGCCTTTATGAGGAGGAAGTGGAATGAATAAGAGCGGTTTATTAAAAATTCAGGATGTTATAAGATTTATCGAGGATGTTTTCGGCAACAGACAGTCATTCGAGATTGAAGGCGGGGATGCTGTTGTCAGAAATGAGGGGCGCCGGCATGAAGATGTGGTATCTACGAGGACTTTTCTGGATCATAAAAGTTCCGATCTTGTTTTCAGCGTTACTTTATATGATGAGGTCGGACCAGATGCTTCAAAAGCCCTGCCTGAGGTTTTCAGGAATCCCGACTATCTCAAGGTTCTGCGCAACAGGTATCGTGAGATCAACCGCACGGAGATTCAATTATGGCAGATAGATTATCATTTTTCCCGCCTTGTGGAAGACTCCGGCAGCAGCCATCAGATTACCCTCCGTTTCACCGTTAGCTATGGGGGGGGGGAAATTGATGCGTTCGTTCGGCTGCCTGGACCTGAAAGGGCGATTAGCTCAGTTGGATAGAGCGCTGGTCTCCGGAACCAGAGGCCGCGGGTTCAAGTCCCGCATCGCCCACCAAAGTAATCCAGGGGGTTAGATGAGAATCTAATCCCTTTTTCATTATCCTGAAAAGTGATTTCCAACCCTATTCCCAACCCTCAAAGCTTCTCGATGCCGAGAGGGGGTCTCCGCTTTTTTATTTATTGGCTCTCCAGCAGTATGAGGCTGCCAAGAAGGATTTTGAATATTTCTCACGATTGCCAAGGATAGCTATCGCATATTGGAAAGAAGAAATTAAGGAAACTGGTAATGAAGGAATTCCCGGCCCTGATTAGTCAAGCCCGTTGTATCAACCCAATTTAGTTGTCAATGCCGGCCAGGCGTTTCGCCGCCTTCTTTTTGTTCTCCACGTTTGTTTCCCGGAAAATGGTGACGCGATGGGCCTCCGGCGAACCGCCGCCGTGGATGTCGGAAATCGTATCGGCGCTTTCCAAGGCAAGCTTTTCAGCCAGTCTGTACATCTTAATCCGTTTTTCGACTGGGATTCCGTCAACACCCTTGAGGTATTTTTTCAGAAGAGAGCCGATCTCAGGGTTCGCAAAATCCTTGTCGGAAGGCAGGTCGGCCACGAACCCTCCGCAGGCATCGATCATGAGTCGTATGGCCTCGGCAAGTTCTTTACCCTCATGAATTTTAGAGGCATTGGCCAGCACCGTGTCGATAAAGTACGTGCCGGAAGGCTCTTTGTAGCCTTCATAGGAAGAAGCCAGACAGCAACCATAGAGCGTCTCGGCACGGAGGATCATATCGATGATCTTCTGTTTCAGATGAGTGACCTTGGCCGTCCCGTTGTACTCCATCAGGGTGAGAGCGGCGCCGATCATGCAGTCGATTTTGCCTGATTTGCATCCCCCATGGCTCTGCCGGTGAAAAGATGAGAAACGGATCACCATTTCAGCGGCGAACTCGGCCTCGCCGCACATAAAGACGCGCTCCCAGGGGACGAAAACATTATCGAAAATAAGGGTGGGACAATACTTGGAATAGAAGATATTCCCGATATCGCAGCCGTCCAGCTCGCGTTTATCGAGAGTGGATCTGCCGACAACATGGATGAGCCCTTTTGTATCGGATGGGATGGCAAATGCGATGGAATAGTCCTTGTCCGCTTTACCCATGGCCCTCGTGGGGAGTACGATGATCTCGTGGGATGAAAGGGAGCCTGTCTGGTGGGCCTTTGCCCCGCGCACGATAATGCCTTCGTCCGTCTTCTCGATCACATGAAGGAACATATCCTTGTCGATCTGTTCGCTTGGGGCCAGTGAGCGGTCTCCCTTGACATCGGTAACCCCGGCATTGCCCGTGAGATCGTTCTTCTGCATATGTTTAAGAAATTCGATGAAATTGGCGTTGTATTTGGTGCCGTATTTTTGGTCTATGTCGTAGGTGACGATGGAAAGGGCTGACAAACAGTCAAGCCCGGTGCATCGTTGATGGCATGTGCCGACGTAGTTGGCCATTTTCCTGTTTATCTTGACCCGGGCAACAAGGTCTTCAATGCTTGCCGGCGGCAGCGTGAAGCGGCTCACCGGCTCGTTAATTAGCGGGCTCATGACCGTAAAGAGGTCGCGATTTTCCGGCTTCATGGCCATTTCGTAAGTAGCCGCAGTAGCTTCGATACCGGCACGTATACGGGGATTGTCTACGACGCTGGTGAGACGTTCTCCAAACATATAGGCAGTAGGTTTGAGAGCGCGTATGGATTCAATGTATTCTTCTTTTGTCTTAAGCCCCATAATGTTATCTCCTCATTTCATAATGCGTTAAAATCCCTCTTTCTCATGCTGGAGGATAAGGGATCCTTTTTTAAAATTCCGCCCGTTTCTGCTCCGCCAGCATCTTCCTGATGCTGGACAGAAACTGTGTCTTGACATTCGTAATATGATTCTTCAGCACCCTTTGAGCCCTGTCCAGGCTTCGCATGGCAACACTGTCGAATATTTCCTGGTGTTCCTGATCCGTCGACGAAAGGGATGCGTTGGGAAGTCCGCCATACTTGAGGAAGAGGATGTCGAAAAGGTTCTGCAGGATGCGGACATGGGTCTCTTTGCCTGAAAGGGACGCAAGCGTCAGGTGAAACTCTTTGTTCTTGAACAGCCGCTCTTTCAAATGGAAGTCGCGTTCCGCCGAAAGATGAGCCTCCAGGGCTTTTTTAAGCTCTGTTATGCCTTCTTTCTTGAGATTTTCAATCGTGGCGCTAAGGAGCGAGGGTTCAAGAAGTTCCCTCATTTCATAGACCTCTTCAATCTCCCTGATGCTGAATGGAGTGATGTGAAAGCCGCGGTTCGGTTCATGAGATACAAACCCCAATAATTCAAGTCTTTTGAGCGCCTGGATGATTGGCGTTGGACTCAGTAGAAGCTTCTCGGCAATGTCCGAACAGGCGATCTTTTGGCCCGCCACAAGTTCCTTGGTATACAGCATGCGCCTGATCCCCTGATAAGCGATCTGACTTCTGTCTTCCCGCGGGCTTGTTGTACTTTTAGTTTTGCGCATAGTCATTCTTGCACCTTTTTTGAGGTTTTTTGAAAAAATGAATAGAACTCTTCTATATCAATTCAATTATATTTTCAATTAAATATTTATGTCAAAAAATAAAATGCATTTCCCACCGGATATCCGATTTTTTTATTTGACATTCCGCAACAGCAATTTTATATACTTAGCGAAATTTATGGGCATAGCCGCCAAATCAATTCGGAAGGGACATAATAGCCATGAGACTTCATGAGTACGAGGCTTTAGATATTTTTGAACAAAATCGCATTCCTGTACCGCGACGTGGCGTTGCGGGAGATGTTTACGAAGCCCTCCATGTAGCCGGTGAGATCGGGTATCCAGTAATGCTCAAGGCACAGGTTCTCGTCGGCAGCCGCGGGCTTTCGGGCGGTATTGAAACGGCATCCTCGCAGGATGATCTGAAGGAAGTTGCAGGAGCGCTGCTCGAATCAGAGATCAAAGGATTCCCCATCAGTAAGATACTTGTCTGCGAGAAGGTTGAGATAGCCAGGGAACTCTACGTTGGCGTTACCATAGACAGCTATTCCGGCAAGCCCGTTATCATTGTCTGTACCGAAGGCGGCGTACTGATCGAAGAAACGGTAAAAAACGAGCCGGAAAAGGTTGCAGCCATTCATATCGATCCCTCATTCGGTTACTATCCCTATCAGGCTCGGGGACTGCTGAAATTGCTCGGCATCAAGCAGCAATTGGTTTCCGCCTGGAGCGATGTGATTGGCCGGCTTTATCACGTGGCCTCTTCCTATGAGGCGCTCATCGCAGAAATCAACCCCCTCGTGGTTCTTCCCAACGGGGGTTTGCTTGCTGTCGACGCCGTTTTGGAGGTGGATGACTCGGCCCTGTCGAGGATCCGCCATCCACTTCCGGATCGCATTGACCGGATTGAGAATGTATTGGAGCGCAGAGGCAGGGAAATCGGGGTTACTTATGTGGATCTTGACGGGGATGTAGGAATTATTTCCTCTGGCGCCGGACTCGGCATGGCCTCCATGGATATTATCGGTCAAAAGATGAAACCGGCAAACTTTCTTGAGACAGGAGGGGGCATTACGGCTGATCTGCTTTACAAATGCATGGATCTTATCATGATGAAGCCCGGTCTGAAGGCTATCTTCATAAATGTCTACGGCGGGATAAACCCGATTCATGAAGGCGCCAAGGGAATCGTACGATATATTCAGGAGCACAACGTGATGATTCCCATAGTCGCCAAGGCCCTTGGGAATCATCAGGAAGAGACCTGGGACATTCTGCGTTCCGGCGGCGTCCACGTAGTGACGGATGCGGCAACAGAGAAGGCAGTGGAAAAGCTCTATGAAGTTGCAGGACAAAAGGCCGCAAATTAAAAGTAAAGTTTAGCGCATTTCTGAAGGCCGGCTGATAAAAAACACATTTGAACTGAAATTCAAAAAATAGACACAGATCGAGGTTGATTCATGAGCATACTGATTGATGATTCCACCCGTGTGATCGTGCAGGGCATAACAGGTCGCATTGGGAGTGTTCAGACCAAATGGATGGTTGAGTACGGCACAAAAGTAGTAGGCGGCATTACTCCCGGCAAAGGAGGCTCCGTTGTCGAAGGAGTGCCTGTTTTCGACAGCGTCGCCGAGGCCGTAAAAGAGACAGGGGCCAATGCTTCCGTTTTTTTCGTACCCGCGGCTTTTGTACTGGATGCGTTCCTGGAGACTGTCGACGCGGGGATCAAGCTTATAGTTGTTGTTCCGGAACACATCCCTGTGGCAGATGTAATGAAAATGCGCAACTATGCCATTGAAAAAGGGGTTTTTGCCCTTGGGCCTACAACCCCGGGCATCCTTGTGCCGGGAAGGGGGAAAATGGGGATTATGCCGGCATCTCTTTTTACACCCGGACGCGTCGGGATCATTTCCCGCAGCGGCACGCTTTCTTATGAATTTGCGGGCATCCTGTCGCAGAGCCACATAGGCCAGAGCACGGTAGTGGGCATGGGCGCCGATCCGATTGTATTGCGTAACCTGCCCGATATCCTCGAACTCTTTGAGGAAGATGAAGGCACGGACGGCATTATTATCATAGGAGAAGTAGGCGGGGAACAGGAAGAGAAAGCCGCCGGATTCATTTCGCGGAAAATAATCAAGCCCGTTGCTTCCTATATCGCGGGCCGCTATTCTCCGCAGGGCAAGCGTATGGGACATGCCGGAGCTATCGTGCGGGGTTCTTCGGGAACCGTCGAAGGAAAGCAAGCAGCCCTTCGCGCCGCAGGTGTAACAGTTCTTGACAGTCCAATAGAAGTGTCTGCCTGGGCACAGCATCATAAGCTTTCCTAACAGGCTGCTGAAAAACGCCCATCTGCTGCGTTTCCCTCATCCTTCGCCATTCAACGTACAAACAAGTACGCCTCATGGCTCAGGATTTCGGGAGCCTTGCATCTGGGACATTTTTGAGCAGCCTGTATAAACGAGTTTTCCAGCAAATTGCTAATGCAGAATTCGATTGAGAAAATATTCCAGATTCACGGGAAAGAAGGCGGAGGCGGTTCCACGCCTCCGTTTTGTTTCTCACTCCCAACAACTTGATCGCATTCACCGTATCCATCATGGCGGCAAAGACGTTCTCCCGAAAATCTCTGGCAACCGCCACGCAGGAGTCATGGCAGATGAGACATATTGACTTGATCGGCCATAGGGTTTAGGAGACTTTGCAGTGCCGGTAAAGAGAAACTCAATGAGGATTTTGTAATGAAAGTGCAGTTGTTTGTCACCTGTCTTGGCGAGAATTTTCTGCCCCATATGTTGCAGAAGATGGTGGAGATATTGGAGCGAATCGGCGTATCCTGCGAGTTTCCCGAGGGACAGACCTGCTGCGGCCAGCCTTATTTCAACAGCGGCTTTCAAAAAGAAGGGCAGAAAATGGCATTGCTGTGGATGAAGGCATTTGCTGATGCGGAAGGGTATATTGTGGCCCCTTCGGGATCGTGTGTCGAGTTCGTAAAACACCGTTATCCGGCTATGTTTCCCGAGGGAACAGCGGAGCATGAAGAGGCATTGAAAGTGGCGGCGCGCGTGTTTGAGTTCAGCCAGTTCCTGGTGAATATCTTGAAAGTAACGGATTTGGGGGCGTCCTTTCCCCACCGGGTTGCCTGTCATTCTCCTTGCCACCTGACGCGAGGACTCGGTGTCCGCGAAGAGCAGAAGCTGCTGCTTCGTGCAGTCCGTGGACTGGATCTCGTCCCGCTTAACGAGGAAGAGACCTGCTGCGGCTTCGGGGGGATATTCAGCGTTGTGTATCCTGAGGTTTCTATGGCAATGATGGAAGCAAAAGTGCGGAACATCATGGCCGGCGCTGCGGAGTATGTCGTTGTCAGTGAACCGGGTTGTCTCATCAATATTCGCGGCGGTTTACAGAAAATGAAAGCCAATATACAGGCAATGCATCTCATCGACATACTGGCTACGGGAGGTGCGGCGTGAAGGAAAAAACGGCAAGAATCGATTTTCGTGCAAATACCCAAAAAGTTTCGCCGACGATGGTGGCGGCAACGCAAAAGAGCGCACGCACGGCCCTCCTCAAACGCGCTGAGGTTGTCGGGGAGTTCGGCGAAGAGCGCTGGCAGCAACTGCGGAGAGCCGGCCACGATCTGCGCCTGCATGCGTTAACCCATCTGGATAGCTATCTTGCCATGGCGGAGGAAAAGGTCATCGCCGCGGGCGGGCATGTCCACTGGGCAAGGGATGCCGAAGAGGTCCATCGTATCGTACTCGACATCGCATCACAGCATAGCGTTCACAAGATCGTCAAGGTAAAGAGCATGGTGACGGAGGAAATTGAACTTAACCATGTCCTGGAAGATCAAGGGATCAAAGTCTATGAGACGGATCTGGGCGAGTTTATTGTGCAGTTGGCCGGACAACGGCCCTCGCACATCACCGCGCCGGCCTTGCATATGACGAAGGAAGAAATCGCCGATCTGTTTTGTGAGAAACTGAAGGTGAAGGCGGAACCCGATCCCAAGTTATTGACTGAAATAGCCCGAAAGCTGCTTCGCGAGGAATTTCTCAACGCCGGGATGGGGATTTCCGGCGGCAATTTTCTGATTGCGGAAACCGGTACGCTGGTTCTCGTGACGAACGAGGGCAATGGGAGGATGTGCACGTCCCTGCCGCCTGTCCATGTCGCCATTGTCGGAATCGAGAAGATCATTCCGGACTGGGAAAGCGCCGCCGTAATGCTCAAGCTGCTGGCGCGCAGCGTCAGCGGGAGTAAGATCACCGCTTACAATACTTTTATCACGGGTGTGCGGGAGGGGGGGCCGAGGGAATTCCATCTGGTGCTGTTGGATAACGGCCGGACGCGGATTCTCAAGGATGAAGTCGCTCGTGAAACGCTCATGTGTATCCGCTGCGGGGCATGCATGAATACCTGCCCAGTGTATAACCAGGTGGGGGGACATGCCTACGGAGCGGTCTATCCGGGTCCTATCGGATCCATCCTCACGCCCCAACTCATCGGGACGCGAACCGCCGGGGGATTAGCCTTTGCTTCCACGCTGTGCGGAGCCTGTTCGGAAATTTGTCCGGTCATGATTCCCATTCCCGAGATCCTCTTGCATTTGCGCCGACGCTACATTGAAGGGGACGAATTCGAGAGTTCCTCTGTTCCGGAAACGTTAAAGGTCATTGTAAAGGCGAGCCGATATGTTATGGGGTCTCCTACTCTCTACCGGCTTGCTGGGCGTCTGGGGAAGACATTGCAGACACCCCTGCGAAGCGGCGACTGGATTCCCACCATGCCGGCCCCGCTGGATCGCTGGACAATGTCAAGACCGTTTCCAGCGCTTCAAGGAGATTTCCGTAGGTGGTGGAAAACACAGACAAAACAGGATATTAGTGGGGAAAAGTCACATGAGTAAGAACAACTTGGCAAGAGAAGAAATATTTGCGAAAGTGCGGTCAGCCCTGAAATCTTTTCCCGGTTTACTCCCCTCTCCGTTACCCGATTCGGCAAGGTTTGAACCGAGAAGTGCGGAAGTTTGGGATAAAGAAATTGAATGTATGCTCAATGAAGTCACACGACTGAGCGGTCACGCCAAAAAGATTCAAGGACGGGATGAATTCGCCGGCGCCCTCGAAGAGTTAGTAAAGGCCGAACAAGTCAAGACGGCGGCCCTGAGCGATCATCCGCATTATAGAAACTACGGTGTCGTTGATCTGTTGCAGCGTTTCGGGGTAGCCATCGTTCCCCCCGACAGCGATAAGCGGCGGCTTGCCGAATGCGATTTGGGGATTACCATAGCGGATGCTGCGCTTCCTGAGACGGGAACCATTCTTCTCCGCACGACGCAGGGACAGCCCGATATCTTGTCCTTGTTGCCTCGCGTTCACCTTGTCCTGGTGCCGCCGGAAGCCCTGGTGGCTGATATGCATCAAGCCTTTGCCATGGCAAAAGGAGACAGGCACTTTGTCCTGGTCAGCGGATCAAGCCGCACTGCGGATATAGAAAAGGTTCTCACTCTCGGCGTACATGGACCAAAATCCTTTCATTTGTGGATTTGTGATTAGGAAAGAATAGGGGAAAATGAACACATCAATTTTTTGTTTCATACCTGACCGTTCCGTGGTAAAGGAACATCCGTTTTGCCGCCTGTGGCGTCCCGTCAGGCAAGATCAGGAGGACATTCTCCGACAGCAGGTTTAACCCTCTCAGCGGTGCTGCCGTGTCCCCCGTCTTCCAGATGTCGGCTGGCGTCGTTCATACGAGGGGGTGAAGTGGAACCGCAAAGGCTTAGCGAAGGAAAGCTTACCCAAGGGCTGCTGCGCTTCTTCCGGCATCTGAACAATAAAGCAAAGGAGGTATTATCACATGGGTTTTGTTGAAATTACGGCAATAATCATTTTTTTAGCGACGATCACTGTGGTCATCACGGGGTGGTTCGACAGCGTCATCGCGGCACTGTTAGGCGTCGTCGCTATGATCTGTTTCGGCATCATGACG
>Ga0066636_10001360_pt1 | contig 15114 bp, 11 predicted proteins | sample CryGeyCG2014_080_2_FD_62736 | JGI IMG/M metagenome (GOLD analysis project Ga0066636, IMG submission 62736) | Groundwater microbial communities from aquifer - Crystal Geyser CG07_land_8/20/14_0.80 | ecosystem: Environmental > Aquatic > Deep subsurface > Groundwater | place: USA: Utah: Grand...
GAGCTCGGGACCGGGCATCAGTTCAGCGTGGGAGTGACGATCCGCCCGACTGACCGCCTGCAGCTCGAGCTCTTGTACGACCGCACGCGGCTTTCGGCCCTCGATCGAGATGAACTTTTCTACGACGGATACATCGGCCGCGCAGTGATCGCGTACCAGTTTACTCCAGCGCTCTACGTCCGCGCGATCACACAGTACAACCAGTTCGACAAGATCATCGACATCTACCCGCTCGTCAGCTACAAGCTGAATCCGTTTACGATCTTCTACATCGGCTCGACCCACAGTATGACGGATTTCGGCAGTCCCTACGGGACGCGCCAGACCGCACGGCAATTCTTCGTCAAGCTGCAGTACCTCTGGAGAAGCTGATCCCTTCCTCTTGGTAACAGTCATGCCCTCCCCGCAGCGGTGGAGGGCGCTTTCATTTCTGGGTGGATCCACATCCTCCGATCGGGCGATCATCGACCCGGGACCGGGACGATCCATGGGACGACATACGCCTGCAGGAACACCACTACTCCACTCCAACGAGCATCGCAAGAACCAAGCTGTGTATGAAGACGTAGCGCAGGATTGAACCTTCCCCTCCCTGCTGGCCGGTCGCCACACTCGCAACAACGATGCTCTGTGCATCGATCATCTTCCCCATTACCCCTCCCGAACTGTTCGCTGCAGCCGCAAGGATCGGCGAAATGCCCAGACGCTGTGCGGTGATCTGCTGGAGACTCCCGAAGAGGACATTCGACGACGTATCGCTCCCCGTGAGCGCAACGCCGAGCCAGCCGAGGAGCGGCGAGAAGAAGGGAAAGAGCATGCCGGTCCCGGCGAAGGCAAGTCCCATCGTCGCATCGAGTCCGGCGTAGCGTGTCACGAAACCAAGCGGAGTTCTCGGGGTTCCGGACTCAGCGACAGGCTTCTGCACGTCCCCCACCCGCCCAGGGAGCCCTCGCCGTGCCATGGAACGCTTTATCGAACGACGGCCATCTTCCGAGTGAGCATCGTTCCATCGGTTAGGAGACGGCAGAAGTACACTCCTGCCGACACGACGTGGCCGAGGCGATTTCGGCCGTCCCACGTCACACGGTATCATCCCGGAGGAAGCTGTTTGTTCACGAGAGTACGGACATGCTGCCCGAAGGCGTCGAAGATCTCGATCCTCACGTGGGAGAGCCGAGGGATCCCAAAAGGAATCAACGTCGACGGATTGAACGGGTTCGGGAAATTCTGGGGAAGCTCGTGACTCGCCGGTATCGCCTCCTCGGTATTCTGGATTCCGTTCGCGGCGCCAGTCCTGAAACTCCATGTCGTTGACCAGTCTCCAGTCCCCCACGGGCTTGTGGCATTCACGTGCCAGTACCAGGTTGTGTTGCCTGCAAGTCCGGAAACGGAATATGAGGTCCCTGCGATCCCCGCCCGATCCACATCCGTCACGATGAAGCTGGAATATTTCGAAACCTGCAGGCGGTACGAGTCGGCTCCTGGCGTCGGATTCCAGCTGAGCGTTGGACTCCAGGAGACGCCTGTGGAGTTGTCGGCCGGTCCGGCCAGTACCGGCGCAGTAGGCGGAGTCCCACTGGTAGTCGTCGCGAGAATTGTCCCGCTCGATCCCACTGCCCACCCGGTAGAGTCGTTCAGGAAAAAGACCGAGTTGAGATAGTCCGATGTCCCGCTCGTTCGCTCTTGCCACGTCGCCCCGCCATCCCCGGTTCTGAGGATCATCCCCTCGTTGCCGACTGACCATCCCGTCGTGGAGTCGGTGAAACAGACGGAGTTCAGGGTGGGGTCCGCGTAGCTCTGCGACTGCACCACGCTCCATGAGCCTCCGCCGTTTGTTGTCCGGACAATGATCCCGCCATAGCCAACCGCCCAGCCCTTCCGCGGATTCGCGAATTCAATCGTGTAGAGTCCCCCCGGAGAACTCTGCTCAGCCCAGGTATTCCCGCCATTCGTTGTCTTCAGGATTGTCCAGCCCACCGCCCAGCCGTTCACGGCATCGAGGAAATGAACAGCGTTGAGGGATGAAGTTGTACCGCTTCCTTGAGGAAGCCAGTTTGCTCCGCCGTCAGTCGACTTGAGTATCGTGCCTTGGTCCCCGACAGCCCAACCTGTCGAAGCGTCAGCAAACCAGGCGGACAGCAGGTCCTGGGTCGTGCCGCTCGGCTGAACAGTCCAAGCCGTTCCGCCGTTCGTCGTCTTGATAATCGTGCCAAGATCGCCGACCGCCCAGCCCGTCGAGGCATCCACGAAGAAGAGCGACTGGAGATTCCGGGTGGTTCCGCTTGACTGTGGGGCCCAGGTTGTTCCGGCATTGGTCGTCTTCAGGACCACCCCCTGCCACCCGACGGCCCATCCGGTCGAGGCGTCCACGAAGTGCACCCCACTCAGCCACTGGTATGTTCCGCTCGTTTGTTCCCTCCACGATATCCCGAAGGTCTCAAAAGACCAGACATCGGACCAGAAGCCCTCTTCCGAAGACTTCGCCGAACAGACACGCCAGTAGTATCTTGAATTGCGGGCGAGCCCGGTAGCCAAACACGAGGTGTCCGTGATCCCGGTCCTGTCAAGAAATCTGGTCGTGAAACTTGGGGAAGTCGATATCTGCAGATGGTACGACGAGGCTCCGCCGGCACCGCTCCAGCTCAGTGTTTGAGATTCCAGAACATTTGCAGAGCGATCCAAGGGTAACCGAAGGTTCGGAGTGTAGAGGGTTACGCCGCCGCCGTCGGTGGTCTTAAAGACTGCACCATAGCTCCCGACCATCCAGCCCGTCGAAGCGTCGGCCATGCGCAGGGAGTTAAGGTATGTCACACCGGGACCGGTTCCTTGTTTTCCCCATGTGACACCGCCATCAGTCGTCTTCAGAATCCCGTCGTTCCCCGCCGCCCATCCCACCGACGCGCTCACAAAGGAGACAGAGACAAGGCTGTTTCTGCTTCCATTCTTGCAGGATGTCCAGTGCATCCCGCCGTCTGTCGTCCGGAGTATCTTCCCGCTTTTACCGACTGCCCAGCCCGTCGAGCCATCCACAAAGAAGAGCGACTGGAGATCCTCCTGAGTGGTTCCGCTCGTCTGTACACTCCAGTTGATCCCACCGTTGGTGGTCTGAAGAATCGCCCCGGAGACGACCCCCCATCCGGTCTGCGCTGTAATGAAGTGCATACCTCTGATGGTCTTGCCACCCGTGGAGATCGAAGACCAGGTCGATCCGCCATCGGTGGTTTTCAGGATTCCCCCGCTCCCGCCGGCGACCCATCCGGTTGAGGCATCGATGAAGAAAGAAGACTCAATGTACTGCCATTCCGGAGCAGTGCCTGACTGCTCAGCCCAGCTTGCCCCGCCGTTTGTTGTTTTGAGAATCGTCCCATACGGATTGGGGTAGTTTGAAGCCCACCCGATGGCCCAGCCGGTTTGGGAATCGGCGAAATGAACCGACTTGAGGTAGACGGCCGGTCCCCCCGAGATCATCTGCCATGCAGCGCCTCCGTTCGTGGTCTTGAAAACCACGCCGCCCGCACCGACAATCCATCCTGTCTGGGAATCCAGGAATCTTACACACCCCAGGTCCCGCGTTGTGCCGCTCGCCACGAGGTCCCACAAAGTCCCGCCATTTGTCGTTTGGAGAATTCTCCCCGACTTGCCAATCGTCCATCCCTTTTGAGAATCCACGAATTTGACCGATAACAGGTCGCTCGTCACCCCGCTTGTTTGAAGACTCCAAGAACTTCCTCCATCGGTCGTCTTGATGATAGTTCCGTTCCGTCCGACGGCCCACCCCGTGTTGTTGTCGACGAAGCACACCGCTTCGAGCCAGACTGCAAGCGAAAGCACGTACTGTCCCCAGGTGCTCCCCCCGTCAGTGGTTTTCCAGACGGTGGAGTGAAGGTTCGAGTAGCTCCAGGAGCAGCCCCATTCGTCACAGTAGACAGAGATGTTCGCGGTGATGCCAACTGCCCAGCCCATCGATTCGTTGAGAAAATGCATCTCTTTGATCCAGCCAGATCCGAGTGAGGTGCTGGCCCAGGTTTGTCCGCCGTTTGTCGTCCTCAGCACTCGCGCCCCGCTTTGGTACCCAACGGCAAGCCCGGTGCTTTCGTTCATGAAGTGGACATCTTCGATGTATGCGAGACTCACTTCACTCATCTGCGGCGTTCAGGACGTGCCCCCGTCCGTCGTCTTCATGGCTTTCAGGTTGTCACCGACCGCCCACCCGATAGTCGGACTGACGAAATGCACGGAGTTCAGGCCGCGTGTTGTCCCGGACGTCTGAATAGACCATGAACCCCCGCCGTCAGTCGTCTTGAAGATCCCGCCCGAGGGACCGACCGCCAAACCGTTGTTTGCATCGGCGAAACTGACTGAGGAGAGACTGCTTGCGATCTGGGATAGTTGGGTGACCCACGTGGATCCCCCGTCAGTGGTTCTGGCGACAGTCTTGTTTTCGCCCACGATGAATGCGGTACTCGCATTCACGATGGAGACATCGTAGAGGCTGGGAGCGCCCGGGAGTAGTGACTGCTTGACCCACCCCCCTCCTTGAGAAAGCGCTTCCGCCGTCACGATTGGTAGAGCTAAAAGGAGCATCATTGTTCTCATGGCAGTCTCCTTTGTGCGGTACGGAAATTGATCTCAGTATTTGATATTCAGTATTGCGCAAGAGGACACCTGGACGAATTGCTCGTCATTCTCTAATGATGCCGACCTCTTGAAAGCTATAGTATCCTTTGCGGGCTATGATCATATGGTCTATGACGCGGATCCCGAGAATCTTCCCGGCCTCCGTCAACTGTTCGTGCATGCGGAGATCGGCTTCGCTCGGTTGTAATTCGCCCGAGGGATGATTATGGGCAAAGATCACTGCCGCGGCGCGGTCGGCAATAACATCCGCAAACACTTCACGCGGATGAACGGAGGTTTTGTCGAGTAGACCGATTGTGACCACGCGCTTTTCGATAACCTCGTTTGCGCCGTTGAGTGAAATGCAGACAAAATACTCCTGCTGTTTTCCGGCAATGTCGGCCACCAGCGGCAAGATATCCTGGGCGACGGTAATCTTTACCGTGTCCTTGAGAAGGTGGCGGCGGGCGAGTTCAAAGGCCGACAGGATTTGACCGGCTTTGGCGAGTCCAACGCCGGGCACATCAAGCAAGTGATCCAGAGTCAATCCGGCCTTGTGCTCGCGGATCAAACCAGTTACTTGCCGGGCAATCGTGCGCACGTCAATGCCCGCCGTACCCATGCCGAGAATCGCCGCGACAAGTTCTTCATCGGTAAGGGCAGATGCGCCCTTCTCCCGCAACTTCTCGCGGGGACGGCTGTGTTCCGGCATGTCCTTGATGGTTCTCATGCTTGGTCGGCGTCGCCTCTATCCGGACACAATGTCCGAATTCCTGTCCAGGTAGCCCTGTCTGTTGCGTCTTTGTCGCGATTTACGCGTCCCTCGTGGGCACAGACCCGTCTCGCGACACTTTGTCGCGAGATTTGTCGCGAGACGACCCAAGGAGTTATTTCAAGCCAGCGGTCGCGACATTCTGTCGTTAGATGTGTCGCGCTCACAGGCGTTGCACGTCATAGGACGTGGATGTGCTTGCCCCGACCTTCCGCAAGAGTCCCAATCCCACAAACCGCTTGAAGTGGCGCTGTGCCTTGCGCGTGTCTACCCCCATGTGCTGCTCATATGCAGCTCTTGTGCAGGCCGTCTTCGTAGCAAGGTACTCCCAGCCCCGCCGCTCCTCCGCGTTTAGAGAGTCCAGAACATTCGCCGGCAACTCACGGATCACACTCTTCGCCGATCGGTACAGTTTGAGAACGAGATAAGGGGCGTCCCATGAATATCTCGGCAACGGCAATCCGAGTTCCTTTGCCCGATCTCGCAGCGATCCGATGCCCAGGCCCTGCTCTTCAGCCATTTCCATCCGCGCAAAGACGAAATGCAATGCAGGATTCCGACTCAGCATTGGCGCGGTGAAGGACTGAAGCTGCTCAAGAGTGATCGGCGGAGGTGGTTCTCCGGGACTCCTCACGGTGACCGTGTCTTCCGTCACAACGACCTGGCACTTGCCCCCTTCGATGCCGTAGTCGCGGTGAATGAGCGCATTCACCACAGATTCGCGTACCATTTCAAAAGGCAAGGCCGGACGTTCTTCCCGGCGCATCTTGCTGCGGTCAAAGACATTTGGAAGTTTGTCCGTGAGCCACTTTTCCAACAGGTCGGGAATCATGACTGCGGGCTCGTCAAATTCTTTCCGTTCTTGCTCCCCGTTCGAGTAGTGAATCGCCCCGAGGATTCCCGCCTGGCGCATGGCTCTGCGCGGTTCCTTCCCAAATAAAAGGATGCCGGAGCCGGTCGGGACCAGGCTTCTCCGTTCCTCCTTCAACAGTCCTTGTTGCAGGAGCCGCCGGTTGAACTCAGCGGAGCCTACGGCGTCGGCAATCCCGGCGCGCTTACGGTAGAGTGCCAAAGCCTCGCCTGAGAAGTCCGTCATCACAGCCGCCGGAAGTTTGTTTTCAAGCGGAGAAAGAACGAATTCGACCGGCTCCTTCTTCGCGGCGTCGGCGCGCTCCAGCACTTGGCCCAGGAAATCCTTGTTTTCATTCTCAATGACCTCCTGCAGGTCGCGGTCGAACATATGCACTTTGATGCCATTCTGCTCCAAGTGTGCAATGCCTTTCCGGGCGACCTTGGGGTCGGGGTCCTGGATGCCGATCCAGACTTCCTTGATTCGGGCAAGACGGATCCGCTCCGCACAGTCCACTTTGGGATCGCGACGCGCACCGGGCGCGCAGGGCTCAAGCGTCGCAAACAAGGTGGCTCCATCCAGCTTGTTGCCTTGGTTCTTCCGCTCCAGGAGCGTGAATTCGGCGTGATCCCCATGCCGCAACTCGCCCCGGCATGCGGTTTCCATCGTGCCGTCCGGTTTCATCAGCACGGCTCCAACCTTCGGACTGGCCTTGCCATCAGGGCGCGGCTCGGGAACGGACTGCCGCATGACCTCAATGGCCAGTTCCATCAGCTTGCGGGGAGTGAGTTTCGCCTTACCCGACATTGGTTGCCTCCTCTCCCCAAATCTCCGCCAGCTTGGCCTGAATCTTCTTCTCGAAAATCTCCACCAGTTTCCGGTTCGCCTCCACCAGCCGGGTGCGCCACGCGGCCACGCCGATGGGCTTCTTCAGATCGCGCAGGGCGTACTCGACGGTAATCCTATTCTTCTCCTTGCAGAGCAGGAGGCCGATGCTGGGATTATCGTCCGGATGTCTCAGAAGGTCATCCACGGCGGAGAGGTACAGGTTCATCTGGCCGACGAACGCGGGGTCAAACGGCGTGGCTTTCAGTTCCACCACCACGTAGCACCGCAATTTGACGTGATAGAAGAGCAGATCGAGGTAGTAGTCCTGCGTTCCGACCTCGAGATGCACCTGCCTCCCCATGAATGCGAGACCCGCTCCCAGCTCCAGCAGAAAGCGCTGGATATGATCCAAAAGGGCTTGCTCCACTTCCCGTTCGCGGCGCGGATCGGCCGTACCGAGAAAGTCGAACAGATAAGGATCTTTGAACACCTGCGCTGCCATGTCTGAATCGGCGGGTGGCATGACCGCGGGAAAATTCGTGATGGCTTTACCCTGGCGTTCGTGGATCTGCTGTTCGATCTGCAGAACCAGCACATTGTGCGACCAGCCGGTCTCGCGCACCTTTTGAGCGTACCAGAGACGGGTTTGAGGATTGTCGAGTTTCTGCAGGAGGGCAATGTTGTGGTACCACGTGATTTGTGCAAGCGCCTCTTGCACAACTGCCCGGCCCGGCCAGACCGCGGCGAACGCCCTCATGTACTTGAGATTGCGCGGCGATAAGCCCTTCATGTCGGGAAACACCTCGCTCAAATCCGCGGACAGACGATCAATGACCTTGGCACCCCAGCCTGCCGTGTCCTGTCGGGCCAAGATCGTCCGGCCGATGTCCCAATAGAGCAGCACCATGGCCGAGTTCGCGGCCATGACCGTGCGCAGGCGCTCCTGCTGGATGCGTTGCTTGAGGTCGCGCAAGATCCTGGCATAGCCAGACGGCAGACCGGCGTGCGTCGGCGCGACCGGAAACATAGCATCCTTTCGCCGACGCCCGAGAGCGTTGCGATTCTCGATTTTCCCTTCGGCACTTCGTTTACGCGCCATAGTTTTCCCTGTTATGCTTTGGCACTTTCTTCCTCTCCCCAAATCTCTGCCAGCTTCTCCTGAATCTTCTTTTCGAACACCTCGATCAGTTTCCGGTTCGCCTCCACCATCGCCCGCTCGGCCTCAATCTCGGCGACGATTTGGCGCTGGATGCCGAGGGGCGGGATCGGGATTTCTACCTCAACAAGAGAACGTATTGGTAATTGGGGCTGGGCACATCCTGATGTGATCTGTTGAAATTGCCTCTGTGTGAAATCGGTTTGAATAAGGTTATACAGGAAGGATGACATGATCTTTGCGCCATCAGCTCTGATAATCACCATGCCAGAGTTGATTCTAATGTTTTCAAAAGGCACGTCTTGATCATAAATAGCCACGTTGCCCACAGTCCCTCGGGTTGTTAGCACTATGTCATCCCGCTTTAGTTTTCCTTTTCGTAATGCAGCGTCCTTTTCTTTCCCTATGAACTGAAATTCTTCGAATTTGAACCCGTTTTCTCTCACATTTCCCGTATTCAAGAAAAGGCAATGTCCGCTTTTTGAGAAGTCTTCCTTACTGGGATAATTCAGCCCTCTGTCACCATCAATGATTTCAATAGGAGCTTCAGCACATTTCACCCTCGGCCACTCCGGATCAATCTTGATGGTGGGTTTGTAGTTGGCGATGACCTGGCGGGCGCCTTCAATGACCTTCCGGTAGCCATCCAACTCCGCCACCATCTGCCGCTGAATCTCCAGGGGCGGGAGGGGGATTTCGATAGCTTCGATTTCTTTTCTATTTATCGAGGCAAAAGCCGCACCATGCGATCCGGTTATGAAATCTTCCATGCCGCGCAAAATGAAGAAAAGGAAAAGCTCATCAATCTTTGAATTCATAGGGCGAATGGCTGCCAGACCGCGCCCAATACAGATTTTCTGCGTTACGAGATTAACCGGGCCAACCGGTGCACGAACGGACATTACAATGTCGTGCGGTTCTGCAATGCGTGCCGGTGCGGTCGTCCAACTCCTTGCCGGTCCAAGGACGCAGTCTGTGAACTCTGTCTTCCCCTGATGAAAAGGCATGCCCTCACCGCGATCATTGTAGGTTACCCCATCAGGAGATTGACCACTGATTACTTCACACACCTCCCCCAACTTCACCATCGGCCACTTGCTTCGCACTGCAACGGCAGCGCGGTAGCGGTCGCCGGAGAGGTTGATGTCGCCGGATTCGAGGAGGCGCTTGCGGCTGATGGTCAGCGCCATCTTTCCTTCTTGCGCCTTTTGCCCCTTCTTGTGGCCATCTAAAATCCTCAACGCTTCCGGCAGGTCGTTCTTTCCGTTCGGCCTTCGTTGCGCGCCGAGATCGAAGCCGTCGTTCTCCACCTTCACGAACAGCACCTCATCCGTTCGCCTGGCGAGGTTCCGGTCGAGGAACAGGATGCTGGTCTTGACGCCGGAATAGGGGTTGAACACGCCGGCGGGCAAGCTGACCACGGCCAAAGGTAGTTTTCGACCAGCATCTTGCGCAGCGCCTTGTAGGCGTTCTGGCTCTGGAAGATGATCCCTTCCGGCACGATGATACCGGCACGGCCGCTGGGGTTGAGATGCTCGGCGATGTAGTCCACGAAAAGCACTTCGCTGCGCTTGGCCTTGATCGAAAACCGGTTGTGCGGGCGAATTCCGCCTTTGGGTGACATGAACGGTGGATTCGCCATAATCACGTCACAGCGTTCGTCCCAGCGTTCCTCGCTGGTGAGTGTGTCGTATTCGTGAATGACGGGGTTCGGGAAGCCGTGCAGGTAAAGATTGGCGCGGGAGAGGCGGACCATGTCCGGGGCAATGTCGTAGCCGCGGAAGTTGGTCATCAGCCGCGCCCGCTCGTCCGGTGTGAGATTTTCGTTCCCTTTCAAGATGTGCTTAAAGGCCGAGATGAGAAAACCGGCCGTGCCGCAGGCGGGGTCGAGCACGGTCTCATTCTTCTTCGGGTCCACTACGGCGACGATGAAATCAATGATGTGACGCGGCGTGCGGAATTGTCCAGCATCGCCCTGGGTGCCGAGAACGGAAAGCAGGTATTCAAAGGCGTCTCCAAGTCGTTCGCTGTGGTCGTAGGAGAAGCCAGCGATTTCTTTCAGGAATAGGTTAAGCGTTTCGGGGTCGCGATACGGCAGGAACACGCCCTTGAAAATGTCCCGGAAAAGCTGAGGAATGTTCTTGTTTACGTTCATCTTCTCGATACCTTCGGCATAGAGAAGCAGGCGTTCATGGCCGCCGAGGCGCTTGTCGAGCAGGTTGGACCAGCGGTACTTTTTGAATTCGCCGGTGAAAAACGTCACCTTGCCGTCCATCTCTTCCGACTGGCGGTCCATGTCGTCCATGAATTTGTAAATCAGGGCGATGGTGATTTGTTCCACCTGCGATTTCGGGTCAGGCACCTTGCCGACCAGGATGTCGCGCGCGGAGTCAATCTTCACTTTAGTTTCAGAGTCCAGCATGGGTCATTTCCAGTTGCGCCGGATGGAATACTTAGCGCGAGACTCGCGCAGATGGAAACCTATCCGTTTGCGGGGTGGCTCCGGCGGAGTCATGAGTTCCCGAATCGCGTCGAAGACCACCTTGAATTGCGCGTCGTACCTCTTTTCCAAGTCGGCCAGCTTCCGGGTCAGTCCGGCATGCGTAGCAAGCAGTCGCCGCAACTGCACGAACGTTCGCATGATGGCGATATTCGCCTGCACGGCACAAGGGCTGTTTAGGACGCCGGAAAGCATCGCAACCCCCTGTTCCGTAAAGGCATACACTGATTTTGAAAATTTCAGGTCCGCGGAGGATATCACAAACTGTGATATGTTCCGAATCTCCTCCCGAGTCAGTTGAAACATGAAATCAGGCAGGAAACGATCCCGGTTCCGCTTGACGGCCTGGTTCAGCGCTCTTGTTTCTACGCCGTAGAGAGCGGCCAAGTCTCTGTCGAGCATGACTTTCTGCCCCCGGACAAGGAGTATCAATTGCCGAATCCTCTCCAACGGAATCACGCCAACACTCACGTTCTGCTCCTTTTCTTTCGACACATTGCTTTGGAGGTCACAAATTGTGACCCCCAATTGGCCGACCTAAGCCGCAAAAGCGTTCAACGGAACGTAGTCCTTCACGTATTCCGGGATAACCTCCCGCCACTGGTCGAGGGCGCGGACATCTGCGAGCGACACCTTGGGATTGTCTGCCAGCCGCCCGAACTCGCGGGAATCCACAATGGTCCGGACGCCGCCGTCAGTCACATACGCCTTGAAGAACTGCCGGATAACCGGCATGTGGGCGGCATCCGGCTTGTGGATGGAAACGAACTTCGCCAGCTCTTCTTCAAGCAGCTCGTCCTTGGTTTTGAAACGGTCTATCTCGCCAAAGGCCTTTGCCAAAATTTCTCGGAGCGTAATCCTGCGGTCAACCTGTACGGCCTTGCGGAGTTTGTCGAGGTTGAAGAAGTCCTCCGGTTTGTTGAACAGGGCGGCAACGACGATCTCTTCCGCCCCCTTGATGTCGCCGCGCTCGTAGCGATCCCGGACCTCCGGCGTGGCCTTGACCTTGTCCTCGAACTTCTCGAAAAACTTGCGGTCAATCTTCATCCCGTACACGGGTACGGCGTACTCGAACTGCGACTTGAGCGGGTCAGGGTTGACATTCGTGAAGTCGGCCAGAACCGGCGGGGGTGGCAGCAGCGGTTGCGATCCCGGCCCGGTCGGGCGCAACGGCGGCAGTTCAATAACCTCGTCGTAGTTGAACTTCTCCTCGAAGTACTCGCAGACAGCGAAGAAGTCGAAGAGCTTGAACTTCTCCTTCGGCTTCGCATGTTCCTGAACCTGGCCGCCTTCCTTCTCGACATAGCGGAAGGTGAACTTGCGCGTTCCGCGGCCCTTGGTCTGGATGAAATCGGTAGGCGAAAAAATCGGGCGAAGCAAAACGATGTTCAGGAGGTCTTCGCAGTCGTAGCCGGTCGTCATCATGCCGACCGTGACACAGACACGCGTCTTTGAACCGATGTAGCCTTCCAGAAACCGGGTGTGGCCGTTCAAGTTATTGTTGGCGAAGCTGACGGCCATCTGCTGGGCGTCGTCCACATTGGAAGTCACCTGGACGGCGAAGTCGGAGTTGTACTTGCCGGGAAACATCGCATCGGCCAATTCGTTCAATGCCTTGGTGATTCGCGTCGCGTGGTCTTGCCGGACACAGAAAACAATGGCCTTCCCGATTTCCCCGCTCAGCGGATCACGAAGGGCGCTCTTCAGGAAGGTTTCGCAGAAGACACGGTTGGTCTCGTCTGAGAAAAACTTCTTCTCAAAGTCCTTGCCGAAAAAGGTCTGCTCGACTAATTCCCCGTCTTCGTTCTCCTGCATGACGGAATAGCCTTTTTCGGCCAGCAACTCCGTGGTGATTTCCGTCCGCGCGTCCACGACAACCGGATTGAGCAGGTACCCTTCGCGCACGCCTTCAATGAGGCTGTAGCGAAAAGTCGGCTCGCCGCTTTCGCAACCGAATGTCTTGTAGGTGTCCAGCAACTGGCGGCGCTCCCAATCGCGTGGATCTCGCTCGCTGATCCTGGCCGGGTCAATTCTCTTGAGGTAGTCCTTCGGCGTCGCGGTCAGGCCGAGCTTGTAGCCGATGAAATACTCGAACACCGCGCGGCTGTTGCCGCTGATGGAGCGGTGCGCCTCGTCCGAAATCAGGAGGTCAAAATCGGTCGGCGAAAAGAGCCGCCGGTTTTGTTGTTGAACTGCAGGCTCTGCACCGTTGAAACGACGATCTCAGCCTTATGCCAGTCGTCGCGGTTCTCCTTGTAAATGACCGTCGTGAAGTCGTTCTTCAGGAACTGAACGAAACGCTTGATGGCCTGATTCTCCAGCTTCAGGCGATCTACAAGGAAAAGAACCCGCTTGGCGTTGGCCGTTCGCATGTAGAGCTTGATGACGGCGGCGGCGGTCAGTGTTTTCCCTGTGCCGGTTGCCATTTCGAACAAGAAGCGCGTTTGGCCTTTTCGCACAGCGTCCTGAAGCGCAGCCACCGCGCGGATTTGGTATGGACGAAGAAACTTCAATTCAGCATCTTTGATGAAGTCGTCATGTTGGCCGACATCGTTCCACCGTGGATCGTTCCGGTAGTTAGGATTCTGGGTGACAGCGACGTAATCAGTTTCTACCTTCTCTACGACCAGAGCGTCAGGATTGGGCTTAAACGCTTGAAAATACCCCAAAGATTCCGGCGTCGGGAACTCAGTTATCAGGACTGGGTTCCCTTGCTCCAAGTCCCAAAAGTAGTGCAGATTCCCGTTGGACAGGATGACAAACCGGACATTCTGCGAATGGGCGTATTTTCTGGCCTGTTCCTTGCCGACAAGAGGGTCGAACTTCTCCGACTTGGCTTCAAGAACGGCTATCGGGAAGCCGCGTTCATCCAGCAGGAGGTAATCAACGTAGCCGTTTGCCGTCTCCTCGAAGTCGTCGCCGAGGTCTTCAAGGGTCTTCTTCTTGAGCTTGACGTGCGCTTCGAGCGCGATGTTGGCAGTGCCGGACTCATCATCAAAGAAGCGCCAGCCACACCTTCTGAGAAGGTCGTTGATCAGAATCCTTGCTTGGGCTTCCTTTTGCACGTTTCTCCTGCGTTGCCTTTTCGTGAATTCAATGTGAAGCTTTGTTGATGCTGATGCTACTCAAAAGCAAATATCGGATGCGCTGCGTGGTACATACTGGGGCGCGGGCTAAACGAAGTGGCGAGCCGTGCCGCACGCCAACGGCCCGCCGTAGGCAGGCGGACGGAGCGAACGAGCACATCGAAGGGCGCAGCTCGACAGAGTTCGTTCGACAGAATCCGTCGGAATCGACGATCAGAGTCTGACCTGCCCGCCGCAGGCAGGCGACCCGCGCCGAGGGGAGCACTCCGCGAATGTCCGAACATCGTGTCGCAAAATAACGCACTACTTTTGTGAGCTATGAATGAATAATTTTATGCGAACAAAAGTAGTGAGCGTGGCTCTTTCTGATCTTGCCAATTCCAGCGTTGTTATTTTGCGTGTTAGGCGAAGGCGGCGGCGAGCTACAGCAAATTTATAAATTGATCGACAGTCAGGCTCGCCTGCCGTATGATCGCTCGGAGTGTTCCACGATCCAATTCTTTGTGGTCCGGAACCACAAGCTGTGTAAATGGTTCATCCCGTCGAAGAATCATGTGACTTCCGTGTTGTCGGCGTAGGGAAAACCCTGCTCTTGAGAGTGCCTTCACACATTCTCGACCTGAAATCTTGGGCAACGAACTCATACGGCAAGCAGGATCGTTTCAAACCGCTCTGGTGGAACAGGCAGGCGATCCTCTTCAAGAGTTGCTACATATCCTTGAATTGCCTCACGAATATTTGCAATCGCTTCTTCCTTAGTTCGTCCTTGACTGACGCACCCTGGTAAGCTTGGGCATTCGGCAACCCAGTACTTGTCCTCACCCGGATAGATTATCACTTGTCTCATTTGCTAGTCTCCTTGATGGTCCTCTATCAATTTACTCATATTCCCGTTTATTTCCCCCGCCGCCATTTCATATAGCGTTTAGCAAAACACCGGAGTGCTGTTGCGAACTCTCAAACGATGCGCGGACCCGCCTGCTATAAAAGATCAATTTCCTCGCGGCGGGCGGCGCAAACCAAATTGTGAGCAACAGCATTGAGCGACAACAATAATTCATATCAAATGATGGAGCGTCAGTGTTTTGCTTGTTATGTGAAGTGCCGGCACGGAGAGAGAAACATCAGCTAAGCTTGTTGCTTAGAGGTTGAGTGACAAATGAAAAGGTGCCACCCTTTTAGATGATTAGTTGTAAATTGTTCTTTGACATTATAGCTTTTCATAACAAGTCGTTTTTTCCGAAGAAGGGATGAATACAGTATGCGCAAACGAGACTCACTGATGCTGCGTCGCCGTGTGAACGA
>Ga0066636_10001376_pt1 | contig 15046 bp, 10 predicted proteins | sample CryGeyCG2014_080_2_FD_62736 | JGI IMG/M metagenome (GOLD analysis project Ga0066636, IMG submission 62736) | Groundwater microbial communities from aquifer - Crystal Geyser CG07_land_8/20/14_0.80 | ecosystem: Environmental > Aquatic > Deep subsurface > Groundwater | place: USA: Utah: Grand...
AGCAGCGCACCAAGCCGTTGCTGACGGCGTGGAGGAGGAGGCTGTGACTGGCATGGCTCTGCTCGCCTACGGACGGACCGACCAGGGACGCCTGCGCGAAACGAACGAGGACTCGTTTTGTGTGGCGCCGGAACTCGGCCTGCTGGCGGTCGCCGACGGCCTTGGCGGCCGGGCGGCTGGTGAGATCGCCAGTCGCCTGGCCATTGGCACGGTTGAGGAGCATGTGCGCACTCACGGGCAGTCCGTGGCGTCGTGCTCTCCCCCAGACCTGCTGACGGAAGCGGCGCGAGTCGCCAATGCAGCCATCCGGCAAGATGCCGCGGCGTCTCCGGACCGGCAGGGGATGTGCACCACTCTCACGGCTTGCCTGGTAGTGGACAGTGCTGCCCACTTCGTCCACGTGGGCGATAGCCGCGCCTACCTGGTCCGCGGGGGCGCGGTCCGCCAGTTGACGCAGGACCACACGTTAGCCGCGTTCCGGCGGTTTCAGGGCTGGGCAGGCCTTGACGACTCGGGAGCCAGCGCCGAGCAGAAGTTGCTGGCGGCCCTCGGCGCAACCCCATGGGCCGCCGTGGACAGCTTCTGCCAGGACTTGCAGCCGGGCGACCTATTGATGCTCTGCACCGACGGGCTCGCCAACGCAGTGCCGCCAGACGAGCTGGGGATGGCGGCCCGGGCGCCAACTCCCTTGGCAGACCGATGCGTTCACCTTCTCGCGCTGGCAAATGCGCGCGGCGGCGTTGACAACGCCACGGTGGTTCTGGCGGAGGTGTCATGATGGGACTGGGGACCGCACTTCGCAGACTGTTCGGGCAACAGCCGCGTCTGGCCTCGCCGGCGGAGTACCAGCGAGTTCTTGAGGAATGCCGGCAACTCGCCGAGCAAGGCAAGCAGGCGAAGGCGCTGAAGGGATACGGGCGGCTGGTCCGGGAGCTGTCGGCCGCTGAGGGAGCGACGCTGGAGCATCGGCAGTGTCTCGTCCGCGCTTACGTGGCGCAGGGGCGCGCTCTCCAACGGGCCGGGCAGCCGCAGGCCGCCGCTCAGAGCTGCGCCAAGCTCCAGAATCTCTGCCGAGTGGACGCGGACGCGACGGCCGACCAGTGCGCCGAGGCCGCAGCGCTCAACCGAACCGTGGTGGAGACGGACGAGCAGTGTGAATGGGCGCACTTCTTTCTGGGCCTGGCATTCTTGAGGCACCAGGAGTACGTCCAAGCGCTCCCCCGCTTCGAAGCGGCGCAACGACTCAACCCACGACGTCCGGAAGCTGCGTACTACGTGAAGGTCTGCCAGGGCGCTCTCCAACGGAAGAAGGGCCAGCGCGCACAGGCATTACAGCTTCTCCGCGAGGCCACCGCCATCCTCCCCGACAGGTATGAGGCACACCTCATGCTCGCGGCCGGCCTCGTCAGAGAGTGCGAGGCGGTGACGGAGCGCGACGAACCCGACTCCGGCACGCAGATGTCCCCGTTGGCGGCGGAGGCGGTTGCTGCTGCCGGCCGTGCGGCGTCCCTTCGCCCGAACGACGCGATCTGCCACTTCCACCGGGGACGCGCTTGCTCCTTCGCGGGCAACAGCACCCATGCCATCGAGTCGTTTCGCCAAGCGGTTCACCTGGCCCCGAAAAGCAAGGAACCGCTCCTCTACCTCTCTGTCGAGTTGGGCAAAGCGAACGAGGTGCCCGAGGCGCTGCAAGCAGTCCGGCAGGCCCTCGCCCTCGACGACCGCTATGCCGATGCCTATCAGGTATGGGGCGATCTGTTGGGCCAGGCGGCGGACTGGCAGCAGGCCGCGAAGCGCTACCGGAAGGCCCTCGAGATCGCCCCCCAGCACGCCAGAGCCAGGCTCGGACTTGGCCGGGCGCTGTACCACCTTGGGCGGTTCGACGACGCCCTCCGCGAACTCGCCGCGCTGCCGAAGCGGACGCGAGAAGCGACCTTCCTCCTGGCGCGCTGCGCCGCTCTAACCGACCAGTTCGAGCAAGCCGCTCAGTTGCTCAACGCCCTCATCTCCAGCGCCGACGCCATGGCGGATGACTTCTACTACCTGGGCTGCGCGCACGCGAACCTGGGGCAGCTTCCGCCGGCGGTCGAGGCGTTCGGCGTCTGCCTGCAGCGGGCGCCGTCACAGTGGCAGGCGCACCTCCAGCGAGCCCATTGCCACCTCCGCCTCGGAAGCGCCGTGCTGGCGCGCGCTGACTACGAAGCCGCCACAGCCGCCCAACCGGAGAACGCGGAGGTGGCGCTCGCCCTCGCGCGCTGCCACGCCTCCCAGAACGACTATGCCGAAGCCGCCACCGTCCTGAAGCAGTTGCTGGCCGCTCAACCGAACCACTGGGACGCCGCCATGCTGCTGGGAGCGCTCGCGGAAAGGGCCGGCGCGCTGGCCGATGCGGAAGAAGCGTACGTCACCGCGACCAAGGCGGCCCCGAAGCGTGGGGCGCCCTTCGCCCGGCTGGGTCTGCTCTACTGTGACCAATCGCGGCACAGGGAAGCGTGCGACTGCTTTGGCAAGCTCGCCGCGGCCCTCGGTGTCGAAGAGGCGCCGCCGACGCCGGGCTTTCTGCGGAGCGCGGAGGAGAAGATCGCCGCCCGGAAGAGCAAGCCATCGCCCCGCGCCACTGGCGACAGCCTCCCCGACAGCGTCCTCTTCCACTGGGGCCATGCTTGCGCGGCGACTGGGGACTATGCGGGCGCGCTGGAGCTGTGGCGGAGACTTCACGAACGGCGTCCAGACGACCAGCGGTTGGCGCTCAACGTTCACCGGTTGCACTATCTGATCGGGCGGCACCACGCTGAAGCCGGGCGGTACGAGGACGCCATCCTCGCGTGGGAGGAGTACCTGCAATCCCGCCCGGAAGACCGGAAGTTGCAGGAGGACTTGGCAGAGCTCTACTTCCGGATGGCGACCGAACGACTGGCGACAGGGAAGGACCTCCAAGCGGCCAGGAAGGACCTCGTGACCGCTCTGGAACGAAACCCCAACCATCCCTGCGCGGCCTTCTACCTGGCGCTCTGCGACCTGACCGACGGCCAGCCCGCCCGGGCAGCGGAGCGCTTCGGCGCTCTGGCGATGGCTTCGGCGGACGCGCTCCAGGTTCGCGCCCAGCACTATGAAGGGCTGGCCCTGCTGGCCGCAGACCGCCACCGCGAGGCGGCCGAAGTCCTGGGCAAGCTGTCCGGCCATCCACGCCTCAAGGAGCAGAATCTGGACCCGGCTCTGCCACTCGCTGTTGCGTGCGCCGGGAGCCAGGACTGGGCCGCAGCGCTGAACGCGCTGCAACCACTCTTGTCATGAAAGGTTTTGGCGGGGCTTTCCGTCTATTCGAGCAGGTTCGCCGCAGGAGGAGACCATGAACTCAGCACATTGGTGTCATGTAACCAAACCCCGTGGCAGACTGTGGGTTGCTCTCGCTCTCTCAAGCCTCTTGGCGGGCTGTGGCTTCGAACAACGCGACTGGAAGGCGGCTCAGCAGGCGGGCACCGTCGAGGGATATGAGGCGTTTCTTGCCAAGCGACCGAAGTCGCAGCACGCCGAAGCCGCAATCGGCGAAGTTTGGAAGCTCATGTTCGAGCAAGGGACCGTCGAAGCCTGTGAGAGCTTTCTGGAGAAGCACCCGGACTCCGCGTTGGCCGATACCGCGCTGAAGGAGTGTTGGCGACTCACTGTTGAGCAGCAGAGCCTCGACGCCTGCGAGACGTTCCTCGGAAAGCATGCGGGTTCACCGCTGGCAGCAACTGCACTCGCCACGATCTGGCAACTGACCGGCAAGACAACGACGATCGCTCCGTACGAGACATTCCTTCAGAGACACCCCGACCCGCCCTACGGGGAGAAGGCGTTGGCTGGGATCTGGAAGCTGACGGCCGCCAAGAAGAGCATCCAGGCATGCCGGGAGTTCCTCTGGAAGCACCCCGACAGCTCACTGGGCAAAGTGGTGGAGCAGGAGATCGCTCGCCTTTTCACTCAGGTGACACCGGCTCCACCAGCCTGCACCTTGAACTCGAACCTCAGCGTGAGCCTGAACTGGGACGAAGTGGCGGGGGCAGAGGCTTACAAGGTTTACTGGTCTCGCGGCAGCAGCGGCACCAGAGGCGCGGCCTCCATGAAGACTTCGGCGACCTCGATAGAGGAGCATTGGCCGGGCAGGCTGCCTGTCTACTACCGCGTCGTGGCAATCCGAGGAAGTGCCACCAGTAAACCCTCCAAGCCCTGCCGTGCCGCCGTCCTGTCCAGTCAGGGCGGCCGGAGGTGCCAGATCTGCGGGGCCGCCTCTGCTGGGTACTGCCACCAACGAGACATCTACGTCTGCAGCGAGGACAGCTACTACACGTCGCGAGAAGGGACCAGTTGGCGGTGTCCGTGAAGAAGGACCGACCCCGAAGTGCATCGCCGCTATCTGCAGGAAAGAGAGAGACGAATGCCATGGCAAGCGAAGCCGAGTCCGGTCTTCTGTGCGGCGTCAAGGCCGTGGAGGAGCCTCTGCAGGTGCTTCAGCCCTGCCAGGCGGCCAGCCAAGCCCGCAACGCGTTCGCAAGGTTGGCCACAGTGATCGAGGTTGCCGACCCAGAGACCGCTGGTCAGTTCCGGCGCGCCGGCCAGCCTCACTACCTGGATGATGACCAGGTACTGGAGCTTCGGCGGTTTGTGCTGAGTGACTTCCCCAAACAGGCAGCGATGCTTCGGGATGCAGCGAAGGCTGTTCATCGGCACCTGCCGTAGCGGAAAGGAGAGTCACCCACTCTGGAGCGGAACCCCAACCATCCCTTGGCGCCCTTCCACTCGGCGCTTTGCGACCTGACCGACGGTCAACCCGCACGCGCCGCAGAAGAGCTTGCTGCCGTGGCGGCGGCTTCGTCGGACGCGCTGCAAGCTCGCGCCCGGCACCATGAGGAGCTTGCCTTGCTGGCCGCGGGCCGCAACCGCGAGGCGGCGGAAGTCCTGGGCAAGCTGTCCGGCCATCCACGCCTCAAGGAGCAATACCTCGAACCCGCTCTGCCACTGGCCGTCGCTTGCGCCGGGAGCCAGGACTGGGAGGCGGCACTCAATGCGCTGCAACCACTCTTGTCGTGAAAGGTTCTGACGAAGCTTCTCGTCTATTGATCTGACTGCGCTGAGCACGCTGGTCCTTGCGCCGGCTCGCACGCACAAGCGGCTGGCTTACAGATCCGCCGCTCCTGCCATCCGATGTCTGCGTTGCACGCGATGAATCCTTCCTACGTCCTGCCCAATGCTTCCTTCTGGTGTAGGGACCCTCGCGTGCCCTGTAGGGCTTCTGGGGCGGCGGGTAGGAGTCGCCGCGCACGGCGGATGTTGCCCAATGTCGGCAGTAGGATCAGCCGTGTGACCATCGCCGACACCCGCGCTGGCAGTAGGGACTGCTGCGTCACAGGAAGGCGCCGTTGTGCCTCCAGCAGGAGCCTGAGAACTTCCCATGGGAGCCGCTGTGCGGGCGGAAGGAGTGCCGCTGAGACCCGAATCCACAAGGAATCATTCGTGCCCGCCCGTAGCCGCGTCCGCCAGGACGTGGACGCAGGTGCGGGTCCACGTCCTGGCGGACGCGGCTACGAGCGCATCTACATACGGAGGACAACCATGGCTGGCAAACCGAAAAGCTCCATCGCAGACCGCTTGACCGCCGCCCAGGTCGCGATCAGCAACACCTTGGCCGATGCGGAGATCAAGGCACTGGTCGAGGGCTACGGCTACACCGAGGAGAGGATGCGGGAAGGCGTCGCGCTTCACGACGCGGCGGAGAAGTCCGTCAACGCGCAGACTGCTGCCGCCGGGGCACCGCGGGAAGTGACCGCAACGACGGAATCCGCGAAGAAGGACGCGCGCGACGCATACCAGGCATTGGCTCAGGTCGCTCGAGCTCTCTTCGCTCACGACCCGGCGCAACTGGCGACGCTGGGGGTGACGGGCGCTGCCCCGAGGTCCACAGCCGGCTTGCTCACCGCAGGCTACGCGCTCTTCGACAACGCACTCGGCGTGGAGGCGGTGCGGACCGCGCTGGCGGGTTACGGATACGACGAAGCCCGGCTCCGCAATGAGCGGGAGCGGGTCGCGGCATTTGACCGCGCCAATCAGGCTCAGGAAGCCGCCAAAGGCGCGGCCCAGCAAGCTACCCGCGAGCAGGACGCGGCGCTGGCGGCGCTCGACGACTGGGTGGCGCAGTACCTCAAGATCGCCAAGGTCGCTCTGCGCGGGAAGAAGCAACTCCTGGAGAAGCTCGGCCTTGCGACGCGCAGCGGCAAGACCGCCGCACAACGGGCCGCCCCCAAGAAGGCCGCTGCCACCCGCACGGCGAGGAAAGCGTCCGGTTAGCGCCCCATTGCACTGTCAGCGCGTACGGTGCTCAGACCCCAGAAGGAACCCACTGTGGCGAAACACAGCAGGAAAACGAAGCGTCCTCCAGTCATCGCGGAAGACCTCTCGGCGGCCTTTGCCGAGGCGCCCACCCCGCCGGCGGGCGCTTCCGGGGTCTCGGCGTCTGCCGTGCCCGCAGGCGCCGCACGCCCTGCCTCTCCGCGCTCCATGTGTGCCCCCTCTGCTTCGCCGCGTCTGTTGGCTGCCTGCTGCCTGTTGAAGCTGTCTCGCGCGGCGGAGGCGGAGGCGGTTCTCGCTGACGCCGCGGACGCGGACGGCGGCCGCGACTACTACCTCGGGGTCGCCCTCGCGCACCAGGGCAAGATCGATGGCGCCGTTCGCAGCCTCACGGATGCCTGCCGCCAGTCAGGTGTCGCTGACAATGCGCGAGCGGCTCTGCTCGCGCTGCTGAAGCGGGAGGCTGAGCGAAAGCTCGCCCTGCGCGACTGGGAGGGCGCCGGCGCCGCCTTGACTCAAGCGATGGAACTGGACCCGGCTAATGCCGACTTGCAGCAGATGGCCGCCGTGCTGGGCGACCACTTGCCGGCGGTCTTCCTGAAGGCGAACCGTCGCGCTGACGCTGCAGCCGCGTGGGAGAAGGCGCAGAAGCAGAACCCCGACGACCTGCGCCTCGCCCATTCCCTTGCTCTGCTCTACTTCTGGTGGGCGCAGGACCTGGAGTCCCAGGGGAAGGGCAAGGAGGCCATCCCGGTGTGGGAAGGCGCCATCCGCAATTGGGTGCTGCTCTCCTACGGCGATGGGTTCTGGTCGCGCTGGGCGGAGGAGCGCGCGGGAGTCTGTGGCGCCGTCCCTCCGTCAGCGGTCGACAGCCAACGGCGGAAGCTCACGGAGCACCTTGCCCGGCGGATTGCGGACTACCAGAACGACTACCTGACGCAGAAGCGCAAGGACGACTCACACCGCATGGGCTTGGTTTCCCTGGAGCTGGCAGCGGAACTGCGCACTGCCGAGGCGCTGAAACAGGTGGCCGCCTCGCTGCAGCGGCAGGGTCGGAAAGCCAATCTGCCGCCATTGTGTGGCGTCCAGATGCTCACCCATCTGGGGCACATGGAGACCGCGCAGAGGCTCCTGGCGCTGGTTGAGACCACCCAGACGAACGAGCTGAGCACGCAGCAACTCCACTGGTGCCTATCGCCGTGGGTGTCTGCGTGGATCATGGTGCAGGAGCGGCGCCACGACGAAGCCGTCAAGCTCTTGGAGAAGAAGCTCAAGGAGAATCCTTCCTCGCAGGACGGGCACGACCTGCTGTCCACCGCGCTCTTTGAGCGGGGCAAGCTACTGGCGTCGGGCGGAGAGGTGGAACAGGCGTTGGCGGCGTGGGCGGCGGCGTTGCCGCACGTCCGCGGGCGCCAGAAGCTGCGCGACGAGATCAGAGAGCAGGCGGAGAAGGCGGCGGTCAAGGAGGCCACCCGTCTTCAGGGAGAAGGCGACCGCCAGAGCGTGGAGGCCGCCATCCGCATGCTCGAGAAAGCGCTGAAGGTCGCGGACACCCGGCGCGTGAAGGAGAACCTCTCGGAGCTTCTGACCACCCGCGGAGTCATCGAGGGGAATGACACCTCCCAGAGCGAGGGAACTCGGAGACCCAAAGCGAAGCGATACCTCGACAGAGCCCTGGAACTCAACTCCAACAACGGCCGGGCGAAGAGCAACCTGGCCATCGTCCTCATGGGCGAGGCCGCCGAGCCTTTCCAGGCTGACCGGTACGAAGAAGCCCTCCGCATCCTGCGACGGGCCTATGAGCTCGCGCCAGGCGACGCCCGGCAGACCCTGTCCATTGTGCTCTCGAACTACGGAGTGCATCGGTGGAACCGAGGGTCTCACGCGGAAGGCGACCGGCTGCTCCGTGAAGCCCTGGAGATCGACCCCTCGAACGACCACGCCCGGAAAAACCTGCTGGCGGGAGGAGGGTCGGGGCTGGACCCCAATGACATCGAGTCACTGATGCGCCTCCTTCGCAACAGGTAACCCGCCGCAGAAGCGGGAGGCACGTTGACCATGAAAGACCCGCTCGACAACAAGGACCGAGCCTACGAACTGCTTGGCATCGGGCGCAATGCCACCCTGGCCGAAGTCAACGCGGCCTACGCACGGCTGGCGCGTGAGCAGCCTTCCCGGCGGCAGGAATTGACCAACGCCTGGCAACGACTCCGGCGATCGGAGACGCGGCTCGAAGAGGACTTCTGGTACTACGTCGTGGAACAGGCGGAGCCAGCCGAGCCGTCCGCGGCGAGGCGCGAGGCGTTCGCGTGGGACCCGGCGGTGCCCACCTTGCACCTCGGCCGGGAGCATACGGACCTCGCCGGAGACCGCTACCAGCGCGACTTCACACCGATAGAGTACCGCGAGGTCAAGTTGACCGACCTGCCCCACTATGACGAGCCTGTCGCCCTATCGGTCCCCGTCGTGTTCGACAAGTAGGTACAGCGTGAGAAAGCGGAAGCTGCCTCCCGAGTTTGAGATCACTGAGCAGCCTCGCCCTACCCCGAGTGTGTCGGCCGCCCCGGAGTCGGACCCCTGGCAGCTTGCCGTGCAGGAGGCGGAGCGACTGGAACAGAGCGCCGCCGAGGCACCAGCCAGGCTGCGGAAGCTCGGCGAGACCCACGACACCGCGAAGCGTAAGTTCCTGGTGGAGCTCATCGAGAACGTGATGGACAACTTCGACCGCGTCTTGGAGAGAACGGACGGTGGCCCGTCGGACCCGGTGGCTCGGAACTGGCTCAAGCGCTTCGAGCGCGTGCGCCGCTCCTTCGAGCAATTGCTTGCCGCCGAGCAGGTCGTTCCCATCGAGTTCGCGGGCGCGCCCGACGGTCTCGTCTTCACCCGCGAAGTGGTCCCGCGAGACGATGTGCCCGAGGGAACGATCGTGGAGGTCGACTGCCGCGGCTGGCTGTGGCGCGGTGAAGTGTTGCGGAAGGCCAGCGTCGTGCGTGCTGCCAACACCGGCACGACGGCCGGAGCGCCAACGAATGGCAGAGGAGCACATGAATGAGTAAGGTAATTGGCATTGACCTGGGGACAACGAACTCGGTGGTTGCCTATGAGGACCCCACCACCGGGGCCGACGTGGTGCAGAACCGCCAGAACGAGCGGGGGACCCCCTCGGTCGTGGGCCTGCAGAAGCTCCGTCCGGGCGACAAGCGACGCCCCGACGTCGCCATCGGGTCGCCCGACCTCCTGATAGGTGCCCTGGCGGTTGACGGCGCCTCGCGCGACCCCAAGAACACCATCTACTCCATCAAGCGGCTGATGGGCCGGTTCTACGAGGACCCAAACGTCCAAGAGGCGCAGCGGCGTTACCTGTACGAGATCGTCAAGCCGGACGGTGGCGCTGACGCCCGGGTCCGATTGGGTGGCGCGGTCCTGACCCCGATCGAAGTCTCCGCCATGATCCTGCGCAAGCTCAAGGAGGACGCGGAGTATCGAGTGGGCGACGAGGTCACCCACGCAGTCATCACGGTGCCCGCCTACTTCTCCATGAACCAGAAGCTGGCCACGCGCACCGCCGGGGAGATGGCCGGCATACGAGTGAAGACCGTCATCGACGAGCCAACCGCAGCAGCCATGGCGTTCGGGGTCGATATGGAACCCGAGGCGCAGAAGTTTGTGCTCGTCTACGATCTGGGCGGCGGCACCTTCGACATCTCCATCCTGTTCATCACCGGGGAGAACTTCAACCAGATGGGCATCGAAGGCGATATGTGGTTGGGCGGTGACGACTTCGACCATGCCGTCATGACCTACGTCCTGAAACAGATCCAGCGGGAGTACAACGCAGACCCGTCGAGCGACGGACGCTTCATGGCCGAATTGCGGAAGAAGGCGGAGAAGGCCAAGAAGGACTTGAGCGAGATGCTGACTACTGCCATCGTCTTGGTCGGCGCCTTCGCCCTCCCGAACGGCGAGCGCGGCGACGTGGACGTCGAGGTCACCCGCCGCGACTTCGAGGACCTGCCCATCTCCACCGGCACGCTTCGAGTTGGAGGGGTCGAGTCCGGCCTGCTCCGCCAGTGGTGCGAGGAGCTGAAGATCAACGGCGCCTACAGCGATGGCGGTGTGGAGTTCGGCCCCGACACCGTGCGCAACCGCATCAGGAAGACGATTTTGCTCACCCGCAAGGCGATGAAGGAAGCGGAAGTCGCCCGCGAGGGGATCGACCATGTGCTGCTGGTAGGCGGCTCCACCACTATTCCGCTGGTGCAGCAGATGCTGGAAGCCGAGTTCGGCGCGGACAAGATCATGCGCAACATCGACCCCATGGCCTGCGTGGCCTTGGGGGCCGGCATCGCCGCCGTCCGCGTTCCCGGCATCATCTGCCACAACGTGTTGGGGAAAGACGCCGACGGGCGCGATCGGGTGTGCCTGGAGCCGAACGAGGCCACCGCCACGGTCTGCCGCAATCCGGACTGCGGGGCTCCGCTGGTAGCGCAGAAGACGTGTCCTCGGTGTCAGCACGCCAACGCGCTGGATGCCGAGCGCTGCGCCAACCCCGAAGGCTGCCCGCACGAGTTCAGACGGATGGACGTCGGCAACGTCACCGCCAAGCCCATCGGGGTCCTGGCGGCCGACGACGTTTACGAGATCGTGGTGCCCAAGAGCACATCCCTTCCCATAGAGGAACCCATTGTGCAGACGTTTCGCACGGCAGCCGCCAGCCAGAAGGCCGTGCGCGTGCCCATCTACGACGCCGAGGTCGCCGAGTTCCGGCCCGGCGATGTGACCCAGTGGATCGGCGCCGCGGACATCAACCTGGAGGGCCAGCAGTTGCCGGTCGAGACTCGCGTCGATGTCAGTATGAGCGTCGATGCGTCCGGGTGCCTCGACATCGAGGCTCTCATCCAGGACGGATCGGGGCGTCGGCAACGGGTGTTCATCGATCCCCGGATCGGCATGGTCCCCGGCGAGGAGGACGAAGAGGAAGGAGAGTCGGGAGACGGGGGAGAGAGGCTGCCGGAATGGCAGGTCCATCTCATGTGGAGCGTCACCTGGGCGGAGATCGCGCTCAGGGAGTACGAGTGGCTCTTCGACGACCATCGCACGACAGCGACGCTGCAAGGCTTGGTGAAAGAGGCGCGCGAGGCCATTGAGCGGAAGGATGAGTCGAAGGGGCGCCAGTTGGAGAAGCAGATCGATGAGACGCTCGAGAGCGAGTTCAAGGGTCTGATGATCCTCCTCCATGCGGAGATGCGGTGCCTCAACTCGGCGATTGAGCCCGGCACTCGCAGCCAGATTCGCTCACTGATCAAGGACATCTCAGACGGGATCCGCACCGGGAGCAGTCCTGACGGAGTGAAGCGGAAGGTGGAGGAGCTCGCTCAACTGCTCGTCGACACCCGCGATGTGCGACTCGAGGAAGATGAGAAGGACGCGGGAACTCGGCTGAAGAAATGAACGCAACGCCCACCAACGGACTCGGCATCGACTTCGGCGCCACGGCGTGCCGGGCGGGGATCGCCGTGGACGGCGAATGCCGCTCCCTTCCTGAAGGCGTGTCTGTGCCAGGCGAGCGGGCGGTGTTCACCACAGCGCCCGAGCGAGTCCTGCAATTGGACCCGGATGACGCCGCGGCTGGTTCCGTCGCGCACTGGATTCGGCAAGAGACTGCCAAGGCTGGCCTGGGCTTGGCCGCACGCCTGCAAGGCGCCAAAGGACACTCCGCTGACGGCTTTGAAGCGCAGGTCGTCTCCCAGTTGGGCCTTCTCCGGGAGAACCTGGAGAACCACCTGCAGGCCGAGGTGCTTGGGGCGGTTGTCGGGGCGCCGGCCTGCTACGGCATGAACCAGCGCGTTGCCTTGCGCACGGCCGCTGAAGCTGCCGGCTTCGGAACGGTTGCACTGCTGGACGAATCAGTCGCTGCCGCTCTGTTTGTCTACCGAGAGCGCGCGACGCGCGGCCACGTGCTCGTCTACTGCCTGGGGCGGAGCATGTTCGCGGCGTCGGTGGTGCGCGTGGGGGACGGCCCGCCGCAGGCGCTGAACCACGAAGGCTCGACCCAACTCGGCGGGCAGGACGTCGAGTCGTTCATCGCTCTGGAAGTCGCGCACACACTACTCCAGGAAAGGGACGTGAAGATCACCTCCGACCGCGCGGCCATGCGCCAGTTGATCGACCGGGCCGAGCAGGTCAAGCTGGCGCTGGTCACTGAGGAGGAGGCACGGCTGGAAGTGGGGCCGGGCCGGGACTCGGCCGGCCAGCCGTTCCACACCTACCTGAACGTATCCAGCGCCGCGCTTGCGGACATGGCCCGGCCGCTGGTAGCGCACACGCTGGCGCTCTCTCGCAAAGCCGTCCGGGGCGCCGGGCTCCAAGCGGAGGACCTCGCAGAGGTGCTGCTCGTCGGCGAAGCCACTCACCTGCTGCTGGTAGAGCAGGAAGTTCGTCAGGCCTTCGGCAAGCCTATCGTCCATGCGGCGCCTGATGCCATCGCATGCGGCGCCGCCATGTACGCCGCCACCTTGCACAACTGCTTCCGGCCGCGAACGGCTGACGAGACTGCGGTGGCGACGCGCGCAGTGCCCGTGCCGGCGACGGTAGCGCCGCCAACCGCCGCCGCGACAGTGGTGCCGGCGCAGCCTGGGCCGCGGGACGAGGAGCCGGAGGACGCGCTCCTCGCCGCGCTTCTCGGCATCCGGCGCACGCTGAAGACAGGCGACTTAGATGCGAGCATCTCCGCGTTCGAGCTGTTCCTCCGCCAGGCCCGTGAAGAGCTGTCGTACCTGTACAGCAAGCGCGCCTCCGAATTCCGGCAGGAAGGCCAAATTGGACCTGGCGCAAGTTCACCTGGAGAGAGGGCTGGCCCATTGGGCAGACAACGAACGCCTCCGCCAGGCGCTGGCCGACCTGTTGGCGATCCACGCGCGGCAGTTGGCTCAGATGCAGCTCTACCCGAAGGCAAAGGAGTTCCTGCGCAAGTGCCTCAAGCTCGACGCCAAGAATCCGAGGGCACTGCGGTTGCTTGAGGAGTTGGAGCGCGTGACGGGCCGGCGGGCGAAGCGCCCGGCCGGCAAGCGCGAGAAGCGCTGAGAAAGGAGACACTCGTGGCAGCACAAGTCGGCATCGACCTGGGACGTGACCGCTGCTGTGTCGCCGCAATCAAGGCGAGCGGCGAACCGGGCGTGGTCCTCAACCGGGCGAATGAGCGTACCACGCTGAGCGCCGTGCTTCGCGTCAACGGTGAGTGGCTTGTCGGCGCACAGGCTCTCGAGGGGTGCGCTCGGCACCCGCACGGCTTCGTCCCTGACCCGGTGGCTGCCTTGTGCGTTGGCAGTCCGCTATCGCTCGGCGAGGAGTCGTTCCCCCCGGAAGCCCCCGCCCTTGCCCTCCTGACACGGTTGCGGGAGGACGCGGAGCACCGACTCGGCGGGAGCGTGACAGACGCCGTCCTTGCCGTTCCCTCAGATGTGCCCCCCGAGATCCAGGAACGGCTTCAGCAGCTCGCAACCGATAGCGGCTGGACGATTCGGCGGACGGTTCCTCGGTGCGTTGCCGCTGCCACCCATTGGCTGGCCACTCAGCCGCCCCACGACCACCGGCTGCTCCTTGTGGTGGACTGGGGCGACTCCGGGTTGGCGGCCAGTCTGCTCTCGCCCGAGCCGACAGTCACTGCTCACCTGCTGACCGTTAGCGACACGACATTAGGCGCCGTTCGACTGCGCGACGCCGTGGTTGACTATGCCCTGCGACAAGTGCAGCAGGAGCACAATGTGGAGGGGTCGGCGCAACCGAGATTCCTGTCCGAGTTGCAGCGCGCCGCTGACCGGGCCGTTCGGGAACTGGAGGACCAGGACTCCTGTTGGCTTGTACTTGCTGGGGGACTCAAAGGCGAGGACGGGGCAATGCTGGACGTGGAGACTGAGCTGGCTCGGGCCGACTACGAGCAGATGGTCTCCCCAATCGTTGCGCAGGCCATGGCCCTTGTCGAGAAGGCGGTCACGGAGTGCGGCGCGACGGCCGACCAACTGGGCGGAATCGTGCTCATCGGTTCTGGCGCCAGGACTCACTTGCTGATGCAGCAGCTTGCCACGTGGGCTGCCGGAGCCGGTGCGGCCCCGTGCGCCCTGCCGGAGGACAGCATTGCCTTGGCAGCCGCGCGGATGGCGGCGGCACCCGACAGCGCGCCGGACGTTCGGCATGTCGCAGACGGGCGCGCCTTCCTTGCGGACCGGGCGCGCCCACCCGAGGAGGAGCCGGCGCCGGTCGATCAGCCACTGCCGCCCGAAGTGGCGTTGACTCCAGACGAGGCGACAGCGCCCGAAATCGCACCTGAACTTGCTGACCAGATTGACGAGGCAGAACCTGCGGAGGGACCCAGCGGCGAGGGGATGGCCGTCATCGTCGAGACCGGACCTCTCAGTTCGGCCCCAATGGAGTCACCCCTGCCGGAGGAGTCCGAGCTGCCGCCGCCTCCCGCTGCCGAGCTGACACCCGACACGCCGGAATCGGCCCCAGAGGAGACTCCCGTCTCACCTGCTGACATGGCACCGCCGATGCCCGAGTTGCCGGAGGCGCCGCCCGGGCCGCCGTTGGAGGCCACAGACGAGGCGCCTCCGTCCGCCCAGACGCTTCCATCCGATGACGCAGACGAACCCGCCGAGCTTGAGGGGCCTGCCGAGCAACGCGACATCGAGGCGCCATCGCAGTTGGTGGCAACGGCGCCCTCCGA
>Ga0066636_10001379_pt1 | contig 15041 bp, 14 predicted proteins | sample CryGeyCG2014_080_2_FD_62736 | JGI IMG/M metagenome (GOLD analysis project Ga0066636, IMG submission 62736) | Groundwater microbial communities from aquifer - Crystal Geyser CG07_land_8/20/14_0.80 | ecosystem: Environmental > Aquatic > Deep subsurface > Groundwater | place: USA: Utah: Grand...
ACTTTGGCTGTTTTCGAAAAATAAAATCCCAATGGTAACCTCATCGCCCTGCCGTCAACACTCCCTACCCCGACCTTACCCCTCGCTTAATTACATGAAACCTGTCACCGAGAATTTCTGTACCGATTAAATTCCGATTGACAGCGCATCCCTTTTGCTATAGATTTAATCTATTAATTATTATAACCGCATGTTCCCATATCTTGGGCCGTAACTGTTGGGATTAAAAAAGCTTTTTTTGTCGGGCCGATACCGAATGACGGATGCATTCTCCAGCACATGCGCATCAAGGGTGAGACGGATATCGGTATGATGATTATGGCGGTTACCTGCACTGAGGTTTTAGGACAAGGGTTAAATAGCTGCGTGACGGTTCAGAAAAAAAAGAACGGGTGTTCGAGGTCCCGAGGTAAAAGGGGAACTCGTATAGCAACGGGTTCACGAGAAGATAGGGAGCCCGGCCCCGCTGAATGAGCCGCTGACGATCCATTTAATCCAAGGTTTCAACTGGCCCAAGGCCCAAAGGTTAGGGTTAGAATGGCGGGTAAAGAAAATATCTCTGGGGACAAAGCCGGCCAAGAGATGTTCCGCCTGCGTTCCGATCTGAAACGCTCTGAAGGACGTTGTGCGGCCATGATGGAAGTGGGCCGAAGTCTCACCGCCGTAGGCGACTTCGACCAATTGCTGCATTTAGTGGCTGAAAACGTCACTACCTTGATGGAGGCGGATCGATCCTCCATTTTCCTGTTGGATAAAGAGCGGGGTGAATTGTGGTCCAAGGTAGCCCAAGGTGAAGGCATGCAGGAACTCCGGCTGCCTTTAGATCAAGGCGTTGCCGGCTGGGTGGCGCGACACGGCCGCACCCTCAACCTGAAAGATGCCTATGCCGACGAGCGTTTCAATCCGGATATCGACAAGCAAAGCGGCTACCGCACAAGGAGCCTTCTCAGCGTCCCGTTGTGTAGTAAAAGCGGAGAGGTTCTGGGAGTTGTACAGACACTAAATAAACACGATGGCTATTTTTCAGCGGCCGATGAGAAGCTGCTTGAAGCCATCTGTTCTCAAGTGGCGGTGGCGATAGAGAACACGAGGCTGGTGCTGGGGCTGATGTCCCGCAATATCGAACTGGTAAAAGCGAAGGAGCAGCTAACTCGCCACATTCAGGAATTGGATGCGCTTTTTACCCTGGAGCGCGAAATTGCCATATCTTTGGACATCGATGAGATGCTGGGCCGTTTGTTGCGACAAACCGTTGAACTGTTGGACTGCGAAGCAGGCAGCATCATTCTGCTTGACGAAAAAGGGCAGGAGTTGCTTTTTACTGAGGCGGTCGGCTCGCGGGCGGATCAGATCAAGCGCATCCGCTTAAAGCGTGGAAGCGGAGTCGCCGGCTGGGTGGCCGAAAACGGTCAAAGCGCCCTGGTGGACGATCCTCCTTCCGACCCACGGCACCTGGTTTCATTGGAGAAAGAGCTGGATTTCCCGGTGCGCAATATTCTGGCCGTACCCCTGGGCGCAGGAGGCGAGAACATCGGTGCACTTGAATTGCTCAACAAGCACAATGGAAAATTCGGCATCGAAGACGAAAAGCTGGCCACACTCATCGCCGGTCAGGCTCACTCGGCTTTGATCACCTGGAGTCGCCGGGAGGAGCGTGAAAAAGAAAATCGATTAAGCTCCATCGGAAAGATGCTCTCCGGAGTCATCCATGACATTCGCACCCCCATGACCATCATCTCCGGCTATGTGCAATTGATGGCCATGGAGCCCGATAGCGAGCGTCGTCGACAAAAAATCGAGATCATCATGCGGCAGTTTGATTTCATCGAAACCATGATCCATGAATTGCTGGCTTTTGCCCGAGGAGAAAGCCAGATACTCCTGTACAAGATTTACACCAACAAGTTCCTCGAAGAGATACGAGAACTGCTCGAGAAAGAGCTGACACCGGCACGTATTAAGCTGGATATCTATGATCACTACCAGGGACCGTTGCGGGCGGATGAAAACAAGCTGCGCCGGGTGGTGTTCAACCTGGCACGCAACGCCCGCCAGGCCATGCCCGATGGCGGTCATTTTCGGGTGGAAGTGGAAGATGCCGGCAACAATGTGTGTTTTACCTTTAGCGATGACGGCGCCGGCATTCCCGAATCGATCCGCCACCGCCTGTTCGAGTCGTTCGTATCCGACGGCCGGCACGGCGGAACCGGTTTGGGTCTAGCCATCGTGAGTAAGATTGTCGAGGAACATGGCGGCAGCATCGAGGTCGAAAGCCAAGCGGGCCGGGGAACCAAATTCAGATTGGAGATTCCCAAGAAAATAGAAGAAGTTTCATAACATGGTGACTCCCACCCAATAACAAAGGCAGGAAAGGATCTATGAAACGTTGGACATGGCTTTTCTTAATGGTTTTTTTATGCGCCTGCCGGACCGGAACCGATTCTGTCCAGAGGCAGAAGGAAAATGCAGAAGGAGAATATCGCCAACCCCGTGTCACAGATTTATTGGGTCCCCAATCCCAGCAGGCACAAGGAGAAATCCGCCTCCTTGTCGTTCCGGTCCGGTTTCCTGACGTAAAACCGAATCTTTCCCTGGATCAAATCAAGAACAACGCGGTGACACGGCTCAACGACTACGTCCGTGATCAATCGTATGGTAAGGCTTGGATCAATGCCCATATGACAGGCTGGGTCTTGATGCCCGACCCCATCTCCGAGTATCGGGTCAGCTCAAGCAATTTTAAGGTGGACCGCAATAGGGTGAGAAAACTCATCGGGGACGCCATGACCGGTCTTGAAAAAGAGGTGGACTTCTCCGCTTATCAACACATGCTCATTGTACCCGGCGTCCATACGGTCTCTGACAAGGGTTACGGCATGGTCTGCTACTGTGCCAACCCGGGGATGCTTACGGGTGTGCGGAATAATCCGCAGTATGTTACCCTTCGTTCAAAGGGCGGTAAGGAATTTTCAGGGGGGATATTTGTAGGCACCGAGAATGCTCATATCGGTATGTTTGCCCATGACTTCTTTCATGCCCTGGGGGGTGTGTACAACAACCAACGCTTGGTTCCCTGACTTTATGACTATGAGCGTCAGGCTGACGCCTCGGCGAGGATGAAATGGGAAGATTGTACCACTTATATGGGTCCGTGGGATGTCATGTCCTCACACCTGATTCAAAGGGATGCGCCCCCCCCGGGGTTGTCTTCCTTCACCCGAATTCGCTTGGGGTGGATTACCGAGGACCAGGTTATCCTCGTCAAACCGGGCGAAGAAAAGCAAGTGACCTTGGTGCCGTTAGCCAAGGGGGGCAACCCTTTGGTAGTAAAGATACCCCTCAAAGGGAGCCTCTATTATCTTTTAGAAAACCGGCAACTCATTGGCTATGACCGTTTGATTCCCGATGCAGGGCTTCTCATCCTCAGGGTCGATCCTGAGGCTATGGAAGGTTCCGGCACAGTTCGTATCATGGACGCTGATCCAGGCTCTCCTCGTTTTGCCCATGCCACATTTTTACCCGATAAGGGTAAAAGAAGCTGTTTTTTGGATAAGCAAAACAATATCGCGGTGATACCTATAAAAATGCAGGGAGAAGATCTGGAGATTCGGGTAACCACCCCTGAAAGGGCACTTCAGCGTTAACCCTGAGAAACCTGGAAATGGCCTTAAAGCAAAAATTGAGCATGATGTCATTCAATCACTCATTCGAAAAAGTGACTCGCTCCTAAAAAGTCCATCTGCTGCGTTGCACTGCATCCTTGCCCGGTTGAATGCCGCTTTGCGGCTCTGCCTTGCAGGATTCAACTGGGTAAATCATTGCGGCGTACCCATATGTACGCCTCATTCCTCAGGATTTGCGCGCCTTGCATCTGAAGCTTTTTACTTTGCCATCCTAATTTTGAGTTTTTACGATTTCATCAAAATTGATCTTGGCATATAAGCACTTTTCGGATACCCTACAAGAGTATGATTACTTTTAGCGGCATTTTGCATCGGGACGCCTTGAAACAGCTTATCACCCGATGGATGTACAATGCTCCGGATCCCTCCGACGCCGAGATTCTCAACCGACTCGTACACTTCAACAGCGCCTTTATCCGGAGCTACCTGCCGGCTTTCTCCGAAAAAATCTTTGGTCTGCTCCATGACGTCCCCCTTAAAATGCGGAAAGCAACCAGCAAGGCCGATCTCAAAGACGTCATCGTCGAAAACCTCCCCTATCATAATCCGAGAATCGATGCGATGGTCTCGGCATATCGTATCGATCCGGGAGTGTACTACCGGGAGACCCCGTTTCAGGGCATACTCTATTTTGTCGAACATTCCGGCGGCCTCCGTTATATTGGTTCCAACCGTATCAAGCGTTCCCGACGTCTGGCGGAAAAGGCCGCCCGCCGTATCATCGACCGGATGTATATCGACATTCGAAAACGTGCCGATGCGTTGGCCCGGGACCGGGCTCTCCATTTGGGTATCCCCATGGAACTTCTGATTACCCCACAGTCGGAAATGATCGAGGAGTTCCTCAAAGCCGAAAGCCGACTGCTCGATGATCTGAAAAACGGACGCCCCATGGAAGAAAACCACGGGATGATCATCCGGGACGTCGCCGGCATAAAAGTCATCGTGGAAGATTCACACCGTCAGCATTTCTTTGATCGTGTCTCGGAGACGCGCTGCTGCGATCTTTTGGAAAGGGAGGACCACAGCGGAGTTTACAACGCCATCAACCTGATTATTCGGTACCAACCGGATAAAGAAGAACTCCTTTCGAACCCCATGAAACGACAGACTTTCGATTTCATGCAAAAATGGGGGATGGGTCCAGACGAGGTCCGCCGAGTTTTCCGTGATTTCGTACTAGAGGCCGAGGAAAGCGTGGAGGTGGAAGTCATTGTGTGCAACTATCAGGAGATGCTAGAAAGCGAAATCGGACAATCCATGCATGAGGAGCGGATCCTACGTCAGCGCCTCGATCAACAATACAAGGGGCAGCTGGCCTGCAACATCGAATTTCTCATGGAGTACCTGTTTGCCTTTGCGGAATCCGAAAAAACCGAACTGACTGCCCTTCCTATCCGGCTCTGGGACCGCTACCTCCCCGACTACTTCGACGGGGTGCTGAAATCCCTTTACGATTCTGGAACATAAACAAAAAAATTCCTTCATCAGGGATGGCCTCCACAAAAGCCAATGGGTGAATCTCCTTCTTTTTCTCGAACGCCGACGTTGGTAATTCCGATAGAGCGCAATTGGCAATCTTCTGGAAATCGCCCATCCGCATCTTCAGGGATTCATGCATCGTTTCGACGTGGTACCGGTCTGTATCCGGATCGTCTCCTATTTATTTCTCGACGGAATCGAAGATGCCCATTTCGAGAAAGCGGGAGACGACCCGGGATAAACCTTGAGGGCACTTATTCGGGACTCGTGCCGATCAGCGGAAGCTCCTTTTCAACCTTAAAATAAACCAGAAACCGGGCCTCGTCCTTTTCGCTGACATATTGTCGCCTGCGGAAGCGCTCAATCTTTTCCGGATCCTGCTCCTCTCGGACTTTTTGCAGGTGCAGGCGAATCCCTTTGTATCCCTTTCCTTCTTCCATGAAAAGATACGCGGCCTTTGGATTGGACTGAAGGTTGTGATGGGTTAATCGGTCCCGCATGATGAAAGCAAGGGTACCATCCTCCATCACATGGGGTCTGGCATATACGGCGGCGTTTACATTTCCCTCAGCGTCGGCCGTCGCCAGGACTCCGATCCCACGAGTTTCTTCAAAGTATCCTTTATTCATAATGCACCTGCTGCAAACATCCCTGCATTTTACTTCAAAACATTCTTCAGGATCTCCATAACCGGAGCCCCACCCTTCGATTCGGCATAAGACAGAACCGAAGGAACGAACTTGCCGACCATGTCCGGTTTCATTCCCAGCGTGCTAAAAACCTTGGTCACGCCGGCCATGCCGCCCACCTTCTCCAATCCCTTACCCAGACCGGCGCCCATCCCTTGACCCATACTCTCCGGAGCGGCTTTAATCAAGGAAGTGACTTCAGGCAGCGCCTTTGTGACCTTACCGAAATCCGCTTCACCAAGACTGTTTTGAGCGTGCTTTAATAGGGCTCCTGCACCGCCGGAAGCCTGTTTCTCCGTAACACCCAACTCACGAACCAGTTTGGAACCCAGGGTTTCCTCAGCCGCCTGGACAAAAAATCCGCTGATCAATACCACTCCTGCGATCACAACCACCATCATCAATGCCGGTTTTTTCATTTTTTGTCTCCTCTCATTTAGCATTAGTCAAACTCACAGGACCATTGTCCATAACCTTTTAAAATACGAACAAAAAAGGCTGTCGTCAAACCGATCAGCTCCGTAAAGACCGCATATTTTATATCTGATTGAAAAGACTAATCTATTATCCTGTTTATCCATCTTCACAATTATGTTAATTCTTTATTCGATTTAAATCACGGCGCAAAGGCGGAGGAAGAATATGGAATTGCCCAAAAAAGGGGAGGAGGTTCCTATCGAGCGGATCCGGGAGATCTGTAATTATTACGGATTTTCCGGGAAAGCTCCATCCGCCCTGTCAAAAAAGCTGAAGATCCGCTTTCCCATCCGACCCGTATCGTAATGTCCACCCGATGGAAATTTACCATGCCGTTGACACGATAACTCATAACGTCTATGCTCCCTCAGTAATATGAACCGGCCGTTTCATCGATCATTTCAGGGTATTGTCGGCGTCGCACTTTTTATAGCCGTTCTCGTCGGAGGCACGGGTTGTTCCACGATTCCCCGATCCGCCGGTCCGGCCTACTATCCCGAACCTCAAAATTCGACGCCGCCTCTTTCGCTTTCGCGATCCCAGATCCGGGACCGACTGATTGCGCAATACGAATCCTGGAAAGGGACTCGGTACCGACGGGGAGGGATGTCTCGCAGTGGAATCGACTGCTCCGGATTCGTACATGTCATCTTCAGGGATCATCTGGATCTTCAATTGCCCAGAACAACCCAGACTTTAGCCGAAACGGGAAAACGCATCTACGATCAAAACCTGGCCGCCGGGGATCTGGTCCTATTCAAGACAGGCTGGTTTGGCAAACACGTGGGCATTTACATCGGCGATTCTCGTTTCATCCACGCCTCCAAGTCGGAAGGAGTCACACTGTCCAGTCTTCACGACGATTACTGGGCCCAAAATTTCTGGATGGCCAGGCGCGTGGCCATTCCTTCCTCCGGCCCATAGTCGACTCGGGAAAGGCACAATTATCCTATGGATTTGCTGGCCAGGCTATATGAGATCGAGGAACCCGTGTCATGAAAAAAGAGATCATCCTGCTGGATCACGGAAGCGGAGGGAAAATGTCCCACCGCCTCATCTCGGAAATGCTGGTTCCTCGTTTCGACAACCCCATCCTCTCCCGTATGGATGACGGCGCGGTTTTTCATGTACCGGCTGGAAGGCTGGCTTTTTCCACCGACAGCTACACGGTGGATCCCATTTTTTTCCCCGGCGGGAGCATCGGGGATCTGGCAATAAATGGAACAGTCAACGACCTGGCGATGTGCGGCGCCAAGCCGCTCTATCTATCCGTGGGCCTGATCATCGAGGAAGGATTTCCCCTTTCGGATCTCAGTACCATCTGCAAGCAAATGCAGGAAGCTTCTTGCCATGCCCAGGTCCTCATTGTAACCGGGGATACGAAGGTGGTACCCAAGGGATCGGCGGATAAAATCTTCATCAACACTTCGGGGGTTGGGGTTGTCCCCGAAGATGTGCATGTTTCGGGTCAAAACGCTAAAATCGGGGATCGCATCCTTCTTTCCGGAAGTATTGCCGAGCACGGTGTCGCTGTCTTTGCACAACGGGAGGGGATGACGTTTGAGAGCACGGTGGTCAGCGATACAGCCCCCCTCAACTATCTCGTAGCCCGCATGTTCGAAACCAAACAAGAGATCCATGCCCTGAGGGACCCCACCCGAGGCGGCGTGGGATCCACTTTGAACGAAATCGCTCTTGCCTCAAAAGTCGGCATCGTGATCCATGAAGATCACATCTCGGTCAAACCGGAAGTGCGCGGTATTTGTAGCCTTCTGGGTTTCGATCCCTTGTATGTGGCAAACGAAGGAAAACTCATCGCCTTTGTACCGGAAAGCGCATGTGATGCGGTCCTTACCGCCATGCGGCAGGATCCGTTGGGAAAGGATGCCTGTATCATCGGCGAGGTAACCGAAGCTCATTCGGGCAAGGTGGTCCTGAAGACCTCCATCGGTGGAAGCCGGTTCGTGGATATGCTCACCGGCGAACAACTCCCCAGGATCTGCTGATCTTGAAATCTGTTAAACGATATTCATACGTTATCCTTTCACTCTTTTTTCTCTGGGTCCCACCGGTGTTGGGAGATTCCGGTCCCCTCGTGTTCTCCGGAAAGACCATGGGGACCACTTACCATATCAAGATCTTCCCGGGATCGGTTCTCATACCGGACGCCTTGGATGTAAAAATCCGCCAAAGCCTGGATGCGATCAACCAAAGCATGTCCACATTCATACCGGAAAGCGAGATCAGCCGGTTCAACACCGATCATACGGCGGGCAAACCCTTTCCGGTTTCTCAGGATTTTCATAAGGTTATGCAAACGTCTGAATACGTGTACCGACTCACGGACGGAGCATGGGATGGGACCGTCAAACCGCTGGTGGATCTGTGGGGATTCGGGGTGCCGGGTGTCACAACCCAGCCACCCGCCCCTGAAAAGCTCCGTGAGGCCATCAAAAAAGTGGGGTTTCATCGCATAGAGGTCTCCGAGAAGGGATATCTTGTCAAGAAAAGCGCAGACGTCACACTGGACCTCGCCTCCATCGCCAAGGGGTATGGTGTGGACCGCCTCGCTTCTCTGCTGCTTGAATGCGGGATCTGGAACTTTCTGGTGGAGATCGGCGGAGAGGTCTTTGCCTCGGGCAAAAAGTCCGACGGAAGCCGATGGCGCATCGGAATCAACGAGCCGAATTCAGGCGCTCCTTTGGACCGGGTCTACAAAGCCGTTACCCTCAAGGACATGGCCCTCGCCACCAGCGGGAACTACCGGAATTTTTTCGAGAAAGGAGGCATTCGGTATTCCCACATTATCGATCCCCGAACGGGATACCCGGTTTCCAACGGGGTGGTGAGCGCCTCTGTTATAGCTAAAACCTGCGCCCTCGCCGATGCACTGGCCACCGGTCTCATGGTGATGGGGCCTGAAAAGGGAATCGAACTGGTTACCCGGCTCGAATCGGTTGAATGCCTGATTATCGTTCAAAAAAAGGACTCCACTTTGCAAGAATTTTTCTCGGATGGGTTCTTTGAAGCTGCATCTGATTAGCCTCGGGTGTCCTAAAAACCGCGTCGACAGCGAAATCATGCTGGGGCGCCTGATGGATGGCGGCGTGGAGATCACCCTGGATCCTCAAGAAGCCGAAATCATCGTGGTCAATACCTGCAGTTTCATCGAGTCCGCCATCACCGAATCCATCGACACAATCCTGGAGGCTGCCCGCCACAAAAAGACGGATCAATGCCGGCGCCTCATCGTCGCCGGGTGCCTCCCCGAGCGCTTCCGGGAAACTCTTGCCCAATCGCTTCCCGAGGTGGATGCCTTCCTGGGGACCGGCGCCTATGAGGATATCCTTGCCGCCGCCACCGCAACCGCTGAACCGTCCTGGTGCCTCCTGCCGGACCCCAACGCCAGGCCTCTCACGGGGATGGAGGATCACCGGATCAGAAGTGCGCCGCACACAGCTTATGTCAAAATTGCGGAGGGGTGCGATCGGCACTGCACCTTTTGCATCATCCCAAGGCTGCGCGGGGGCCAAAAAAGCCGACCCATGGAATCGATTCGATCCGAAGCCGAGTTTCTCATCGCCACAGGCGTCAAAGAACTGGTCCTGGTGGCCCAGGAAACCACGGCCTACGGCGCCGACCTTTCCCCCCAAACTTCCCTGGAAAAGCTTCTGTCCCATCTTGCCGAACTGCCCGGCGACTTCCGGGTCCGTTTTTTATATGGCCACCCCGAAAGCATGACCGAATCCCTGGTCCAAACCGTTGCCCGACATTACAGACTATGCCGGTATTTCGACATTCCGGCTCAGCATGGAAGCGACAGAATCCTCAAGAAAATGGGGCGCCACTATTCCCGGGAAACACTCTGTCGCCTGTTCGAAAAAATCCGCGCTATCGCGCCTGACGCGGTTCTTCGGACCACCTTCCTGGTGGGATTCCCCGGGGAAACGGAAGAAGACTTCGAGCTGCTGTGCAGCCTGGCAGAAGATGTCCGGTTCGATCATGCCGGCGTCTTCACCTATTCTGACGCAGAGGATATCCCGTCCCACCGCCTTGGACCTCGGGTACCCAAGACGGTGGCCCGGAAACGGCGCAGCCGACTTATGCAAATGCAGGCCGCTCTTTCTTTTCAAAAAAATCAAGGACACATAAACCATGTCTATCCGGTATTACTGGAAAAAAAGAGGGCAAGCGGACACTTCCTCGGTCGGACCGCCTTTCAGGCCCCTGAGATCGACGGAATCACCCGTGTGGCCGGCCGGGGATTTGAGACAGGTTCGTTTGTCAACGTCCGAATCACCAAAGCCGGCACATACGACCTTACGGGAGAAGCCGTGTGACGGATCTTAAACATCGTATTCTCAGCAGGGTTTCGGCGGATCTATCCGATATTGAAATCGCCATTTCCCAAAACCTGAGTCCTCATCTGGATCTGGTATCCGAGGTCGCCCGCCACATCCTTTTTTCAGGAGGCAAGCGACTGAGGCCGCTTTTGATGGTGCTTTCCGCGAGGATATGCGGGTATCAGGAATCGGATGCCGTCCCCTTTTCTGCTATCTTTGAATATCTCCACGCCGCCACCTTGCTCCATGACGACCTTGTGGACGGGGCCACCCTGAGACGCGGGCAAAAGGCGGCCCATCACATCTGGGGAAATCCCACCGCGGTCCTGGTGGGTGACTTTCTCCTGGCGCGTTCCTTGAGTCTTGCCGCCAAAACCGAGCAACCGAGGATCATCAGCACCATCGCCGGGATCACCGAGACCATGTCCCAGGGTGAAATCCACCAGCTTCAGCTCAAGGGGAATCCGACTATTACGGAGGCCGATTACATGGAAGTGATTCGCCGCAAGACTGCGGTCCTCTTCGAAGGCGCCTGCCGCTCCGGAGCCCTTCTGGCGGATGCATCCGAGGAAAAGGTTATCGCCCTTGGCCGATATGGCGCAGATCTCGGGCTTGCCTTTCAAATGGCCGACGATCTCTTGGACTACGTGTCGAATACCCGGGTTCTCGGCAAGACGGTGGGCGCCGATCTGAGAGAAGGAAAGCTGACCCTGCCGGTTATTTATGCCCTGCAAAAGACCGGAAAAGAAAAAAAGGATTGGATTCTCGACATGATCTCCCGATCGGATTTTTCTGTTCAAGACTTTGAAAGCCTGGTAAAAATCCTTCACGAAAGCGGCGGAATCGATTATACGAAGACCATGGCCAAACGTTACGTGGAAAGCGCAAAAGATTCCATCGGTATCTTTTCCCTGTCACCGACCCGGAACTTGCTGATGGACATTGCCGATTACGCCCTTTCCCGCAAAATGTGATGAAAGATGCGATGAAAAAGAAATCGGATACCGGCGCATTTCAAGCGCCCAACGTTTTCTTCAGCCTGATCGTTTCGGCGATGGTGCTCCTTTTGTCGGCTCTGCCGGACGCCCGGGCCATAGCTCCTTCGAACAAATTTCAAGTAATCCGAAGCGCCCTCGTGGTAAAAGGTGATTTTTCCGCTGCCAGAAATGCAGCCGTGGCCGAAAGTCTGGCCGCTGCCGTAGACACGGCGGTCATGGCGCTTCTTCCCCGCGATACCCTGATTAAACAGTTCAAGACCGTGAGCAAGGCTTTTTCCGGAAAGGCGGATCAGTTTATCCAGGAATACAAAGTCCTTACCGAGTCCGTTGTCGGATCGGAGTACCGAGTCTTCATCGAGGCTGTCGTCCGGACGGACAAAATCCAGGAACACCTTTTCAATGCCGGTATCATGGAGGCACGTCAAAAGCTTCCGAAGGTCCTGTTGCTCATCGCCGAGTCGCCTCGATCCGGAAGCGATCCGGTCTTCAGGCCCCCGGATGCCACCAACACCTTGCCGCCTTCAACAGAAGCCGGAATCTACGAGGCCATGATTGAAAAAGGACATTCCATCATCCGTCCCGCCATCGACGCACCGCAACTCCTTAAAACTTTCCCGGCATCGGAGACGGCCTTTTCAGACACCGACGCCCTTGAGCTAGGAAAACGGCTGGAAGCCGAGGTCGTGGTTCTTGGAAAAAGTCTTGTCAGGCCCAAGTCCCAAATTCCATCGGGATCGGGTTCTTCCCCAGGAGATCTCTCCATCCGGGCCTTGAAAACAGACACCGGCGAAGAGATCGCCGTCGTTTCACAACGATTTCATATTCCGGATTCCGACGATGACAAGGCTTTTGCGGATGCCCTGTTCAGTGCCGGGCGCCTTGGCGCAGCAGACCTTTCCGATCGGATCGCCCAAAAATGGTCCCGAAAAACGGAAGCCATCGCTTCCATTTCCCTTCAGATGCGCGGTACCGACCGTTTGGAGAATTTCGTCACCTTCCGAAGGGCATTGGTGGAACTTCCCGGCGTAAAAAACATGCGAATCGAAGAAATCCAGACAAATGAAGCAAAAATTCGGGTGGATTTCCAGGGACCCTCATCCACTTTAGCAAACACTCTGGCCCGAAGTGTGTTCGAAGCTTTCGAAGTCTTGATCCTAGAAACGGCGCCGGACCGGATCCTTTTGGCGCTTTCTCATCGGAAACCCGATACCGATACAGCCCCAGCAGAGACTCAATAACGCCATGCTGATTAGTACCCCCAACATATTGACCGTCAGCCGAATTCTCTTGACCCCTCTCTTTGTTATCCTGCTGCTCAAGGACATGGAGGGCTACGCCTTGTTGATCTTCACCCTTGCCGCCATCAGCGACGGTCTGGACGGATTCATCGCCCGGTACACCAACCAGAAAACGGCCCTGGGCGCGTATCTCGACCCCCTCGCCGACAAGCTGCTGCTTTCCAGCGCTTACATTTGCCTGGCGATTATGAAAATCATCCCGAGTTGGCTTGCTGTTCTGGTGATCACCCGGGATGTCATCATCCTCATCGGCATCTCCGTCTTTTTCATGACCGGAGTCAGTGTCAACATCAAACCGAGTCTGGTCAGCAAGTTCACAACGGTTTCTCAACTTTCCACCATCTTCTTCAGCCTGTTAAAGCCCCGATTCGTTCACGCATATACCCTCGGCTGGTTCCTGATATGGGCCACCGCCACCCTGACCATCATTTCCGGACTCCATTATATCTACCTCGGGCTGACTACCCTTCAAAACGGTCTTAAAAATTCGCACCCTAAAAGTTGATGGCATCGCTTTGAAAAGACGCTTATTTCCTTCCCCCATAAATTTTCTTGAAAAGGAATCCGACTTTGGGTATGATTCTATAAACTGATGGTGGGTGTAGCTCAGTTGGCAGAGCATCGGGTTGTGGCCCCGGTTGTCGTGGGTTCAAGTCCCACCACTCACCCCACACCGATTCAAAAGCCTCCCGAAACCTGAATCGGGAGGCTTCTTCGTGCGCCCGTAGCTCAGCTGGACAGAGCGCCGGACTTCGAATCCGTAGGCCGCCCGTTCGAATCGGGCCGGGCGCACCAGTAAAATCAATAACTTACAAAGACTTTCCGCCTCCCTTTTCCGATCCGCTTTCCGCCTCCGCCTCCGGGTCTCAAACAATAAGATAGAGGTTCCCGATTTACGGCCTCGTTTCAAATAATATCAAATTTTAATGATCCCATCTTTGGCACCTTGGAGAACAGATCGCCGGTGGATCGTGTCAGACTCCAATGCAATTTGTATTAAAAGCATTCAGGATCTCTGAGGGCTCAACTAATGAAAAAAATGTTTCCAAGGCCCTTCGATACCTAAAAAATATAGTATTCATCGAAAATCCTTGATCAAGGTCATTGCATTTGTTACTAATTTCAGGGATTATAAAGATCGAACATCTCCCCTCGACAACAAGGGTCAACTTTACCAGTTTGGGCCACAGATGATTCGACTCGAAGACCTTCAACCCCATGCCAGCGTTCGGGGTCTGCTTCCAGACTGCCTGGTAACGGTGGTCAGCGTCCAGTGGTTCGGATCCGAGGCCCTTGAACTCACCTATAAGACCCCAGACGGCAAGGTCGCCAATCGCCTGCTTTACCGAGACGACGAACCACGCCTCGATATCATCGAAAAGGGGCGTCCCTGGAGTTTCGACGGCGACGGCAGTTTGTTTCAGTTGGTGTCCGAAGCCCATCGGATCCGCCTGGCGCATCTGTTCGACCCTTTGTTAGCCGTCCATACCTCTCTTGTGGATCCCCTGCCTCATCAGATTACGGCTGTTTATGGAGACATGCTCCCCAGGCAGCCCCTGCGCTTTCTCCTTGCCGATGATCCGGGCGCCGGAAAGACCATCATGGCCGGCCTTCTGATCAAAGAACTCATCACCCGTGGGAATTTAAATCGCTGCCTTGTCGTCTGTCCCGGGAGCCTTGCCGAACAATGGCAGGACGAACTTTACCGGCGCTTCCAGCTCCCCTTCGAGATCCTCACCAACGATAAATTGGAGGCGGCCCGGACCGGTAACTGGTTTCTTGAAACCAACCTCGTCATCGCCCGCCTCGACAAACTCTCGCGCAACGAAGATGTCCAGGCCAAGCTCATGGTGCCGGATTGCCGTTGGGATCTCATCGTCTGCGATGAGGCTCACAAGATGTCCGCCACTTTTTACGGAAGCGAGATTAAATACACCAAACGGCACAAACTCGGCCAGCTCCTTTCAACCCTGACCCGGCACTTTCTCCTGATGACCGCCACACCCCACAACGGCAAGGAAGAGGACTTCCAGCTTTTCATGGCGCTGCTCGACGGGGACCGCTTCGAAGG
>Ga0066636_10001385_pt1 | contig 15011 bp, 15 predicted proteins | sample CryGeyCG2014_080_2_FD_62736 | JGI IMG/M metagenome (GOLD analysis project Ga0066636, IMG submission 62736) | Groundwater microbial communities from aquifer - Crystal Geyser CG07_land_8/20/14_0.80 | ecosystem: Environmental > Aquatic > Deep subsurface > Groundwater | place: USA: Utah: Grand...
CATTTATCGCAGAGAGATCGCTTGCATTGAGAGCATACAAAGGTCGATGGGATTGAATCGTGATTGTCGCAGAAAATTATCTCTTCGATTACATTTGATTTTTTTGTTTCTTTTGATTCAACTGTTGGAATTTCGCTTGCATCCTCGACATTAATGTTTGAAGGAGCTGATAAAAATATTTTAGCTAATTCAGGAATTTCTCTGATTGGCTTCCATGAGTTTTCTTCTTCACTCCATACAAAATCCGTTGGCAGGAGCGACCCTCCTTTATACCACTCTTCAAGAGTTTCATAATTCGAGGGGCCGTATGTCGTGCCGTTGATAGATACGTAATAAGTTTTCATTTATACAATTAGCAGTCTCCAGGGAAGCAGTCGATGGCGGGCACAATTCCTGTTCCGCAAGTGTCAAAACAATCGCAAGCATCGCACGGACTTCCAGAATTTGTGGCGACGAGAGAGCATACGCTCGCGGAGCAATCAGCCTGACAGTTTGTATTTGCATTGGAGGGAGAATAATATCCGAGATCGGCTCGCTCATAGCACGTTAGAATTGGCTTTTTGTATTGCTTACGCATAAGTCTCTTCCTTCTGCAATTTATTTCCAAATAATGCCATTGTTATGTAGCACCTTTCGAGAGGAGGTTCGTAAAAACTTCCAGTCGACGTATAATTCTGACCTATACAAATGTAGCATTGAGGCAATAAATTGCAATCTTTACATGTTTTAAAAAGCAAAAAGTTCAGATTATGAGTTCGACCCGGTTGACTAGACGCTTCCGCCCAAATGCGGCGAATACCCTCTTCTTTTACGTTTCCGAGCGGTTTTCTCAAGAGCTCGCAGGAAAGAATATCTCCGCTTGCTGTGATTGAGATGACATTCATTCCTTGAGCGCAAACTTTGATTCCGTCTCTGCCGTTTTGATTTGAAGGAAGAGACGACATCGGCCAGGCTTCTTCGACTTCTCTGATCTGGACAGGAGTTATGAAGGAATCATCGAGTTCTTTGCCGCAGTCAGTGGGCATTAGAAAAAAATCTCGTTGTATTGTTGCATCAAGTTTATTCGCAAGAAACCGCATCTCTTCTGACTCGGCGGCATTGGCTCTCATTATCAGATAAGATATGTGAACAGGAATTCCTTCTTCACGTATTGATTTAATTCCTTCTATTGAACGGGCAAAAGAACCTTTACTTCCTGTTATTGAATCGTGAGTTTCTGAATTTGAACCGTATAGAGAAACATCGACAGAACCAATTCCGACATCTTTCAATTTCGATTTAAATTCTGAGAGCTTCATGCCGTTTGTCTTTAACGTTGTTACCATACCGAGTTCTCTGGCACGCACCGCAAGTTCGAAGAAGCCCTCGTGTTCTAGAGCTTCACCTCCTGAAAAACATATCGAGAAGGTTTGAATGGAACGAAGGTCTTCGAGAACATTCAGCCAGTCCGAAGTGGAGAGCTCGTTGCTGAGGTTTAGACGGTTTGCCTCGCGAATACAGTGAAAGCAGTTCAATGTGCATCGATTGGTCAATTCAAGTATTGCAGCTGAAGGTGTAGGACATTTTTTAAATTTTCGGTTTAGTTCTCTGGCATTAACCCGTTCCATGAAAAGATTATAGCAGTCATAAGGGGGTCAGGCTTGAACTTTTTTACTTTTTTTTGTAATCACGGATAGGAATATTTCCAATTAGAGTTACAAATAATGCAAATTTTAAAATTAAAAAGTAAAAAAGTTCAAGCCTGACCCTCTAACCTATCAGCTTTCGCTCTATTAGAGCGGCAGAAAGCGTTGCATCGTCGGAATAGGCAACTTCACCGCCTATAGGAATCCCATGAGCGAGTCTGGTCTTTTTGATATTGAAACCGGAAAGCAATTCGGAAATATAATATGCAGTCGCATTGCCTTCGGTATCAGGATCGGTTGCAAGTATTATTTCGGCGACAGGAGGATCGGATTTTTTTATTCGATCGATGAGCGAATCTATTTTTAATTCGTCGTGCCCTATTCCATCAATCGGCGATAACGCTCCGCCAAGAACGTGATAGAGCCCTTTGAATTGTTTTGTCCGCTCAAAGTTCCAGACATCGACAGACGTTTCTACGGCGCAAATTAACGAGCGGTCTCTGGAGACGTCGGAACATATTTCGCAAACTTCTGCATCTGTGAATTGATAGCAAACGGAGCATGGCCGAATCTGCGCTCTGGCTTCGATCAACGTCTTTCCGATCTCTTCGCTGACAGACTGAGGTTTAGAGAGGAGCCACAGCGCTATTCTGGCGGCTGTTTTAGGGCCTATTGTTGGAAACTGAGAAATCGCTTTTACAAGCGATTCGAATGCTTGAGGACGAATTGACATGAATTGATTGTAATTGCTAGGTTGAGAGTCGGCAATTATTTTTGTGACGAAGTTTCATGAAAAAATGTTTAAGTTTGTTAAAGATCGTCCGACATTGTATAAGGATTGAAAAATGGATAGAGGTCTTTACACAGGAGCGCTCTCAATGGTGGCGCGGACAGTCGATTCGGATGTAATTGCGAATAATCTGGCAAATATTAATACTGTGGGCTTCAAGCGAGATACCACTGTTTACCGAGATTTCCCTGCTATGATGCTTCATAGACTTCATGATGAAACCCTTTGGACTCCAATGCGCGAATTCGATCCGGTTCCTCCGATTGGCAGAGTTGGGACCGGAGTTCAAGTCGACGACATTGTTACCGACCATGACATCTCCCCATCATTTCAAAATACGGGAAATCCATTTGATATGGCTTTGGAAGGCGTTCCAGGCGTAAAAAGTTCTTACGCATTTTTTGAGGTTATGACGACTCAGGGACTCATGTACACAAAAGCTGGAAACTTTCAGGTCAATTCTGACGGATATCTTGTGACCAGTACCGGAGCATTTGTGCTCGGAGAAAACGGTCCGATAAAAGTCGATCCGATGAATGTAAAATTCGAACCTGATGGAACGATAATTTCCAACACTCAATACAACGGTGAAGGCGTGAATATGTGGCAGGACCGCCGGGCTGTCGACAAGATGCGAATAGTTACATTCGACAATGCTGATGGACTTGAGAAGAACGGTTACACATTTTTTAAGTCGACTGCGGAATCAGGTCCGCCTAGAACTGTTCTCTTCGGAGTTTCATTGAGAACCGGCATGCTCGAGTCATCAAACGTGAACCCTGTGACCGAGATGGTCAACCTTATTAAATCACACAGAGCTTATGAAGCTGCGGCAAAAGTAGTTTCAACGCACGATACTTTACTGGGGCAAGCAGTCAATGATGTCGGCCGCGTCGGCTGATAATAATCGTTAACCAATAATTTATTCGTAGGGGCGAACCTATGTGTTCGCCCTTGATAGGGCAGACACATAGGTCTGCCCCTACCGCAATCATTTCTAAAATTCTATACAAAAATCTATCAAGCCAAACAAATCTGTGCCGATAAAGAGAATACGGGCTGGACTCTGCATGGAGAAGCCCGCGCAGCGATGATCGACCGATTCGCCGCATCTTTCTCTGTGAGGAGTTAATAAATGACTCGTGCACTTTATACTTCTGCAACCGGCCTTAGCGCTATGCAGTTCTACACTGACGTGATAGCAAACAATCTAGCAAATGTGAATACTACGGGCTTCAAACGCTCAAGAACTCATTTCGAAGACCTCCTGTATCAGACATTACATCTTGCAGGCACGCCTTCTTCCGTCAGCACTCAGGTGCCGTCTGGAGTTCAGGTTGGACATGGAACAAATGTAGTTTCTACCGAAAAAATATTTACTCAAGGCTCGTTTCGTCTGACTGAAAATCAGTTCAATGTTGCAATTGAAGGCGGCGGTTTTTTTCAGATTCAGCTTCCTGACGGTTCAATGGCATATAGCCGCGACGGTTCGTTCGAACGCGACTCGAACGGTCAGATTGTGACTCATTCAGGTTTCATTCTTCAGCCGCCAGTGACGATTGCTCCTGACGCTGTCAATGTTGAGATCAATGCTGAAGGCGTAGTGACTCAGCAGATGCCTGACGGCACTCTACAGCAAGCAGGTCAGATTCAATTGACTAATTTTATTAATCCGGCAGGACTTCAATCATTGGGCTCAAATACATTCCGCGAAACAGCGGCATCAGGCCCGGCGATAACCGGAAATCCTGGACAGAATGGAACAGGATATCTCAGACAAGGTTATGTCGAAATTTCGAACGTTAATGTTGCCGAGGAACTTATTGATTTGATTGTTGCGCAACGTGCGTATGAAGTGAACTCAAAATCGATTCAGACTCAGGATTCAATATTAGCTACAGCATCGAATCTGAAGCGATAAGGTGACTAATTTGACTAACGCTGGAAGCGGACGGCAAGAAAGAGCGAGGTTTGATTAATGGCTCTATTCGCAAGAGTCATGGCTCTTTTCCTTGCCTTTGCCGCTCCGGCGCACTCTTTGGTTATTGAACTTCATGATGCTGAAATTTCCGATTGCGTAGTTCAGATGGGAAAAATCGCAAACTTTGGTGAAGTATCCCATACTGCTGCGGACAAGCTGGCGGATATTGTAGTTGCGTATGCACCTCCGGCCGGGACGACGAAAAATATTCCGGTGGAGACGATTCGACTTGCGGCAATGCGGCTCGGATATCTTCCAAATGAGATTAATATTTCAGGAAACGGATCAGTAGTTACGCGCAGATCTCAGACAATCGAAGCGGAAAAAATTTCTGATGAGATTCAGTCAAGACTGAAACCTCTTGTGCCGGCCGATGCGACGATTCAAGTTCAGAGAATATCTCAGACAAAGCCAATGCCTGAAGGGAAAGTTGAATTCGAGATCAGCTTTCCTCAAAAACTCGAAAGGACGATTATCGTTCCCGTCACAGTGAGAGTCGGCAACGAGTCTTTACGGATTAATGCAGTCGTGAAGGTTTCACGTTTTGGAAAAGTTTTTCAGGCTTCAAGAAGAATTGAACGGGGCGAGGTTATCGCCGAATCAGATATTCAGGAAAAAAATATTGACCTTTATGAAATGCCTCACGGCGCAGTTATGGTGCAAAGCGAGATAATCGGAAGCGCGGCGGCAAGAACTATTGTTCCCTCTACAGTCATCATTAACTCTTCCATTGAACGCAACATGGTTGTTCGTCGCGGCGATGAGGTAAAAATCAAAGTGATGATTCCCGGAGTTGAAGTTGTAGTCAAAGGAACATCTTGTGAATCAGGAGCTTTAGGCGAGGTTGTAAAGGTTAAGAACCAAACATCTGGAAGAATTATTTCGGGCCGAGTAATCAGCGCCGGGGAGGTAATGATCGTTGAATAATACGAAGAAAGATTTATTGGATGCAGTTCAGAATGAAGATATAGGAATTCCAATTCCATCTACAACTTCGGAAGGGATTATTGAGTTCGAGGCTTATCTAAAAAAATCAAAAGCTAATATATCGGTTGAGCGCGCGCCTGCTTTTGAGAAGGCTCAAATTGTCGATTTCAAAGAAATGAAGAGAATAGCGGAGAGCGCTCCTTCTGTTGAGCAGAATGAAAATCAAACTTTTGCCGGCGGATTAGTTTCTTTGAGAACAAAAACTCGCAGAGCAAGACGCAGAAACAGGTTGAGCTATGCATCAAGAGTTATTATGGGACTTTCGCTGGCATTATTTATTTGTAATCCTGTTCTTTCGATTTCGCTCTGGTCGCCTTCTTCTCAAAGTTATTTTATTCCGACAAGGAAGGCATTTAAAAACGGCGATATCATAAAAATATTAATTCAGGAGAACTCTTCTGCAGATCAGCAGTGGACAGCTCAACGCGACAAACAATGGCAGGTCGCCGGCACTACGGCGCCAACGGGAGACGGAGCAGGAAACAAAAATCTTTTCGGAAGATTTTTTCCGTTTATGGGTTTGGATTATCAATCTCAGTTTCAGACAGACAATCAGTCTGACCGCAGCACCAATCTTTCCGCCTCTGTTGCCGCAGAGGTTGTTAACGTAATGCCTAACGGAAACATTCAGATCATAGCTAGAAAAGTCATCAGGGTTAATTCTGAGGAACAGCTGATTGAACTTATGGGAAATATTCGGCCTGAAGATGTAAGTGAAAACAATATTGTTTTGTCGAGTGCAATTGCCGATGCCACAATAAAAGTTAACGGCACTTTGCGATATATGAATGATCAGAAGCCGAGTCCGCTGGAAAGAATTTTCTCCTTCGTGTCCGGACTTTTCTTATGAATAAATTCAACTCGATTCGAAAAGTCATTGCTGTTTTAGTTATGCTTTGCATAGCGCTTGAAGTTGGAGCCGCTCCGAGTGTAAGAATAAAAGATATCGCGAGGCTTAGAGGAGTTCGAGATAACCAACTAGTCGGATATGGACTCGTAGTAGGGCTTCAGGGCACTGGAGATTCGAACCGCTCGATGTTTACAATACTTTCCGTTTTATCAATGCTGAAGAAACTTGGAATTAATCTCGATCTCTCAACATTGGACAGACTGGGAATACAAACTAATCAGCGCAACATTAACCAAAAAAATGTGGCGGCTGTGATAGTCACTGCTACATTGCCGCCATTTGCAACCAGCGGTCAGAAGTTGGATGTAACAATTTCAACGATTGGAGATGCTGAAAGTCTTGAAGGCGGAGTTTTATTGCAGACTCCTATTCTTGGCGCTGACAACAATGTTTACGCAGTCGCTCAAGGTGTTCTTTCACTTGGCGGAGGAAGCTCAGTGGCAGGAATTGCCGCAGGAAACGCAAACCGCTCGATGCATAAGACCACGGCAAGGCTCGTGAACGGCGCGCTTATTGAGAATGATGTTAGATCCGATATTCTCGATGCGGATGGAAATTTGACTTGGGTTTTAAATAATCCTGATTTCAATACGGCTATGAGTGTTGTTGATGCGATCAATCGAGGATTCAATCCTCCGCTCGCAATGGCGCTGGATGCCGAACGAATTAAAGTTACGCTTCCTCAAAACTATCGAAATAATCCGGTTTCGTTTATTGCAAAGATAGAAGACGTGCTGATGCAACCGGATGCAGTCGCAAAGGTTGTAGTGAACGAACGAACCGGAACCATAGTTTTCGGCGAGAACTGCAGAATCTCGACAGTTGCTGTTTCACATGGCGCGCTTTCAGTAACTATTAAGGGCGAAGTTGCGCCGAATGCAGCCGCCGGCGCCGGACCTGCCGCCGCAACTTTGACCATCGAAGAGAGCAAAGAAAATACTTTGACTATGCAGGAAGGTTCGAGTGTAAGGGATTTAGTCAAAGCTTTGAATTCTATTGGAGCTACACCCGGCGATATCATTTCCGTAATTCAGGCGATTGCTCAGGCGGGAGCGCTTCACGCGGAGCTGGTATTTATATGATCGAAACGGCGAATCTGGCGGTTGATCCGCATCAGGCAATGCTTGAGCTTCAGAAGGCGAATTTGCAAAGGTTCGCCGCTCCGAACGGAAATATTGTAAGATCGCCGGAAGAGTCGCAAAGGCTGTATGAAAGCGCAAAAACTCCTGAAGAGCAGAAGATCAAGAAGACTGCTGATGAGTTTGTTTCAATACTCTATGGAATGCTTTTCAGGGAGATGGACAAAACCGTTGAGCGAACAGGACTACTTGACGGCGGGAAGACAGAAGAGATGTTCCGCAGTTTTGTTTTTGATGAATACGCGAAGAACGCGTCTTCAAATACCGGTACAGTATTGAACAATAGAATCTACGAAATGCTTTACGAGGCAAATTCGAAGATAAAAAGATAAGAAACCACGGATTGCACGAAATATTTTAAATACCGGAACCGTGCAAGTAGCATTTTTGAATCACGGAGAAACAGAGACACGGAGATTTTTTATTTTAACTTTTTTTCCTTGTCTCCGGCCTGTCTTCCAAAGAACGTGTGAAATAATTGAAAAATGAAAATTGGAAAAATAAAATTTTCAATTTGCACTTTCCAACTTACAATTTCAAATATTATAACTCGTCTTGGATGCACAGGCGTCACACGTCAAAGAACGTGTGAAATAATTGAAAAATGAAAATTGGAAGAATGAAATTTTCAATTTGCACTTTCCAACTTGCAATTTCAAATATTATAACATACCAGCAATCTGTTAAACATTACAGATTGCTTCGCACCTTCGGTGCTCGCAATGACAGCAGGAAATTGTAATTTCCAATATTTTTATTTGTGATTACAGAAAAGCCGCTCGAAGACCGCCATTTTGGAATAGACTCGATTCTCAGCCTGATCTAACACAATTGAATTTTTTCCATCAATGACTTCATCCGTAATTTCTTCGCCGCGATGAGCCGGCAGACAGTGCAAAATCTTTGCGCTCGGAACTAACTCCATCACCTTTGAATTCATTTGGTATGGTTTAAATTTTTTGCGCCTTTTGTTTGCTTCGTCTTCGAATCCCATCGATGTCCAGACGTCATTGTAAATAAAATCCGAACCTTTCAGTTCGGAAATTTTATTCGACAAAATTATTTTTCCGCCATTTTGATAAGCAAATTCAACAAACTTTTTGTCCGGCTCGTAACCTTTTGGCCCGACCCAGACAAACTCTGTTCCTGTTAATGCGGCTCCTGCTATAAGAGAATTGCATACATTGTTGCCGTCTCCGATAAATGCGAGTTTGCCTTTACCAGGCCGCCATCCGTGCTCAAGCATTGTTAGAAAATCTCCGAGAATTTGACATGGATGCTCTGCGTCGGAAAGCCCATTAACTACCGGAACTCCCGCATGTTTAGAAAGTTCCAAAACGTCCGAATGAGAAAAGACTCGAGCAAGAATGCCGTCAACAAGCCGTCCTAAAACTGCCGCAACATCTTTTGTTGCTTCTCGCTTTCCAAGACCTATTTCATTTGGAGAAAGATAAAGCCCTCTTCCTCCGAGATGATGCAGAGCCATTTCGCATGATACTCGTGTACGAGTCGAAGGCTTCTGAAATATCATTGCAATAACTTTTGATGAAGTTCTATTTTTAGTTGGACCTAAAATTTGCTGAACATTTCCTTTTTTTACACTTTTTTTCCAGAACTCAGACCGCTTAATTAATTTTATAAAAGTTTCCGGCGTCTCGTCGGTGATTCCTACAAAATGTTTTATCATTTTTCTACTCCGCTTTAATTGTTTCTATCAGAGCATTGACAAGTTTTGCTGCATGAATTTCAGAGACGATAAGCGGCGGCGCAAGCCTGATCACTTTTTCTCCGGCGCTTCCGATTATGAAACCTTTCTCACGCATTTTAGAAATTATTGGCGCTGCCGGCTTATCGAGCTCGATACCGATTAGAAGCCCTTTTCCTCGAACTTCTTTAACTTCTTGAAGAGAAGCATCTCTAAGTTTTTTCATTATGAATTCACCGGTCGCCGCAGCGCGATCGACAAGCTGATCATTCAAAATCGTTTTCATGACTGCAATTGCGACTGCAGTTGCAAGATGATTTCCTCCGAAAGTTGATGCGTGAGTTCCGGGCACAAAAGCTTTTGCAAAATGTTCCGATGCTACTACAGCGCCGATAGGAATGCCGCCGCCTAATCCTTTTGCTAAAGTCATTACGTCCGGCGCAATATCGTAGTGTTCGTAAGCAAACAATTTTCCTGTTCTTCCGATTCCGGTTTGAACTTCGTCGAAGATCAAAACAATATTTCGATCATAAGTAATTTTGCGCAGTTCTTTCATGAACTCTTTTTTGGCGGGGATTACTCCGCCTTCAGCTTGAATCGGCTCAATAAGAATTGCACCGATGGCAGGGTCTTTATCAAGCGCGTTCTTTACCGCATCGATATCGTTGTAAGGAACCTGAATAAAACCTTGAGGAATTGGTTCGAATCCGTCGCGGTATTTTTCCTGACCTGTTGCCGCGAGCGTTGCTAGAGTTCTTCCGTGAAAAGAATTATTAAATGAAAGAATAGTTTTCTTTTCAGGTTTTCCTGCAATCTTTGATTGATAACGTCTGGCGAGCTTTATTGCGCCTTCGTTCGCTTCCGCACCGGAATTGCAGAAGAAGACCTTGTCGCCGAATGAAAGATCGACGAGATATCTTGCGATTTTGCTTTGGTTGGGAATGTGAAAGAGGTTAGAGGTATGAATCAATTCGGCGGCTTGATTTTGAATTGCGGCAACTATTGACGGGTGTGAATGTCCTAAAGAGCAAACTGAAATTCCAGCGAGAAAATCTAAATATTCCTTCCCATCGGAATCGACAAGAGTGACTCCATGCCCTTTCACGAATGCTACCGGCTGTCTTGCGTAAGTATTCATTAAATACTTTTCAGACTCTTCAATAAAATTTTTGTCGCTCATTTTTATTTCTCCTCGATTTTGCGCTTCAATGTCGCGTGATCATTGTTCCTATTCCGGCTGATGTGAAGAGCTCAAGAATTAACGAGTGCGGTACTCTTCCATCGATGATATGCACGGCGCTTACGTCGGCTTCGATCGCAGACCGAGCCGCGTCAAGCTTCGGTATCATTCCGCCTGAAATAATTCCAATTCGTTTTAACTCTTCCAATTCGTCTATTCTGATCGCTGATATTATGCTGTCGGGTTCTTTTACATCTCGAAGTACGCCTTTTTGGTCCGTAAGAAATATTAATTTCTCCGCCGCAATTGCTCCGCTTATGTGAGCTGCTACAGTGTCTCCATTAATGTTCAGCATTCGTCCGTCAGCCGCCATGCCTGTTGGAGCGACAACCGGTAGATATTTGTGTTCGAGCAGGTCTTTCAGAATTGCCGTATCGATTCGATTCGGCTCTCCGACCAATCCGAGATCGATCTCTTTGCCTTTCTGCGTAATGTGCTTCATCCGTTCTGCTCGTACTAAATTTCCATCTCTGCCGGACAGTCCGACTGCTCGCCCGCCGGACAGATTAATCTCTGAGACTAAAGTTTTGTTTATCTTTCCGACAAGCACCATTTCGGTTATCTCTGCGGTTTCTTCGTCAGTGATTCTCAACCCTTCTATAAACTCTGCTGTCTTTCCAAGCCGTTTCATAAAACTTGAAATCTCGGGTCCGCCACCGTGAATAAGAACAGTTTTGATTCCTACAGTCTGCATCATTACAAGATCAGAGCAAAGTTTTTTTCTGAGCTCATTATCGAGCTGTGCGCTCCCGCCGTATTTGATAACAACAGTTTTACCGGCAAGTGTTTGAATGTAAGGCAAAGCCTCGATTATTGCAGAACACCGTTTTTTGATTTTCATATTGAAAGAAGTGTAGAAGAAAGTTTGAATGAGTCAAGTGGAGTAGAAAAAAATATTTATTGAGGCACGAAATTTGCTTTATACTCTTACGGATGAAAAAAGCGATCTTTCTCGTTATCATTTGCGGTTGCGCGGTTTTAAAACCTCAGGCGCCTGATGTGGGATTTGTTGCTCAATCGCTGAAGGAGATGAAAGGAATAACTGTTGCCGTGCTTCCGTTCGAAAACAAAACTGATGTGCTGGGCGCTGATTACCATGCTACTGATGAGTTTAATCTCAGACTCGGTATGACAGGAAATTTCCGAATGGTGGAGCGGATACGCATCAAAGAACTTTTCGAGGAACAGGATTTCGACATCAAAAGAATCGACGACACTTCGGCGGTTCAAATAGGAAAGATGCTCGGAGCAAAGGCCGTTATTCTCGGTTCGGTCACGCGTTTCAAACCTTTCAATCGGCCGCCGGAGATTCCTTTCGATGCGTTTCCTGTTATGATGCCTGTTGAAAGCGAGGAAGATTTAGCAATATCTCTTATCGCAAATACCGCCGCGGCGCTCATTTCGTTTCTCTCAATGAAAACTCCGGTTGCGGAGATTGGAGTGACTGTGAGAATGGTCGATACGGAGACTGGCGAGATTTTGTGGCAGGCGAGGAACAGTTATCGCGGCGATGACAAGTTTCTCACAAAACGAAGACCTAGATCGGAATGGGATCGATTGAGAAAAGATGTGGTTTTTTTGACCGGAGTTCTTGCAGGAGATATGGTCGAGACGCTGAAGGTTAATTAAAATTATTAGGAGGAAAGTTATGAGGAATTTTGTTGCGTTGACAATTCTTTCACTGTTTATTGCAGGATGCGCTCCTGTGGCGCCGTACAGGACGAGCGGATATTTTGTGTCGCCTCAGCTTGCAAGACATGAAGGAAAAACTATTGCTGTTTTGACGTTCAGAGGCGGTGCGAGCGATCCTGTCACTGATATCGCAAATCTTGAAATCGGTCGACTGAACCGATGGAAACTTGTCGAGCGAATCAGAGTTCAGGAACTCTACAACGAACAGGATTTCGATCCTGAACGCATTGATGACGATATGGCGATTAAAATCGGAAAGATGCTCGGAGCGTCTGCTGTTGTATTGGGGCAGGTGTATGAATATACGCGCGGCCGTTGCAGTGTTTCGATGAGGCTTGTTGATTCGGAGACCGGAGAACATCTCTGGCAGGCGCGCGATACGCTTCTTGCTACTAATATTGCTGTGCAGAAATTAGCTGAGGATCGATACGATTCTATGAGATTGAGAAAAGACCCTGAGGCATTGGCGAGCGTGACAGTTAGAGAACTTGTCAGAACCATGAACGAACGATAAATTATTCGTAATGCCAATTACTCTAATGTTGCCGATATTTCTTCCGCTGGCTCTTTCAACGTTTTTGATTCTTGGGGATACATCCGCTGTAAGAAGAGGACCGGATCTTTTGTATCAGTGGTCAGGTCTGATGAAGAATGTCGGCTCTGTTGAAATATACGGTTGTGTTTCCGGGCAAGGCGATAGGACCGTTGTCAAGGGCAGATTCGGCGGTGGAGCGCTGTCAGTGGAACTCGGTTCTGATTCACAGACATGGACGACGCGCGTAAGAACCGATGGAAACGAAGCTGAGATAGAAGACATTGCTTTAGGAATGATTCTTCGGAGAAAAATTTCAGAGTTGAAAATTTCGATTGCTGAAGAGGGAGATATTTTTGGAATACTTCCTCCTTTGCGAAAACCGGTTTTTCTTGGCGAAGACGCCGGCGGAATACAGAGGTGGGAGTATGCAGTCAAAACCGGCGAAATATACAGAGTATGGCTTAGTAAAGAACCGTTGAGAATGCTGCGCAGAGATGTAATCGGACGTAATGGAAGATACAGAACGACTTTTATTTACAGCGACCATTACAAACCTGTTCAGAATTTTGCGTTGCCGAAAGGAATTTTAGTTGAGAACAGCGACGGAGAAAAAATGCTTGAACTTAATATTATCACGCTTTCTTTGGCGCCTCCGCTTTTACCTCTGCCTGTTATTAATGCTAGAACGAGAAATATTTATCGCCGAGCAGAAAAAATATCGGCAGACCCAAATTATTTACGAATTGTTCGTGATATGCATAAATTGAGTAATGATTCGAATAATGTGGTCAATCTTCTTGCAAGCCTGAATTCGATCGAAGATTCGTATGGAGTGCATCCGCTTATTGATTCTCTGCGGGCAAAAATCGGGCTTGTGATTAAGGATGATACTCTTGCGGGAATTTCGGTGCGGGCCGCCGCATCGCTCGGCAGTAACATTTCAGTGCTCACTGCTCAAGTAGGAGCGCTTGAATATGAAAATCGTTTTGATTCAGAACTGCTTGCAAAAACTTTTGAGAATTCTTTGCCGCCGACTCAAAATGGACTGACCGGCCGCGAAGAAAATATTCTCGCTGACGTGACAGAGATTGCATATTCGGCGTTTTTGAGAAATGGCGATGCAGAGTCGGCAAAGAATATTCTTGAAAAAGCGTGGCGAATGAATCCTGCTAATATCAGAATCGCGTCGATGCTGGTCTCTTTTAGAATTGCAAACGGCGATGAAACCGGAGCGCTCTCGATTTGCTCTTCGTTATGCAAAGAGCGTCCTCAAGATATTATTACTTTGCTTCAAGTAGGCAGACTATACGAAGATTTGAGCCGATTCGATTCTGCTGAAACATTTTATCGACGCATCGAGGTTATGTTTCCTGATGAACCGATAATTAAACTTCGACTTGGAAAATTATTGATTTCGATTAATAGATACGAAGATGCTGAAGACGTATTTGATGGACTTACAGATTGGATGGAGCTGGCAGATATTAGCGCGGACAGGAGAGCAGACATTTCGAATGAAATCGCTTTCGCTCTTTCCGATGCCGGTTTTGCTTTAACAAAGGCGAGAAGGCTGATCGATTATGCTCTCGCTGTAAATCCCGAAGACCCGTATTATCTCGATACTTTGGGCTTGATTTATTTTAAGTCAGGGAATCGAATATCCGCAACAATGGCGTTTGAGAAGGCTCTGAGACTTTTGGAAAATCCCGGCATAAGAGAACATCTCGAACGAGTAAGGCGCTAGATGCCTAAACTTTTTGTTGTCGGAACTCCGATTGGCAATCTTGGCGATATTACATTTCGAGCCGCGGAAACATTGCGGAATATTAAAGTAGTTGCGTGTGAAGACACTCGAGTCACAAGAAAACTTCTCGAACATCTGGACGCCCATCCAAAATTAATCTCCGTCCGCGAAGAGAACCAGAAGAGCGGAGCTATGAAGGTGATACAAAATTTAGAGGCAGGATTAGACGTCGCATATTGCACTGATGCAGGCACTCCATGTATCTCTGATCCTGGAGCGGAAGTAGTTAGAGAAGTAAGAACGGCAGGATTCGAAGTCGAGGCGATACCGGGTGTTTCAGCCGTTGCAACGGCACTTTCTATTGCGGGACTTCCATTGGATAGATTTCTTTTTGTCGGTTTTCTTTCGGCAAATAAATCGTATAGAAGAAAAGAACTCGAAGAGTTGAAAACTATTGAATCTCCATTAGTTTTTTTTGAGAGCCCGCATAGGGGAAAAAAATTTTTTGAGGATGCGCTGGAAATTTTGGGAGACAGACATTGTGTAATATGCAGGGAGCTTACAAAAAAATTCGAGGAAGTAATCGACGCTTCGCTTTCTGAAGCCGGGAAAAAAGAGGATTGGCTCGGCGAATTGGTGATTGTGGTGGAAAGTGCAGGCAGA
>Ga0066636_10001387_pt1 | contig 14998 bp, 7 predicted proteins | sample CryGeyCG2014_080_2_FD_62736 | JGI IMG/M metagenome (GOLD analysis project Ga0066636, IMG submission 62736) | Groundwater microbial communities from aquifer - Crystal Geyser CG07_land_8/20/14_0.80 | ecosystem: Environmental > Aquatic > Deep subsurface > Groundwater | place: USA: Utah: Grand...
TGAGCGCCAAGGTAAACTGTTCCTGATCTTGTTGGGTGAGGTGCGAGGGCGCTCTGCCTCCAAGTCCCAACCGTGGCGATACTCTGTAGCCACGTAGCGAGGAGTCGGCATGAAGTTGGAAACGACTTCATGCTAAGCGACTCGACAACGTAGCCTGAAAGGGTGCAACGCAAACGACCAGGTCGTAACACACAGTGAACGCACAGGTAGCCTCGTAAAGAGTTCAGAGGTGGACGAGCCCCTATTTTATGGGCGAAGTCAACATCGCAGGCTGAGAACAGAGAGAGCACAGTCTGAGACGCCTCCGGGGTATGAGCGACGACATGGTCGGGCAGAACAGGGACGGGACTTGGGAAGCCCTCGCTGGCCCTACGTAAGCCCAAGACGCCACTTGGGAAAGGTAGGAGAAGAGCCCTCTTATAAGGAAACGAAAGAGAGAGAAGCTGGCAGGGTGGCGGATGAGGCCGTAGTACCGGTGAAGTTGTGGAAACACAACAGAGGGAAGGGCCTCTGCTGAAGTCAAGTTCCCAAAGAAACGAAGGAGCGTGTATTGCGCGAGCTACCAAGCACAGAATGGCTTCGGGAGTTTCGGAGGAAGCTGCACGAGAAGGCGAAAGCCGAGCCGAAGTCTCGGTTCTACAGTCTGTACGATAAGACATATCGTACGGAAATGTTGGAGGAAGCCTATCGCAAGGCCAAGGCCAACGGTGGAGCGTGTGGGGTCGATGGAGAGACCTTCGAGGATGTCAAGAAGAAGGGAATCAACGTCTACCTTGCAGAACTTCAGCTTGAGATGAAGGAACGGCGTTATGTGCCGAAACCAGTACGGCGGGTCTACATCCCGAAACCGAATGGAAAGCAACGTCCATTGGGCATACCGACCATTCGGGACCGAATCGTGCAAACGGCTTTCTTGCTGGTCTTAGAACCGATCTTCGAGGCGGATTTTGCCGACTCAAGTTATGGGTTCAGGCCGCAGAAGTGTGCCCATGATGCGGTTCGGGAGATCTACAAGTACCTGAACTGGGGATGTATCGAGGTCTACGATGTTGACCTGGAGAAATACTTCGACACGGTTGATCACAGCAAACTCATGAAGCTCGTCGCGCGACGTATCTCGGACGGGCAGATACTTCATGTGATACGGCAGTGGTTAGACTGTGGCTACGTCGAAGATGGACAACACCGGCAGAGTAAGCGAGGTACACCACAGGGAGGGGTGATCAGTCCACTACTGGCGAATATCTACCTGAATCCTGTCGATCAGGCGTTCGAGAGGAAAGGGCTCGGCGCAATCCGCAACGGATCGATCCACTTGATACGGTATGCGGACGACATGATTATCTTGGCACAGAGGAATCTGAAAGAAGGCATTGCCCTACTGGATCACTACGTGAGACGGTTGGACTTGCGCTTGAATCGGGAAAAGACACGCAGACTCAAGCTGAGCATTGGAGAAAGCGTGGACTTCCTCGGCTTCCGGTTCCACAATGTCAGAAGCAGGAAGACAGGCACTCGGCTGATACTGGTCCGTCCAAGTCCACGAAGTCAAGAGCGATTTCGAGCGACGGTGCGAAAGCACATCCATCACTCGATCCCGCTTCGTGTGAAGGAGCAGGTGGAGAATCTAAACCGCTACCTGCATGGGTGGATGGGATACTTCCGACTCGGTAATGGATCGGCCACGTTCCGTAAGCTGGCCCACTTCGTCAACAAGAGGGTGCGGCATGTCATCTGGCGGCGCAGAGGTAGACGTGGATATGGCTGGGGAAAGCTGACCTCGGAGTATATCTACGGTCAGCTCGGCCTCTTCTACGATTACCACGTCGCGAGGCTTTAGCTGGACAATGCCCTGACTTCAGGAGAGCCGTATGAGGGAAAACCTCACGTACGGTTCGACGAGGGTTCAATAGGATAACAAGATGATGGCTTGCTTGAGCGGGACACTCACCCGAAAGGGGAGAAACCGTCAAGGCTCACAGAGCCTGTACATCATTGCACTATTGTCCTACTCTACAGAAAGTGACCACCCTGATTGATCGCAGAGGGGCGGTCGCCGATGGCGACCGTCCCTGTGCCGAGTCTTTGGGGTGTTGGAAGCGATTTCGCATTCGCGAAGGAAGAACCGAGCCATGGACTCTCATCATCCCTCGTACTGTGCGAGGGTCGGGGGAATCCTGATCCTCCTTCTGCTTCTCCCTGTCCTCCTTCACGCGGGGTCAGCAGGAAAGATCGCCGGACGTGTGAGCGATGCAACGACAGGGGAACCGGTCCCCTTTGCGAACGTGCTCGTCATGGAGCTTCGGACCGGCGCAGCGACCGATGCCGACGGCTACTATGCCATCATCAACGTCCCGCCCGGTCTCTACACGGTGAGAGCTTCAATCGTCGGATACTCGGAGACGCGCGTCATGGACGTGAGGGTTTCCATCGACTTCACCACACGGATTGATATCAAGCTTCAGCCGAGCTCCGTGAGAATGGGGGAAGTGACGGTAGTCGCGGAGAAGCAGCTCATCCGCAAGGACCTCACGTCGTCATCCGCCACTGTGTCTGCGGACCAGATCACCGCGATGCCGGTGGAGTCGCTCCAGGACATTCTTCAGCTCCAGGCAGGCGTTGTCATCAGTCCCGGGGGAGACCTCCACGTGCGCGGTGGGCGCGCCAGCGAGGTTTCGTTCATGGTGGACGGCGTTTCTGTTACCGACCCATACTCGGGGAGCGCATCCGTCGACGTCGGCAGTGAAGTGATCCAGGAGTTGAAGTTCGTCAGCGGGACATTTAACGCAGAGTACGGACAGGTCATGTCCGGTGTCGTCGACGTCGTGACGAAGGACGGTGGGCCGAAGCTCAGCGGACAGATCACGGCCTACACGGGCGACTACGTAAGCCCGCACAACGACACCTTTCTCAACATCGACAGAATCAAACCGTTCAGCATCAACAGCATCCAGGGGAGCCTCAGCGGTCCAGTCCCTTTTCTGTCGGACAACCTGCGCTTCTTCGTCTCCACCCGGCACGACTACAACGAAGGGTGGCTCTACGGGAAACGCGTCTACCTCCCAACGGACTCGTCGAACTTCGACAGTCCCGACCCATCGAAGTGGTACATCCAGAAAAGCGGCGACGGCGCCGTCGTTCCGATGAACGATACGCGCCGGCTGAACCTCCAGGCGAAGCTCACCCTCTCATTCGAAGGTGGACTGAAGATCGCCTACAACGGGCTCTACACACGCGACGCCTACCATCTCTATGATCATCCTTTCAAGTACAATCCAGACGCCAGCTACCAGTACCACTCCTACGGCTACACTCACATCGGGTCGTTCACGCATGTTCTTTCGCCTTCGGCGTTCTACTCGGTCAAGGTTTCAGATCTCTACAGCTCCTACAAGTCGTATGTGTACGAAGACCCGCTTGATCTGCGGTATGTCGACCCGCGTCGCCTCTACACGAAGGGAGCATTCAGCTTCCACGTCGGCGGAACAGGGATGGGGCACTTCGAGCGGAGCTCGAAAGCCGTTGTCGCGAAGGTGGACTTCACGAGCCAGATGAACCGTGAGAACCTCGTGAAAGCGGGGATTGAGTTCAAGTGGAACCAGCTCACGCTCCACGAGTACGACACGGAGATCGACCAGGAGACCAATTGGAAGGCAGCGATCCCTCGCCCTGATTCCTACAGGAACAATGAATACGTGCGGAGGCCGATCGAGGGCGCGCTCTACGTGCAGGATAAAGTCGAGGTCGGGGATATTGTTCTGAACCTCGGTCTGCGGTATGACTATTTCAATTCCCGCGGTGTCGTCCCGATTGACCCACGCGATCCGAACGGATCGTATGCACACAACCCTCATCCGTACAAGGACGCCTCTTCCAAGCATCAGCTCAGCCCCCGTCTCGGGATTGCGTACCCGATCACAGACCGCGGCGTGATCCATTTCTCCTACGGCCATTTTTTCCAGATCCCGCAGTACGAGTACCTCTACGTGAATCCAGACTTCAAGATCATTGGCGGTTCGCTCTCCTCACGCGTCGGCAACGCGGACCTCAAACCTCAGAAGACTGTCATCTACGAGGTCGGGCTCCAGCAGCAGCTCTTTGAGGGCATCGCGTTCGACGTTACCGGGTTCTACAAAGATCTGCGGAACCTCCTCGGCACGGAAGTCCACGAGCTCTACATCCTCGGGGACAGCTATGCGAAGTATGTGAATCTCGACTACGGGAACGTTCGGGGAGTGACGTTCGCCGCGCAGGCGCGCATTTCCCCGCGCCTCTCAGTGAACCTTGACTACACGTACCAGGTGGCCGAGGGAAACGCATCGGATCCGAACGCGCAGTTCTACAACCGTCAGAGTGTGCCGCCGCGAGCCGACGAGGTCCAGGTCCTTCCCCTCGACTGGGACCAGACCCACACGCTCAACTTCTCGGTGAATGTCGGCGACCCATCAGACTGGACGATCGGACTCCTCGGCCGGCTCGAGAGTGGGCTGCCTTACACGCCGGAGGTCCAGAATCTCCGCGTGGAGTTCCAGAACAGCGGGCGCAAGCCGCCCAAATACACCTTTGACCTCAAGATGCAGAAGACACTCTCGCTCTTCGGCGTGAGCACCACCGCTTTCCTGAAGGTGTACAACCTGCTCGACACGCGCAACGAGGGCAACGTCTACTATGACACCGGCCGCGCAGGCTACACTCTTGTCTCACGGTACGCGGGGGATGTACGCGGCGTCAACACGCTTGCGGACTATCTCGACCGGCCCGATTTCTATTCCGAGCCGCGGAAAGTCCTGATGGGCCTCTCGTTCATGTTCTAACGAAACGGAGTGAAGGGATGCGTTTGAAGAAATACCTTCTCCCGGCGGCAGCATGGCTCCTGCTCGATGCTGCCTTGCTCTTCTCACAGATCACCGTTCCCCCGAACATGCGGGGCGACCGGAAGTACCGGAAGCAGGGGCTCCATAACGGCAACCTCGTAGAGACCCTTTTCTGGAATTTCGGCGAGGTCGCATGGTGGGGAAAACAGCCGAGCGGCGTCTGGCCGAAAGGAACCGGGCACTCGTACATGGACGGGATCACGCCGATCGTGGCTGCGGAGGTAAGAAACGCGACGACCAGCCAGGCCTTCCACATGATCGAGGCGGGGTACCGCGAGAACATGGACATCTCGCCTTCCGGTGTCGAGCGCGGGTTCCAGCCGCGCCCCGGTTATGCGAATCCGGCACAGGACGACATTGCGATGAGCGATAATGCACTCTCCTGGCCTGAGTCCTGGCCGAACCGTCCGGCCTCCTGGAACGGGAGATGGAACGGCTACTTTGGTCAGAGGACGAACGCCGATCAGGAAAGCTACTTCGTGATGGACGACAACAGCGACGACGGCCAAAACTACTATCCCGATTCCACAGACCGCACGCGGCGCGGTCTCGGCATCCGTGTCGAGGTCCGTGGTTTCCAGTGGGCGAACACCCTCGCCCAGGATAACATCTTCTGGCACTACGAAATCACGAACGAGAGTACAACCGACTACACGAAGGTCGTCTTCGGCATGTACTGCGACGCGGGAGTGGGGGGACAGTATGATTCGAACGACGATAACGCATCATTCGATAAGTCGGTGAACCTCACATACACATGGGATGCAAACGGCCTTGGCGAGGGAGGATGGGGACCGACGGGGCTTGCCGGCTACGCGTTCCTTGAGAGCCCGGGGAACCCGTACAATGGCATCGATGACAACAACTCGAGCGTCGATCCGACAAGTCCGCACCTGCGGGAAAGCGATTTTCTCCCTCGAGCGATCAACGCCGGGGACAAGTTCGTTGTCATCGAGCCGCTCACATACAAGCGGACGGTCCTCACGATGCCGAACCTCGACACCACGGTCTACTCGCTCGGCCATCGCTATGACCTCCGTCCGGGCATCACCCTGCAGGAGACGCCGGGGAACAACCTCGACGACAATCTCAACGGCCTCATCGACGAGAGCAAGGAAATCCATCTCGGGTTCGCGTACCGCAACTACATCTCGGGCGAGGGGATGAATGACCTGATGATCGACGAGAAGCGCGACAACGATGCCGGCGAGCTCGTGACGAGTTGGGTCCCCGACTACACCAAGGATCCTGATTCACGCGGCCGGCGTCCAGGAGTTTTCAAGCAGCACTGGTCCGGCGACGAGAACGGCAACTGGAACATTGAGACCGACGACGTCGGCACCGACGGCGTCCCCGGCACAGGGGACTACGGTGAAGGAGATGGGAGGCCGACCCCGGGTGAGCCGCACTTCGGGCAGACTGACAAGGACGAATCGGACCAGATCGGACTGACGGCGTTCGATGTGTTCTACATCGGAAGCGGCGTGGTCTTCTACGCAGATGAGGTTGTGTGGCAGCGGATCGCGAACAGCCACTTCGATACCCGCCTGCAGAACGGCAACATCGCGTTCCTCTATGGCTCAGGACCGTTCCCCTTGCCGCCGGGAAAGACCGAGCGGTTCTCACTCGCTCTCGTCTTTGGCCAGACACTTGACGACCTCATCCGGCACACCGTGACGGTTCAGCAGATCTACAACAACAACTACAACTTTGCTCGGCCGCCGGACAAGCCCCACCTCACCATGGTCCCGGGCGACAGGAAGGTTACCCTCTACTGGGACAATGCCGCCGAGAGATCCTACGATCCTCTCTCGACGCCGCCGAACGACTTTGAGGGTTACAGGATTTACAGAAGCACTGATCCGGGCTTCAACGATGCGTACGTGATCACGGACGGCTTCGGCGGAAAGACTCAATTCCAGCCGGTCGCCCAGTTCGATGTCCGCGACGGGACCCAGGGATTCTTCCCGCTTGCCTACCAGGGGGTGCAGTACTACCTGGGTGATGACAAGGGACTCCAGCATTCATGGGTCGACACGAGTGTTGTCAACGGGCAGACATACTACTATGCCGTCGTATCGTACGACAGGGGGGACGTCGTCAAGGGAATCTTCCCATCGGAGTGCACGAAGGTAATATCGCGGAACGCCTACGGCACACTTTCGTTCGATGTAAACACCGGCATGGCGACGTCGCGCGCTCCTGTTGCAGGGTTCTCCGACTCACGGCTCGAAGGCGGGACCATGCGGCATGTGAGCGGTCCCGGAACGGGCCCGGTGACGCTGAAGTTCGTCGACCCGCTCAAGGTGAAGGACCACCGGACGTACCGTCTTGTCTTCGACGACTCGACGAAAACCGACACGACGATGTACTCCCTCTTCGACATCACGAACACGTCGAGTCCCGTCCCGATATTCAGAAACTCGATGTATGTGAGCGACGAGGATTTCAATCCGATGTTCGAGGGGATGCGTGTCTCCGTGCAGAACGATACGGCCGAGTGGGACCCGTCGAGTACGCGCTGGACACGCGGCAACTCGAATGTCATGGTGACGGCGGGGCTCGATCCGGTGACAAAACAGAATTGGTTCACCCACCGGGTTCCCGGCTATCCCTCAAGCTACGAGATCAGGGTCGGCTTCCCCGACACGTCCTATCTCTACACGAGTCCGCAGGAAGCAACGAACTTCCAGGTCTGGGATGTCACCGAGAATGTGAAAATGCGGTACTACCTGAAAGAGCCGCAGGGGCACTCCGACGGCATGCTGAGCGCCGGCGACTATATCGACCTCTGGTATTCGATCGGGGAGAACTCCTGGATCAAGTTCTGGAGAATCAACATCATCGCTCCGCCCGAGGGACAAACTGTGAACCCCGCGGATGGGGACGTTGCCTTCGTGAAGATTAAGGCACCGTTCAGGTCCGGCGACGTGTTCGAGTTCACCACGCTTGCCGCGGCGGTGAGTCCCGAGAACGCCCGCGCAGAGCTTGGCAGGATCGCCGTTGTCCCGAACCCGTACGTCGCATCGGCGAGATGGGAGCCGCAGCGGCTGACGCAGTCGGGGCGCGGCGAGAGGCGGATTGAGTTCATCCACCTTCCCCAGCGGGCGACGATCCGGATCTTCTCGGTGAGCGGGGAGCTTGTTCAGACCCTCGAGCACGACGGTCTGATCACCAACGGTGCAGAGCCGTGGAACCTCCGCAGCAAGGACAACATGGATGTTGCGGCGGGGCTTTACATTTTCCAGGTTGAGGCGCCGGGCATCGGTGAGAAGGTGGGAAAGTTTGCGATCATAAAATGAGCCCCCCTCTCTGTCATTACGAGATTGGCCGAGGGAGTTGAGCGCCCCTGCGGTGCGCCGGGCAATTCGTGAATTGCCCCTACACGAGACGAATGCCCCGGACGAAGGGAGATGGAGTCCACCTTTGAGGTGGCCTCCATCTGAACCTCGTGAAGGGTTTGTTCCTTGACTCAGCTCGCCACCGGCGGGTTGCGCATCTCGCAATGACTCAGCCGGGGTCGGCTTTGGTCTTGATGCATCATCACTTGATACAAGAGGTGCATCCGTGAACTCAAGGTACTCCATTCACATCCCGGTCCGGCGCGCGGCCGTGGAGATGATTGTCGCAGGGCTGCTGTGCTTGTCGCTGTTCCATCATGTGTCCGCGCAGGGATCCGGCGAGACGACGAAGGCGGGGACGACGGCCGCGCAGTTCCTCAAGATCGACCCGACACCGCGCGCTGCTGCGTTTGGCGGGGCGTTTGCGGCTGTGGCGAGTGACGTGTCGGCGCTCTACTGGAATCCCTCCGGTATCTCCCGTCTGACTCGCAACGAGGGTATCCTCTCCCACACAGGCTGGATCGCCGACATCAACTGCAACTTCGGCGGTGTTGTGGTTCCGCTCGGGTCGATCGGGACAATAGGCGCAAGCGTGATGACGCTGGGAACAGAAGACATGGATGTCCGTACGGTGGACGAGCCTGAGGGAACGGGTGAAAAATTCGGCGCGGGCGATCTGGCGGCGGGACTCTCATATGCGAGGAACCTCACGGACCGGTTCTCCATCGGCTTCACCGCAAAGTACATCCGTGAGTACATCTGGCACATGACCGCCTCGACCTTTGCACTTGACGTCGGGACACTCTACCGCACCGATTTCCACGGACTTACGATCGGGATGAGCATCACGAACTTCGGCGGAAAGATGAAGTATGAGGGACGTGATGCCATCACCTATATCAATGTGAATCCGGGCAAGGCGGGGACAAACGACAAGGTGGTCGCCGACATCCGAACGGATGAGTGGTCGCTTCCACTTGCTTTTCGTGTCGGGCTCGCGGCGGAGCCGGTCGCCGCTGATGCTCATCACCTTATCGTTGCGATCGATGCAATCCATGCGAACGACAACACGGAGTGCATCAACTTCGGCGCAGAGTACACGTTCATGGATATGATATCGCTTCGCGGAGGGTATAGGTCGTTGTTCCGGACCGACAGTGAAGAGGGGCTGACGCTCGGCGGCGGTGTGCGGTATGACCTCGCTGGCACAACGCTGAAGGCTGACTACTCATGGGCTTACTTCGGCCGTCTGAAGAGCGTTCAAAGATTCTCGTTCGCGGTCGAATTCTGATTCAGAGACTCGAAAGGGAGGTGGTGAGACAGTTCAAGACGAAATACGGTCATTTCTCAAAAGACGGACGGGAGTACGTCATTACACGGCCTGACACGCCGCGTCCGTGGGTGAATGTGATCTCAAACGGCGAGTACGGACTTGTTGTCTCTCAGACGGGGAGCGGCTACAGCTGGCGCGTTCACGCGGGGTTGAGCCGGATCACGCGCTGGGAGCAGGACCTGGTCAAAGACGAATGGGGAAAGTATCTCTACATTCAAGACGTAGAATCGGCAAATCTCTGGTCCGCTGGATGGAAGCCGGTCTGCGCCGAGCCTGAATCGTACCGTTGTCGGCACGGGATCGGGTACTCGATCATCGAGTCGAGGTACCACGGCATTGAAAGCTCCCTCCTTGTCTTCGTCCCGAACGATGAACCGCTTGAAGTGTGGCAGCTCACGCTCGTGAACCGGACACGGCGGCGGCGGCGCCTCCGGGTGGTATCATACCTCGAGTGGGGACTTGGAGCCGCTCCCGACTGGCACCGCGAGTTCCACAAATCGTTTGTCGAGACCGAGCACGACGCAAAACTTGGAGCCATCTTCGCTCGCAAGCACCTCTGGGAAATCCCAACGGAGAAGGGCCGTTGGAATGTCAGTTGGCCGTACACGGCGTTCCATGCGTCCAGCGACAGGACAGCCGCATTTGACTGCGACAAGGAGACCTTTCTGGGCATGTACGGAACCGTGCGCGAGCCCGCCAGCCTGACGGCGGGAAGGCCGGCACGACGCTCAGGGCGGTGGTCAGATCCGGTTGCAAGCCTCTTTGTCCCAGTCACACTCGATCCGAAGGAGACGCGAACTCTCACGTTTGTCCTCGGTGCAGCGGATGACAGAAAACAGGCCTCCTCGCTCATCGAGAAGTACCGGAGACCGAATGCAGTCCTGGAATCACTTTCAGCAACGTGGAAGCGCTGGGAGCGGCTCCTTGGGGCATCACATGTGAAGACCCCTGCCCCTGCCGTGGATCTCATGCTCAACACGTGGCTGAAGTACCAGGCGATCAGCGGGCGTTTGTGGGGGCGGACCGCCTACTATCAAACAGAGGGTGCCTACGGGTTCCGGGATCAGCTTCAGGACAGCCAGATCTTCCTGCCGATCGATCCGGCGCAGACGAAGAAGCAGATCCTGCTTCACGCCCGGCATCAGTTCAAGGATGGGACAGTCTATCACTGGTGGCACCCGCTTTCCGAAGTGGGACACATCACGACGATGACCGACGATCTTCTCTGGCTCCCGTTTCTTGTGAACTCGTACCTGAAGGAAACCGCGGATTTCTCCATCCTCGATGAGCGTGAGCCATTCCTCGATGATGCGGAGGGGGCCACGCTATACGATCACTGTACACGGGCAATCGACCGGGCACTGTTGCGATTCAGTCCGCGCGGGCTCCCGCTCATCGGTGCCGGCGATTGGAACGATGGGCTCAGCGCTGTGGGATTGAAGATGCGCGGCGAGTCAGTGTGGCTCGCACACTTCCTCCACTATTTATTGAACGAGTTTGGTGAGGTCTGCCGCCGGTCGAATGATGGTGCGAGGAAGGAAATGTACCGGGCCAGGGCCGAGGAGCTGAAGAAGCGGATCAACGAGGAGGCATGGGACGGCGAATGGTACTACCGTGCGACAAAAGATGATGGAGAGCCCATCGGGAGCAGTGCAAATAGCGAAGGCCGGATCTACCTCAACGCCCAGTCATGGGGGATCATCGGCGGTGTCGCAGAGGGAAAACGAGCGCTCCAGGTGATGGACGCCGTTGAGAAGCACCTTGAGTACAAGGCTGGTCCGCTTCTCCTGCATCCGGCGTACACAGCACCGGATGACAGAATTGGGTATCTCACACGATACGGTCCAGGCATCCGGGAAAACGGCGGTGTTTACACGCACGCTGCAACTTGGGCGGTGGTAGCAGAGGCCATGCTTGGGAGAGCGGAAGTGGCGTACAGGTTCTTCTCAGAAGTGAATCCGATTAACCGCGGCATGAATCCGGATGAGTACGCTGCTGAACCGTACGTCACTGCCGGCAACATCGAGGGGCCTTCGTCTCCGTTCTACGGGAGAGGCGGATGGACCTGGTATACCGGTTCGGCGGCCTGGCTCTGGCGCGCCGGGTTTGACTGGATTCTTGGCGTACGCTCGAGCCTCGATGGACTTGTGATCGATCCATGCATTCCGGCTGCGTGGAACGGCTTCAGCCTGAGAAGACTATTCAGAAATGCGGTGTACGAAATCGAGGTGAGAAATCCGGCAAGAGTGTCTTCCGGAGTCGCGCAGGTTTCGATTGACGGCGAGCTTGTCACGGGCCCGACACGGCACGGACGGGGGGTCGTCATTCCGCCCCATTGTGACGGGGCCACGCATAAAGTGATTGTCACACTCGGCATGCAACACAATGATGGGGAAGTGAGCCATGAGAGAGAAAACGGCTGTGAAGATGCTTCTGTACACGCTGGCATTCATGTCCATAACGGGCTTGCTCGCCGCGCAGCCGAAACCGGACATCGTCGTCTTCGATGAGGACGACCCGATTGGCGTCGGCTACTACGATGCGTCATGGGGGTTCTCGCGGAGCGGGAGCACACTGACCCTCGCCGGGCCCGGACGGGACAAGCTCGTCATTGCGACAACCCAGCACTATACCGGCGTCAACAGCGGATTGCTCGAGTGGAAGTCGGCGCCTGGAGGAGAGTGGCAGATCTACGTCGCAAATATCGGCTGGGCGACAAAGGACGCAAGTGGATACGACAGCGTTGTCCTCTATCTGAACTCGCGAGAATCTATCGCGGCTGCGAGCTTGCCGAAGATCGGGCTTGAAAGCAGCAACGGAAACAAGCGGACCACCACCATAAACATCGGCAATTATCTTCCGTCCGGGACCGACGCTGACACGACAATGTGGCAGCGCGTGGGCATCCCTCTCACTGCGTTCGAGCCCTATGGGGAATTCTCGCTCTCGTTCTTCAAGGATGTGTACTTCAGTCAGGGAGCGGCGGACAGCATTCAGCACACGATGTGGTTCGACAACGTGCGGCTCTTGGCGAAGGTGTCCCTCATTGATACAACGCTCCCCGCGCCGCCGCAACAGATTGAAGCGTACGCCGGAGACCGGAGCATTGTCCTTCACTGGGCGAGGAACACCGAATCGAACCTTCTCGGATACGCTGTCTACCGTTCCACCGCGCCGGCCGGCACGTTCACGAAAGTCACGAGTGCTGCACTGACGCTGCAGAGCTACGCGGACATGGATGTATCAAACGGCCAGACCTACTACTATGTCATTCGCGCCGTGAACACGAATCAAGGGGAGAGTCAGAACTCTGCCGTCGCGAATGCCACGCCGGCGCCTTTCGCGAACGACGACGCATTCCTTGACTACCTCGAACACGCGGCATTCGACTACTTCTGGTACGAGACGAATTCGTCAAATGGGTTGGTCCGCGACCGGAGCGCCGTCTATTCCGCTGCGAGCGTTGCGTCAATCGGATTCGGACTGACGGCAATCGGCATCGGGGCCGACAGGGGGTGGGTCACACGTGCGGAAGGGCGCGACCGGACCCTCACTACGTTAAGGACGTTCTGGGAGAAGCCGCAGGGCCCCGCCGGAACGGGCATGATCGGCTACAAGGGGTGGTTCTATCACTTCCTCGAGATGAACACGGCCGTCCGCGCGGGGTCATCGGAACTTTCATCAATCGATACCGGACTTCTCATCGCGGGGATCCTCTACTCCAAGCAATACTTCAACGGGTCCGATCCGACAGAAGTGCAGATCCGTGCCCTGGCGGACTCGATCTTCAACCGAATCGATTGGAACTGGATGACGAACGGTGCGCCGTCGCTCACGATGGGATGGCATCCCGAATCGGGCTTCATCAACGCGCGCTGGATTGGCTACAATGAGGCGATGATACTGAGCCTCCTCGGGATCGGCGCGGGAACGAATCCTCTTCCGCCCGCGGTGTGGGACAGCTGGACGAGCGGATACAGCTGGCAGTCGCATTACGGTCAGAGTTTCGTGAACTTTCCGCCGCTGTTCGGGCACCAATATTCGCATTGCTGGGTTGACTTCCGTTTGAAGGCGGATGCATACATGATGAGTGCGGGCATTACCTACTTTGAAAACTCGCGCCGTGCGACGATTGCTCAGCGTGCGTACTGCATCGCGAACCCCGGCGGCTTCCCCGGCTACGGGGCGAACGTCTGGGGACTCACCGCGTGCGATGGACCGGGTTCGGCCGGCTTCTACGGGTACATTGCCCGCGGGGCGCCACCCGCGACAAATGATGACGGGACAATCGCTCCGACAGCGGCGGGCGGCTCAATGCCGTTCACTCCGGAGTACTCTCTTCCTGCGCTCCGGTACATGTACGATCAGTTCCGGGCAGATATATGGACAGGCTACGGTTTTAGAGATGCCTTCAACATCAAGGCAAGCTGGTGGGATCCAGACGTCATCGGGATCGACCAGGGGCCGATCATCATCATGGCTGAGAACTACCGGACCGGCAGCGTGTGGAACACGTTCATGAAGAATCCGGAGATCCAGGACGGCCTCCAGCGTGCCGGTTTCCAGAGAACAACCGGCGTCGATGAGAAGACCGAGGGAGTCCCGCTTGCGTTCGCGCTTGACCAAAATTATCCCAACCCGTTCAACCCGTCGACATCTATCTCCTTCTGCGTGCCGAAGAGGGGAATGGTCACGCTGAGGGTCTTCGACCTTCTCGGCAGGCAGGTCGCGACGGTCATAAACGAGACGAAGGATCCCGGCCGCTACTCGGTGGTATTTGACGGGGCAGCGCTCCCGAGCGGCGTGTACTGCTACACGCTGACAAGCGACGGCGCTTCCCTTACAAGGAAGATGCTCCCCATCAGGTGAGCGAAGCATGAAGTGGACAGCGGCGATCGCGTTTTTCTTGACCACAGGTGTCCTCTTTGCGCAGGGTCCTGCGGGCTCGAACGTGATCGCGCCGAGGGAAATCCGATGGGATCCCTTCCTCGATACGCTCCAGGGGAAAACCGTTGAGTATTTCCTCGAGCAATCAGACCCGGCGACAGGGCTGACGAAGGATAGGGCGCCCTCCCCGTCTCCCTCGAGCATTGCGGCGATTGGATTCGCCCTCACTGTCTATCCGGTCGCCGCCGAGCGGGAGATCATCTCACGTGAAGAAGCCGCGCGCCGGTCGTTCAACACCTTGTCGTATCTCTTTCGCCTGCCGCAGGGACCCGATCGCACGGGAGTCGCGGGCTACAGAGGCCTCTTCTATCATTTCCTCCGTCGTGAAGACGGACTAAGAAACCGGAGGACCGAGCTTTCCACGATCGATACCGGACTCCTCATGGCTGGTGTGCTGTTCGCACAATCGTACTTTGATGGAAAGTCTGCGGTCGAGAAGAGCATTCGTGCGCTTGCCGACTCACTCTATCGTCGTGTCGACTGGAAGTGGGCGATGGGAAATG
>Ga0066636_10001405_pt1 | contig 14882 bp, 20 predicted proteins | sample CryGeyCG2014_080_2_FD_62736 | JGI IMG/M metagenome (GOLD analysis project Ga0066636, IMG submission 62736) | Groundwater microbial communities from aquifer - Crystal Geyser CG07_land_8/20/14_0.80 | ecosystem: Environmental > Aquatic > Deep subsurface > Groundwater | place: USA: Utah: Grand...
ATATAAAGGTAGCCAAGGCGATTCGCCTGACAATTGGTTTACAAAGGAAAATCGACTCTATATATGCCAAAGTTGACCATCTAGTCGCACCACCGCAAGTCGTGGAATAAACCAAATACTTACGCTTTCTGCTCAGAATGATGTAGCCGCTACTGAAAGAAATTTTAGATGGCATTACCATCGCGTTGTTTGTAAAATATAGACATGGAGGCCATTTAAAAATGTAGTTGCCCAATTTATTGGGCGACTGTGCCTGATAAATCAGGCAACTACAAAAATTTGAGGGTGAAACACCTCTGAGATGGCTGAAATTGAACGGGGAATCAAAATTAAACAGCCTGACATGAAAAAGGAGGTTAAGAACTGGTTAGACTCCGCCGGTTATGACATAGAGACAGCTGAGCATATGTTCAATACTGGTAGATATATCTATACCATTTTTATGTGTCAGCTAGCAATTGAGAAGATATTGAAAGCAAAAGTTCAAGAAATCACTGACAAGATGCCACCCAGAACCCACAATTTGAGATACCTTATAAAATTAAGTGACCTCGAACCAAACGAGGAGACATTCGAATTTATTAGCAAGCTGAGCGATGTAAGTATCGTGACCAGGTATCCTGAGGATTTCGAAGAACTCCAAAGAGTATATGACTAAGGGATGGCACAAAAGTATTTGAAAGAAACGGAAAAGGTGTTTCAATGGATAAAGCAATTATTGATACCATAAGCAAGTTCAAACAGGCTTTATTGCAGCAAGGCATTAAAGTCAATAGAGTAATTCTATATGGCTCTCAGGTTACAAGGAAGGCTGAGGAACATAGTGATATAGATATTGTGGTTATATCAGATGATTTTAAAGGAATGAATATCCTGGAACGATTAGAAACTATGGGTTTAGCTATGGCTAAGACAAGAATAATGGAACCAATTGAACCCCTGGGATATACAGAGAAGGAGTTTTCCTCGAAGGATAAGGGAACTTTTATTGGCGATGAAGTAAAAGCTAAAGGAATAGAAATATAAGCACAATCTCAGTAAACTGCTTGCTGACCATTAATGGAGAAGTACCTGAAGGTAGGCAACACCACAAACCGCGAAACGCTGGAGCAAATTAGTAAGGGATACAAACGCCTGGAGCCAAAGGCAAAGAGTGTGAGGCAGCCCAGAGAGAGCCTTGAATACCGTAACTAAAAAGGGTACAATTGTCCCCATAATGAGTACAATGGCTGAAAGCTATAATCTGTCTGCAGCCCTGTTTGGCAAGACCCGCCGGGCGATTCTGTCCCTGCTTTACAGCCATGCCGATGAGTCCTTTTACCTGCGTCAGATCGCCCGCTTCTCAGGCACAGGTCTGGGTGCCATGCAAAGGGAACTGAAACAGCTTTCCGCTGCAGGAATTATCCAGCGGACTGTGAGAGGCAAGCAGGTTTATTATCAGGCTAATCCGGAATGTCCTATCTTTACTGAGCTGAGAAGCTTCGTGGCCAAGACGGCCGGGATTGGAGATATATTACGGTCTGCTCTGGCTCCACTGGTAGACAACATTTCGATTGCCCTAATCTATGGTTCTGTAGCCCGTGGCTCAGAATACCAGTCCAGCGACGTGGACATCTTGGTAGTGGGCGAAGTGACATTCGCTGAAGTCGTTGAGAGACTCGGCCCTGCCCAGGAGACGCTGGGGCGGGAAATCAATCCCACAGTGTATCCCCCGGCCGAGTTTAAAAGTAAAATCGCTGAGGGACATCATTTCCTCAAGTCAGTCTTGAGCGGGAACAAGATATATCTAATTGGAGATGAACATAAGCTTGCACGACTGGTTGAAAAACGGCTGGCTGATCGAACACCAGACTAGCCCCCAGGAGATTGCAGACCTGCTGAGCGTAGCGGATCGCGACCTGGATAACTGCCAGACAGCCACTCAAAGCAACTAGCCTCTTTAAGCTAAAATTAGGACAAAATATGAAATTGCTACAAGGCTAAACTTTGCCAGGATAGAAAGGATGAAACCAAAAAAGATAAAAAATAAAAATGCAAAATTTTTGATTTTTGACCTTTGATTTTAGTTGAGCTGTCATTTTGAACTTTGATTTTTAACTTTTAATTCAAGTTGAGGAGCCCTAGCTTCGAGTGCTACAATACCTGAAAAAAGGAGCGATATGACTGTCTATGAGGTGATTATCAAGCGGCGCTCAATCAGGCGCTTTAAGGAGCTACCCATCCCCCGCAAAATCTTGGAGAACTGCGTTGACGCAGCCAGATTAACACCTTCAGCAGCTAACCTCCAACCCTTAGAATATGTGATTGTGGATGATGATCAAATGCTACCTCAGGTATTCTCCACATTAAAGTGGGCAGCGTATATCAGCCCAGAAGGTACCCCGCCTGAGGGCAAAAGACCAAAGGCGTATATCACCATACTTAAAAACAGGGATATCGGAGTGCCATCGTCGGTATATGACGTTGGAGGAGCAATGGAGAATATCATACTGGTAGCTCTGGAAAAGGGCATAGGTTCCTGTCCTATTGCCAGTGTCGATAGGGATAAATTGAGGGAAATACTGAATATTCCTGATGATTATGAAATTTTACTGGTTTTAGCCCTGGGCTATCCCGATGAAAACCCGGTTACAGAGCCATTTGATGGTTCCGTGAAGTATTGGAAAGACAAAAGTGGTGTGCTTCATGTTCCAAAGAGGAAGCTAGGATCAGTTTTGCATTGGAATACTTTTTAATAGCTTTATTACCATAGCAAGCTGCTTGTTGATGTCCATGCCGCGACGTCACATGTCAGAGGGAAATTAAATTCAGTATCCTTTGATGAAGCTTTTTGTTAGAAAACAATAGATCGCTCGTCCGCCGCTGCCAAGGATTGCCTTGAAAATCACTGACCTCTCCACCAGCCTCCTTAACTAATAGAACCCCCGGGGCAACATCCCAGGGCTCAATTTTGGTGGTAAGATAAGCCCCCTGCCAGCCGCTACCCAGGCTATCTCAAGGCCAGCCGAGCCAAGCTTCCGCATATCCATAACATGGGGATAGACCTTGTTCCACATCTTGCCAGTTCTCGACCTATTCTTCTCACCTCCTTCACAATAAAAGATGTAGCTCTGGCTGAGCTCTGATATCTGAGAGACCTTTATTCTTTCCCCATTCAGGTATGCTCCACTCCCTCTTTCCGCAAAGTAAAATTCGTTAATCGCTGGAGCATAGATTGCTCCGAGCAAAAGCTCACTTCCATGCATCAAAGCTATGCAAACTGAGAAAAGAGGGTTGGAACTAGCAAAATTACCCGTGCCGTCTAGAAAATCTACAATCCAAAGCCAATTGGAGTCGCCTTCGAGGAAGCCGCTTTCTTCGGTTAAGAGGCTATGATGGGGATAGTGCCTCTTGATCTCCTCGATGATCAAGTCATTGACCATCTTATCGTAGGCAGTTATGGCCTCCTTGGCTGAGCTTCGAAGCTTCAGCAGTGTCTGATCCTTGCGAAAATGCTCGACCAAAAAACCCCCTGCCTTCCTGGCTAAGTTCTCAACCAGTTCTTTCATTTCAAAAGCCTCCCATCGATAAAGCATTCTTTAAAGATGAGCAAAATGTTTCCTGATCTTCCTTGGAGTCGAATAGCTTACCCAGCAACATCAGCTGCCCTTCGGACTTGAGTTTAATCAACCCCTCAAGGCATTTCGGCTTGGATAGACTGGGAATCCATTCTCGGCAAGCTTTGGGACGGAAGGAGTATATAGTGCAGCAAGCTTTGCCTTCCTCATCCCAGACAAGGAAAATGCAACCTTTTTCCATCCTCATTCCCAGCGCTAAGGCAATGTTTTCTATGTCTTCGGGATAAAGTGGAGGCTGGTAGAGGGTGCAGCAGATACCACAGCGAAAGCAGGGAGCAGGAATTTGCCCTTTGATTACCATCTCTTCCCCCTCTATCATCTTTACGACTGCTTTATTTGTTGACATAATAGACCAAAATGACTTAGGAGTGAATCTTTGCTACTATTTTAGAATTAGATAAACAAAAAAGAAAAGGGAAGACCCACAAGAAAATCCAGTAAGTTTGTAACTATAGGAATAGCTATTCTTCTTATTCTGATAGCGCTGGCAGTGGGGCTATCCAGAACCTTGAGAGTATTTCATTAAATCCAATATCTCTGGTAGACTTTCCGAGCAGGAGGAAAAGAATGGCAGTGGCAGAGATAAGCATCGTTCCTTTAGGGACAGAAACTCCTTCGATTAGCAAATATGTAGCCCGGGCAGTTAAAGTCTTGCAGCAAGAGAAAGATATAAAATACGAAATAACCGCTATGGGGACGATTATAGAAGGCGATCTGGATAAGATTCTAACGGTAGCAAAGAAGATGCATGAAGAGGTTTTTGCTGAGGGAGTGGCCAGGGTGCTAACCGTAATTAAAATCGATGACCGGCGAGATAAGGCTTTGAGCATGAAAGGTAAGGTGGACTCGCTGAGGAGAGAGCTGGGGCGCTAGTGAGAAACTTGCTTGAAAATCCTCTCAGTATTCAGGCAGTTAAACAATTTATTTTAAGAAGATAGAAACAGCCATAAAATTTTTGACACCATTATCTTTGTAGCTCAGAAAGGAAAAAACAACTTTTATAATAGTAATGTACTTAGAACAAAATGTTGGTTTAAGGAGGCTTGACAATGGGAAATAACGGCAGTTCAGGGGAAATGTTTGACTTTGTTTGTTTTAGATGTAGGAGCACCATTAAGCCTGGAGAAAAGATGTTTACCATGTCCGTTTCCCTTGAAACACCCGAAGACGATGGGACAGTAAATGTCAATGAAAATTATGCTATTTCGTCCCTCTGTTTGGGCTGCGCCTCAGTCATTCTTGTTGAGGCTGTGCTTGACAAAAAACTTACAATGCCCGGCCCTTTGTTTGAAGAGCTAGAAGAAAGAAGAGGAATTATTTTGAAGAACTGGAACAAAGAGGAGGAAAACAATAAGTGAAAGGATGCGTAGCTATATAGTAGTCGGCTATAATGTTCCCAACTGGCGGGAGCGAAAAATCAAATACAAGGAGAACGAAAATGGCTAGAAGGGTTAGCTTAAGTGCGGTCAACAGCGAGTTGCGGCTGGCAAATAATGGCGTGACCATTAAAGTAGACGATGATGCCCCCGAAAGGAGCGGTCGGCTCAGAATTGGAAGGGCAAAAATAGTATGGACACCGAAATTCAAACAAATAGGTTTCGGGAAAACTTGGGAACAACTCATTGATTTCCTAAAAAGCTAATGACAATAGGTGGCGATGGAGTTCGCATGTTGCCTGCAAAGCAAACATTGAGGTTGATTATTTCCTACGACAAGTGGTTCTACAATAAGGCATAGCAGTTAGTTTCAGAAGGAAGTTCGAGTGGATCCTCATCAAAACATTTTTTATTACTACAGGGGACCGTCAAAGTATAAAACTGATGAAATGCAGATTGCTAGACAGCTTGAGAATAATACGACCAAGGCGCTAATTAACCTTTTTCAATACAGCCCACCTAAGGTCTTATCACGCTTTCTGGAACTTGTAGCCTCGAAGACTGGGTATGACAATTTTCCAGTTCCACAAAAGAACAACTATAAGTTTGCACTTCAGAAAATTCCAGAACTTGCCAAAAGCGCAGAGAGCAAGGTGGTGGTAACCATTTCCAAGGAATTATTGGGGGAGTCCGGCGTTAGTCCAGGTGGAATACCAGATGCCTGGATTTATTGTCCGTCTACAACACCATCAGTTGCTATCATGATAGAAGCCAAGCTTAAGGGAATTCCCAGCCAAGATCAAATACAAGGACACCTTGAGAAGGCAGGCTGGAACAACACGAGATTGTACCAATGCAATCTTACCTGGGCCGAGATTTACGATTGTTGGGCTAATGAAAAGAATGACTTGCTGACAACGCAATTTAGACAATATTTGGAGGTGATTGGAATGAGCCCATTTTCCGGTTTTGTAGATGATGACTTCAACTTCTTTATCTCTTACGACGATGATTACAGACCCCTTTTAAGGAACAAATTGCATGAATTTGCTCAAGAAGTGCACAAACGGATGGGACAAGAGATTACTAGGGTCTATTCTGAGATTTTCGTGGGGCACATAATTGCTCGAAGAGGCACAGCATTTGTTGTTCTGCGAAAACCTCAGGACAGACATGACCCCTTTAAACACTGCAACTTTAGTATTGAGATAAATAAGCGAAGGTCTGCGGTTTAATGCTGTCATTCAAGATGGGAAACACGATAAAAAACGAACGCCAATAGGGCACCTTTATAACAAGCTAACAAAAGAGCCGGAAAGGATGAAATCATTACTTCAAGATTTGGGTGAGAGCTTTTACATTGCTATCTTCAGAAGGATACCATTGCATGGCAACCAATTTAGGGCGGGTGAACGCTGGGACCTCAAAGCGAGACTCTACCTGGACTTTGTAAATGACGAGGTGATTAGATACCTGATACGAATGTTGGAATCAATCGACTACCCTGGCTTGCACTTCGGTAGCGGGATTGAGCGGGGTAGCGAGGTCCTTGGTGATAGGGAGCAACTGACCACCTGGGCCCGTGATATTTTTGAGCGTGTATATCGTATACTGCAATATTTAGAAACATAGATGGAGGTTAGCATGTTACACAGCGAAGCACTCCTCTTCGTGTGTGTTCTTGCTTTCTGGATAGTTGTTCATATTTCAGTTGTTAGGCCTTCAATTGGCAGGATGACTTCTATCCCACTCACACTGAGATTATCCACATAGAACTCGGGCTTCTCGCAGTGCAGCGGTATAAGCACCCTGGGACTAATTTCACGAGCAATTTTTAGCAGGTCTGGACCAGAGGCGTGCCCAGAGGCATGTAATCCCTTTTCTTTTTCAGGTATTTCCCACTCGCCATTCTTTTCTACCGGGAGGCCAAAGCCTCGCATTTTGAAGTGCTTGAGCCAATGATGCAGACGCCAGAAGTCCATCTCCTGCTCCTCAGTGTGAGGCTCGCTGGAGCTATAAACATAAAGGCTTTCTGGTTCAGGGCGGATGCTTGGGAGTTCATTCAAATCAAAGAAGCTAAAACAAAGGATGAAATCGCCCTGGTTGGAAGCAACATCTTTGGCTAGAACAATCTTGCTGGAGTAGTCCTCAAAAATCTTTCGCAACCAGGAGACAGGGCTCCTACTAGCAGTTGTTTCCTGGTAGATGACAAGGGCATCCTCCTGGGCAATGTCAGGTATTTCTGGTTCAAGAAGGCGCATGGTTTTTAAGAGGTAGGCATCCTTTGGCAGTATAGCTAGTTTCCTTTTTGTATCTCTGGCAATCTGCAAGAAGGTAAGCAAACGGTCTACATCTCTGGCAGAGAAATCGGCAATGACAAGACCTTGCGAGCCATCAATAGCCCTATATCCACTCTCATACACTTCTTGCTCAGCAACATTCGTTCGCTTGTCCACATTAGTGCCTTCAAGAATTAATGCTTTGGGATGCAACTTAGCTGCTTCGTTTATAAATGCCTCAGTAAACTTGCCTCGCTTGCCGTGGAGTCGCAGGTCGCCACTATAAATCACCCAGCCGGAGCTCGTCTCGATACCCCAGGCACAGGCACCGGGGATAGAGTGGTCTACAGGAAAGCAGCGCAGGTTAAAGTTACAACGGGTGTGCTCTTCCAAAGGGTGCGAGATAAGTTCTTTTTGTTTTGGGGTCTTCTCCCAGAATCCCTGGCGCCAGAACTCCTCTGCATCGGGGCTCAGCACCTCTGGCTTTATATCAGCAATACAGAAATGGCGCTGCTGCTTTGCTGTGTTGCTGGCAATGTGGGCTATTTGCTTCCAACCTGTTGGGTATTCTTGACTGGTGGGGTTGAAATAAGACACTTGCTGGTCGAAATCTACTTTTCCTGAGTCTTGTATTGCTTTGGCGATTAATGCTGTGGTCGCAGTTGAGTATATCGGAATGTCCTCTTTCAGAAAAGCTATATGACCAGAGTGGTCAAGATGGGCATGAGATAGCAGAACTCCATCTATTCCTCCAAGCCTGCGATAGCGCTCTGCTTGGCGAAATTGTTGCCACAGGTCTTGTGTCTCTAGATCATCACGATAAATACCTTCAAGTGGCGGGAGCAACTTCATCGCCAGGAGGTCGAGAAGTCCTGCTCCAGGACGGGGCTTCAGATATTCCTCGTAGAAATTGCGATATCGGCTGTAGGGATAGCCGAAATCCAGGAAGAGCTTTCCTTTATCGTCCTCAAGGAGGACTTTATTGCCTCCGATTTCCATGATGCCACCATAGAATGTAAGCCTTACCATAGAAATCCCCTTCACGGCTTAGTTCTAAAATAAGCCTCGCCTGGATTATAACATCCTGCATAACATCTCGTCAGAATGGCACACCTACGGGGCATAATTAATACCGAAATCAAAAGATATTGTGGTATTGTCCGCCGCGACGAAAATTTTGTTTCCGCCTATCACCCCCGCACCACCGTAAACAGTAATGCTAATGGTCATGGCATGGTTGATTTTACCAGTTTCATTTATTCTTGGCATTATGATAAACAGTACCGCGGGCCGGAAGAGGACAAGAGATTCTTTGCCTGGGTTCTTCACTCCGTTCAGAATGACAGGGGGGCGAGGGGCTCGCAATGACATAGTGGGCTCAAAATGACAAGAACGAGGGCGCTGGACAATCCACAAAGCCTGGTTTTGCACTTTGTCAAGGCTAATGCTACAATGCCAAAGACATGGTGCTTAGCGATCGTACAATCAAAGAGGAGATTGCTAAGGGCAGGATAGTTATTGAGCCTCTCGACCTTACCTGTATTCAACCAGCGAGCATTGACATTCATTTAGATAATAAGCTTCTTGTGTTTAAGACCTGGCGCTATCCTTTTTATATTGATGTCAAGCAGAATATAGATGACTTATCTGAGCCAGTGGAAATTGGCGAGGATAAGCCATTTCTGTTAAATGCTGGGGAATTCGTTTTAGCTAGCACACTGGAATCGATTACCTTGCCTGACGATATTGTGGCTCGGCTTGAGGGCAAGAGTTCCCTGGGCAGGATAGGGCTTTTAATCCATTCTACTGCTGGCTATGTTGATCCCGGCTGGCAGGGACATCTTACACTGGAGTTATCCAATGTAGCCAAGTTGCCAGTAACCCTTTATTATAAGATGCCGATTGGACAAATTTCTTTCCTTCGCTTGACTTCCCCGGTGGAAAGGGTTTATGGTTCACCTAGTTTAGGAAGTAAATATCAGGGGCAAAGTGGCCCTATCGCCACTAGATATTATAAGGATTTTACCAAGGGGCGCTAAATAGCTAATGTTATCTGCAGAATACATAGAGTGCGCTCTATCTTTAGCTAGATTAGCTATGGGATATACCAGCCCCAATCCAGCAGTGGGAGCTGTTGTTGTTAAAGAAGGGGTCATTGTGGGTCGGGGATATACACAGCCCGCTGGCTCAGACCATGCCGAAGTGATAGCACTTCGGCAAGCCGGTGATAAGGCGAAAGGGGCTACTATGTATGTTACTTTGGAACCTTGCTGTCATTATGGACGCACCCCGCCTTGTACTCAAGCCATAATCAATGCTGGCATTGCTGAAGTCCAAATAGCATTGCTGGACCCTAACCCGCTGGTTTCAGGGCGTGGCGTTGGAGAGCTAAAAGAAGCCGGCATTAAAACTTACGTTGGCGTGTACCAAAAGGAAGCTTATGAAATAAATGAAGCTTACATTAAGTTTATTACTACCGGCTTGCCATTTGTTATCGCTAAGTTTGCTATGAGTCTTGATGGCAAGATCGCTACTAAAACCGGTCACTCTAAGTGGATAAGTAACGAGGCGGCAAGGAATTATGTACATATCTTGCGATATACTGCCGACGCTATAATGGTGGGGGTGAATACTGTCATCATTGATAACCCCAGGCTTACTGCTAGAGGTTGTTGTGGCAAAGGTGGTGAGACAAAAAAGCAACCACTGCGTCTAATTGTTGATAGCAATGGAAGAACACCATTGAATGCTCAGCTTTTTAAGCAACCAGGAAAGGCTTTGCTTGCCACAATTAAACCTTTTGATAGGGAAAAGAAAAGAAGACTGGCCCAAATTGGAGTCGAGGTGCTGGAATTACCGGGGGCGGGAGGACTAGTAGATTTGGAAGAATTATTCAAAGTGATGGGAAGACGAGGCATAGTTACTGTTTTAGCAGAAGGAGGAGGCAAGCTCCTGGGCTCTCTCTTTGACCATAGGCTAGTGGATAAAGTGATAGCTTTCATTTCGCCGATTATCATTGGTGGTAATGAGGCTAAGACCGCGGTAGGTGGGGATGGAGTTGATAGCGTGGTTGAAGCTTTATGCCTTGATCGGGTTAATATTAAGAACTTCGGCGATAACATACTAGTTAGCGGGTATGTGAAAAGGGGACCACGACAAAAATCGTAAATTTTTATAGAGCAGCAGTATGTTTACCGGGATAGTTGAAGAAATTGGCATAATCAAGGAAGCGAATCCACACCGTTTAGTCATTGGGGCCAAAGGGGTACTTGAAGGGATGAGAATAAGCGATAGCATAGCTGTTAATGGAGTTTGCCTGACAGTCACCTCTTTAAGCAGTAATGCTTTCAACGTTGATGTCATGCCAGAGACATTGCGTCACACCAATCTTGGTGGACTTCATTACGGCGACCAGGTAAATTTGGAAAGAGCACTTGTAGTAGGTGGACAGCTTGGTGGTCATTTAGTATTGGGTCATGTTGATGACATAGGGGAAGTAATCTCAGTAATTCCTGAGGAAGCGGCACGCATTATGAGAATTTCACCCCCGGCCAAACTAATGCCTTATATCGCTGATAAAGGCTTTATCGCTGTCGATGGCATTAGTCTCACCATTGCAGGCTTTGATGACTTTTCCTTTGCCGTATCTCTAGTAGCCTATACCCTGGAACATACCACTTTAGGTAATAGGAGACCTGGTGATAAGGTTAATTTAGAGGCAGATATTATAGCTAAGTATGTAGAGCGGCTGAGGGAACGAAGTAGCCAGAACCTAACCCTTGACTTTCTGGAGGAATATGGATTCGTGAGAAAAGGCTTGTCCTGAGTGAAGCGAAGGAACTCAAATAATGTTAGCTACTATACCAGAGGCGATTGAAGATATAAGAGCAGGCAGGTTTATCATCATTGTTGATGATGAGAACCGTGAAAATGAAGGTGACCTGGTAATGGCTGCAGAGAAGGTTACTCCTGAGGCTATAAATTTTATGACCAAGCATGCTCGGGGCTTAATTTGCCTTCCTACGATCAAACAGAGACTTGATGAATTGGCAATACCGTTAATGGTTCAGGATAATACCTCAAAAAACTGCACCGCCTTCACAGTCTCTATCGAAGCAAAGAACGAAGTAACTACTGGAATTTCCGCTTTTGATCGAGCACAAACCATAAAAACAGTGCTCGATCCTAATAGTAAGCCAGATGATTTAGTCCGCCCAGGGCATGTATTTCCCATTCGAGCCAGGGATGGAGGAGTGCTAGTGCGAGCAGGTCATACTGAAGCCGTCGTTGACTTAGCCAAATTAGCTGGACTTTACCCCGCTGGCGTCATATGCGAGATTATGAATGAGGATGGCACTATGGCAAAGCTACCTGAGCTCGAGATCATGGCCTCTAAGTATGATTTGAAGATTATAACTATTGCAGATTTGATTGCTTATCGCCTTCGTCACGAAAAGTTAGTGCAAAAGGTAGCTGAGGCTAAGCTGCCTACCAAGTTTGGCGAATTTACAGTCATGGCTTACAAGAGCAGTGTTGATACCAATGAGCATGTTGCCTTGGTCAAAGGTGACATATCAGGTGGTGGCCCAGTTTTAGTACGCGTCCATAGTGAATGCCTTACTGGAGACGTCTTCGATAGTCTCAGATGTGACTGTGGTGACCAAATCAGGCTGGCAATGCAAGCCATAGCTGAGGAGAGTAGGGGAGTCTTCCTCTATATGAGGCAGGAGGGAAGGGGGATTGGTTTCCATAATAAGCTCCGCGCTTATGCCCTTCAAGATCAGGGAATGGATACTGTGGAAGCCAATATCGCTTTGGGTTTTCCCCCTGATTTGAGAGATTATGGAGTGGGGGCTCAGATTTTGGCTGATTTAGGTTTACATAATATTCGATTACTTACCAACAACCCTAAAAAGGTAGTTGGACTGGAGAGCTATGGACTTAAGATAGTGGAGACTGTGCCATTAATAGTTTCACCCAACCCTTATAATATTCACTATCTGGAAACCAAGCAAAAAAAACTAGGACACCTTTTAGGTGTAGAGGAGGTTAAGTAATGGCTAAGCACTATGAAGGAATGTTAGTAGGGGAGGGTCTTAAATTTGCTGTAGTTGTTTCCCGATTTAACGAGTTGATAACCAATAGGCTGCTCGAAGGAGCAAGAGATGCTTTGTTACGCCATGGCGTTGATGAGAAGGATATTGACATTGCCTGGACACCAGGCTGTTTTGAAATTCCACTGATAGCTAAGAGGCTAGCGCAAAGTGGTAAATATAACTCTGTTATATGCCTCGGTGCCGTGATTCGCGGTGGCACACCGCATTTCGAATATATAGCTTCCGAGGTACACAGAGGAATCGGTAAAATAAGCCTGGACACCGCGTTACCAATAATACAGGGCATAATTACTGCTGATACCCTGGAACAAGCTGTTCAAAGAGCTGGAGCTAAAGAGGGCAACAAAGGCTTTCTTGCCGCGGTAAGCGCTATTGAAATGGCAAATTTGCTCCGTGTCATTGCGAGTGAAACGAAGCAATCTATTCCGTGACCTTATAAACTATGTCACCCCGCCTTACCCTTTCAGGAACCTTTATGCCGACAAGGTCGCCAAGCTTGCCCTCGGTGATGTCAACGCGATCGATTTGCATGGATTCTATAGCAAGTTCCATATCTGTAGTGACGCCCTTGATGTGGATTTTGTCACCTATCTTTAATGTACCGCTTAGCTCCACACCAGCTACCACCGGCTTGGCAAAAAAATCGGTCACCTTGCCAATTACTACTTCTGGCATGTTAGACACCTCCTTCCTCTAAATAATGTATACTACTTATGATTATAAATCAATACATATTAGCCAAGTATATCTTGACAGGTCATGTGGTTAAACCTATAATAGTAATATCAAGCAAAGCTGATTGGAGGTAATAAACCATGGTGGAGAGAAAAACAGAACAAGCATATAGTTGGGAGGAGGTATTTTCTTTTGATCGCTTGAAGAGAGCTATAACAACCAGAGCCTTGAATAGAATTGAGAGCATATGGCAGGGGAAAGAGCCTATAAGTCCTGAGCAAATTAGCGAGGTGATCAGTGATGAATGGCAGAAAGCTAAGGTGGCAGTGCGGTCATCACCGGCAGCAAGGGAAGCCTTTCGGAAGTATTTGGAGCACACCGTCTCTAGTGAAATAGATAAGCTAATACAAAAAGATAAAGTTGAGCTGGAGTCTCTGGGCGTAGTTGAGAGGAGTTTATAAATTGGCTTTAAGGGATAAAGGTGACCCGATTGCTGAAGTTACCCCCGAGCTAGCTATGGAGCAGGTGAGTAAACGCCTCGATATGCTGGATAGAAGACTGGATAACATGGACTCAGTAATTACATCTCTTGTGGAAAGGGTGATGGAAAAACCGCTGACTATGGAAGTTACCTGCCCCAAATGCGGTCAAGTTATACAGGTTAACATAACCAGTAATGTTAGGGGTCGAAGTTGAACATCAGGTTGCCTTACAGGAGGGGCAAATATTGTTTTAGCTCATAATCAGTTACTTGACTACAGTATCGTTCCCATTCTACTTTTTTATTCTCGATAAAAGTATCAAATACGTGTTTTCCTAAAGCCTTTTTTACTAATTCACTGTTCTCAGTAAGCTTTATAGCTTCATATAGGTTTCCTGGAAGTGTACCTATACCCTTTTCCTCCCGTTCTTTCTCAGTCATTTCAAAAACATTTCTCTCCAGCGGAGGCGGAGGTTCATATCCTTTCTCAATCCCTTCCAGCCCGGCAGCCAGTATGACGCTAAAGGCCAAATAGGGATTACAAGCCGGGTCAGGGGATCTGAGTTCAATTCTGGTCGCTGCTTCCTTCCCCGGTTGATATTCAGGTATCCTGATTAAATCAGCTCGGTTTCTTGGTGCCCAGGTAATGTAAACCGGCGCTTCATAGCCTGGAAGAAGACGCTTATAAGAATTCACCCACTGATTGGTAACAGAGGTAATCTCAGGAGCATGTTTTAACAGTCCGGCGGCAAAATGTTTAGCTAGTTTGGATAGATGATGAGGATCATTATTATCAAAGAAGGCATTCCTATCGCCTTTAAACAATGACATATGGACATGCATCCCGCTGCCATTCACACCGAGCACAGGCTTGGGCATGAAAGTGGCATAAACGCCATGATTTTGAGCTACTTGTTTGACTACTAACTTATAGGTCATCACATTGTCAGCCATGGTCAAGGCGTCGGTATAACGTAAGTCTATTTCATGTTGGCTGGGAGCAACTTCGTGATGGCTATATTCTACACCAATGCCCATCTCCTCTAAGATGAGAATTGTTTCTCGCCTCAGATCAGTGGCTATATCGGGAGGAGTTAAATCGAAGTAACCACCCTGGTCTAAAAACTGTGTTGTTTCTGAATTTTGGAAGTAGAAATATTCCAGCTCTGGACCAACATAGAAGGTATAACCCATATCCATAGTTTTTAAAAGGTTTCTTTTAAGCACATACTTGGGGTCGCCTTCAAAGGGCTGTCCTCCAGGCCAACAAATATCGCAAAACATCCTAGCCACACTTTGATGCTCCGCTGAATGCCAAGGAAGGATTTGGAAAGTGG
>Ga0066636_10001408_pt1 | contig 14864 bp, 8 predicted proteins | sample CryGeyCG2014_080_2_FD_62736 | JGI IMG/M metagenome (GOLD analysis project Ga0066636, IMG submission 62736) | Groundwater microbial communities from aquifer - Crystal Geyser CG07_land_8/20/14_0.80 | ecosystem: Environmental > Aquatic > Deep subsurface > Groundwater | place: USA: Utah: Grand...
ACTTCGCGAGCAATCCGGCTGGCCACTAATTCGTTGTCGCCGGTAATAACTTTGATTTCCACGCCTTGGGCGGCAATGCCCGCGAGGACCCGGGAAACATCCTTTTTGGGCGGATCCAGAAAAGCCACAAAACCGTAAAAAACCATATCCTGCTCATCAGCGGCGGCATACTGTTCTTTTTTGGGTAAATTGGCTTTGACCGCCAAAGCCAGAACGCGGAAACCGTCCGCGCTCAAAGCCTGGTAATATTTTTCCGCTCTTTGCCGGACAGCCTCCGTAAAAAGCCGCTCCTGGGCGCCTTGCCGGTAAGACCGGCAGATTTTGAAAACCGATTCCGGAGCGCCCTTGGTGATCAGCAGGCGTCCTTCCGGCCCGTCCACGGCAATACTCATCATGCGCCGCGTAAAATCAAAAGGAATTTCTTCAGCTTTTCGGTAGCCGCCGGAGTAGTCTTTTTTATACGCCAAAACCGCTTTATCCAGGGGATTCTTGATACCGGTTTGAAAAAAACTGTTTAAATAAGTATAAGCAAAAATTTGCTCGTCGGTCTGGCCGTCAATATCAACATATTTGATGAGTTGGATCTTGTCTTCGGTCAAAGTGCCGGTCTTGTCCGTACAAAGGATGTTCATGCTGCCGAAATTCGGAATCGCCGCGAGCCGCTTGACGATCACGCCCTTCCTGGACATCCGCACCGAACCGCGGGCCAGAGTGACGGACATGATCACCGGCAAGAGTTCCGGAGTGACACCCACGGCAATCGCCAGGGCGAACATGAACGACTGGAGGATTTCCTGGTTAATGAGCGCGTTTAAAAAAAATAACACAATCACCAACATGAGCACCAATTTCATGACCAGGTAGCCGAAACGGACGATACCAATTTCAAAATCGCTTTTTTCTTCCTGGCCGCTGACCGTCTTGGCAACCTGGCCAAAAACGGTGTCCTGCCCCACGGCCAAAATCAGCGCCCGCGCCGACCCGCTCACCACATTTGTGCCGCTGAAGATAATGTTATTCAATTCAGCCGCGCCCTTGCCCCGGTCCGGATCCGCCGCGGCCGTCTTTTCCCGCGGCAAAGATTCGCCGCTGATGGCGGATTGGTTCACGAAAAAATCATCAGCCTCAATGACACGGGCATCAGCCGGCACCAAGTCGCCGGCGCTCAGGAAAATCAAATCCCCGACCGTCAATTGGCTGGACGGTATTTCCCGATCTCGGCCCGCGCGGACTACCGTGGCGGTCACCGACACCTTATCCTTCAGTTTCCGGGCCGCTTGGCCGGCGCTGTGCTCTTCCCAGAAATTCAACAAGACGCTGGCCAGCACCACGAAGGCAATAATCGCGAAATTGGTCTTTTCGCCGAAATAGGCGGATAAAGCGGCCGCGAACAAAAGGATTAAAACCAAAGGATTCTTGAAGTGGGAAAAAAATTCTTTGAAAATATTTATTTTCTGCGGCCCGCGGATGATGTTCGGGCCGTATTCAACCAGCCGGGCCGCGGCCTGCGCCTCGGTCAAACCCTGAAGGCCAGTCTTTAACAGGCGGAAAACTTCCTCCCGCCCCTGGCTGACATAATCATTAATTTTTTCCATATGGAATTATTATAACAAATTTCGCTAAATTTTGCCAAAACGGATTTTTCCAAAAAAACTCCGGCTAAAGCCGAAGTCCATCGCGCGCGATCTTTGCCCGAATAGGGAAAAATTTAATTAATTATAAAAATGTATAAAATTTTTTTGCCAAAATGCGCGCGATTTTACTTTTTTTTCAAAACCACGCACACATTGCCCATCAGCATTTTGATATTTAAAATTTTTACCAGGCCGTCATAAATTTTGCCCAGCCAGCCGACCAATGGGAAGCGATATAAATATTCGTAAAGAATCGGCCAATATCTTATCTCGACCACGGAAAAATATTGGTCGAAGATCTTGATCAATTCCTTGATATTTCCATAGGCATACCGAGTCTCATGCGCGTGGCGGCCCTCGCCTTTTCCCTTGATCAGCTGATGAAACTTGGTGGGCGTATATTTGGAGAGTAAAAACTCCGGCGCGATCGGATTCGGCAAAGAGCTTATGAAATAACCGGCCGGCGCCAGCACGCGGGCGATTTCGGCCGCGGCTTTGGGCAGATTTTCCACATGTTCAAGGACATAATTGGCAAAGGCGATTTCATGCCCGCCGGATTCAATTTCCGGCATTGATTCCACCGAAGCGATTAAACACCGGCCGACCGCCGGATATTGCGCGCGGCAATCCACAACATCCAGGCGGTCGCAAATGAAACTGGCGCCGAATTTGTCTTGGATGCCCTTTTCCAGGATACTATCTTTTCCAGCGCCAATATTCAAGATCTTAACCGGGCGAACGCTTTTATCATTTAGGCGCAGACGCTCAGCGACTTTTTCAATGAGATATTTTTCCGCCGGTGTTTGCATAAAATAAAAATATATAAAAAAATAATTTTCCTAGCTAAAAATTTTTTATGATACCCAACTTAAACCTCTTTCGATAATCCACTGGCCATAAACTTTTTTTGCGTGATAATCTATTCCTGATCCGCTCAGCGGTCCGCACTCTTTTTGTTCGCAAGTATAAATTTCAGCTTTTTTTATTAATTTTTTTCAAAGATGAAAAACGGAAGGGCTTGCATCTTTAGCCTCACGGATCGGCGGGCCGATTATATCTTCTGTGGGCGGCACAAGACTTGAACTTGTGACCTCACGGATGTGAACCGTGCGCTCTAACCAACTGAGCTAGCCGCCCAGATAAAATTAGTTTATATTTTATACTCTCCAAGGTATTGTCAGTGTCGGGCAGGCGTGAAACGCACGCTCCGACCAAAGGGCTCCGCGCCCCTGATTATTTCAAAGCTTGGTCAATCGCCTGATTGACCAGCTTGTCCGCCTCCCGGTTCTGCTCCCGCGGGACATGATGATAAACAATCTTCGGGCAGGACAGGCCGGCGTTATGGACCTTGACGAACAGCGGCGCCAACTCCCTGTTTTTCACCTTGTAAGCGCCGCTCAATTGGCGGGCGACCAATTCGCTGTCCAGGAAAAAATCAATGGCCGCCGGCGAAAATCTTTGCGCCTCTTCCATGGCCGCCAGTACGGCTTGGTATTCGGCCTGATTATTGGTGGCGCGACCGATATAGCGGGAAACGGAAGCCAGCAAGCGTCCCTGCTCGTCCTTGATCACCGCGCCGATGCCGGCCGGACCGGGATTGCCGCGCGCGCCGCCGTCCGTAAAAATTGTTAACCTGATTTTTTCTGGCATAAGGATTTATTCTGGCGTAATTGTCAAAATGAAAAAACGATTTATGGCCTCAGGCCGCCGAAGGCTTGATGTCAATGATTTTCAGCTGGATCTCGCGGCGGCCGTTGAATTCATTGATTTGCGCATAATATACCATATCAATTTTCCCGCCAATTGGCAAGTTTTTCCAATCCTCGCTCCGGCCGAAACCCAGAGCGGAAAAAATCGGCGAAGTTTCGCTTTTTAAGCGCAATTTGATGTGCTGGCTTTCATTACCCATTAATTGGACATCCAATAAACGCAAGCCGCGGCTCAAAAATTTCGGCTGCGGATTATCTTCGCCGAAAGGGGCGAAGCGATCCAGGTCGGCAATGATCTTTTCAGTCCAATTTTCCAAACCGAATTCGGCGTCAATCAAGAGTCGCGGTGAAAATATTTTCCCGGCTAAAAGATCGTTGGCCGCCTGTTTGACCGCGGCAATAAACTCCTGAACAAATTCCGGCCGATCGCTTTTCAATGTGAATCCGCAAGCGGCCGCGTGCCCGCCCCAGCGAGCCAGATATTCGCGCACCTTTTCCAGCATCGCCATCAGATTCAATTCCGCCACGCTGCGGCCGGAACCTTTCACCTCCGCTTCCCTTTTGGTCAACACCAAGGCCGGCCGGTAATATCTTTCGCACAAGCGCCCGGCGGCCAAGCCGATCACCCCTTCGTTCCAAGCCTCAACGCCGTCTTTCAGATTCGGACTGCGGGCAATAATGATGTTTTTCCCCTTCTCAGCCGGATCCAAATCCTGATCAGCCGCGGCCAGGATTTCGTCAGTCAAACGCTGGCGGACCTGGTTGTTCGCGTTAAGCGTCCGGGCCAAGCTGGCCGCTTCCTGATCATCCCGGGTAATAAGCAAGTGGAAGGAAGTATTGGCATGATCCAAACGTCCGGCGGCATTAAGACGGGGGCCCAGCTGGAAGCCGATATGCCAGGCGTCAATCTTCTTATCGTCGCTGATGCCCGCTTCCCGGATCAAAGCCTTGAGGCCGGGGCGCTGTTGCCGGCTCAAAACCGCCAAGCCGCTTTTGACCAGAGCGCGGTTCTCGCCGGTCAGGCTCACGCAATCGGTAATCGTGCCGATGGCAACCAAATCCAAAAGCCGGCCGATTAACTTATCTTTTTTTTCCGCGCTTAAAGTTGATTTTTGGATCAGAGCGCCGGCGAATTTGAAAGCCACGCCCACACCGGCCAATTTTTTTTCCGGATAAGTTTCACCGCGCGAATGCGGATTGATGATCAAACAATCAGGCAAGTCGCTTGATTCATCAGGAGGCAAATGATGATCAGTGACAATGATATCCATACCCAAAGCGCGAGCGCGCTCAATTTCCAATTTGTTTCGAATGCCATTATCCACCGTGATAATCAATTTCGTCCCTTTCTTGGCCAAATAATCAATGGCCGCCTCATTCAAACCGTAGCCTTCGCTGATCCGGTCAGGGATATAATGGTCGGCCCGGGCGCGCAAAGTCCGCAAAATTTCCGTCAGCAAAGCGGACGCGGTCACGCCGTCCGCGTCGTAATCGCCATAGACCACGATCGGATGGCCGGTCTTAATGTGCTCAATGGCCAGCTGGACCGCTTCCGCCATTGCGCGGAAAAGAAAAGGATCAAAAAACAGCCGGCGCGGATCATCGGCCAAAAAATCTACAGCGGCGTTTTGATTTAAGATTCCACGGTTAAAAAAAAGCTGAGCGAATAAAGATGGATAATCCGCAAAAAGCTCAACTAAGGCCGGCGGCACCGCGGACGCGACTTGCCAATCTTTAGTCATAAATCAATTTAATAAAACACTGCGCCCAAAGTCCAAAAAACCATGGAGAAAATCACCATCACGCTGATGGCCAGCCAAATAATCCTTTGGATGGTTTTCTTTTTCATAATATATCCCTGCCCGGCTTAACGCCTAAGCAACTTAATGAAAGTATCGTTCGGAATATCCACTGATCCTTTGCCGGCCACGAGCATTTTTTTCTTGCCCCTTTTCTGCTTTTCCAAAAGCTTCTTTTTCCGGCTGACATCGCCGCCGTAAAGCTTGGCGGTCACGTCTTTACGCAATGCCGGCAGTCTTTCCGCCGCCAGGACTTTGCCGCCGATCACAGCTTGCAATTTAACGACAAAAAGCTGACGCGGCAGGGTGTTTTTCAGAATCTCAACGATTTCCCGGCCGCGGCGGTAAGCTTCGTCTTCATAAACGATGGTGGTCAGAGACTCAATGATTTCTTCCGCCACCATGATTTCCATCTTGACGACCACGGCCGGCTTCATTCCTGAATATTCATAGTTGATGGAGCCGTACCCGGCGCTCACGCTTTTGATCTTATCATAATAATCGGTCAAAATGGCGACCATGGGCACTTCGTAATGCAGGATCACCTTTTGTTCTTCCAAATATTCAGTATTGAGATAAACGCCCCGCTTGTCTTGCGTCAAGCCCATGATCGCGCCGACATAGATTTTCGGCGTGATGATATCCAGCTTGACCCAAGGCTCTTCTATCCTTTCAATGGTTTCCCGGTCCGGCAATTTCTGCGGCGTGCGGATCGTGACCGTTTCGCCGTTTTTCAAAAATACCTCATAGGCCACGCTCGGGGTGGTGACAATGATATCCAAGCCGTGCTCCCTTTTCAAACGCTCCTGGAAAATTTCCAGGTGCAATATGCCCAAAAAACCGCAACGGTAGCCGAAACCGAGGGCCTGGGAATGTTCCGGTTCAAAAGTCAATGAAGCATCATTTAATTTCAGCTTGGCAATCGCTTCGCGCAATTCCTCAAATTCATTGCCCTCGCGGGGAAAAATGCCGGCGAAAACCATCGGTTTGGGCTCGCTGTAACCCTGCAAGGACGCGGCGTCCGCGCCGTGGGCAAGCACGACCGTGTCGCCCACGCGGCACTCGCTCACATCTTTATAACCGGTCGTGATATAGCCGATCGCTCCGGCCGCCAGCCGTTCCCGGGCAGAATACGCCGGCTTAAAAACACCGACTTCAATGGCTTCACTGTCCGCTCCGGCCGCGAGCAATCTGATTTTGTCGCCGCGCGCGACAGCTCCGTCCACGACGCGCACAAAAGCGACGACGCCGCGGTATTCATCATAGGAAGAATCAAAAATCAAAGCGCGCAAAGCGGACGCCGGTTCCAAAACCGCCGGCGCCGGCACCCGCTCAATAATCGCGTCCAAGATCTCCGGCACGCCGGCGCCGGTCTTGCCGGAACTATAAATAATCTCCTCCGGCCGGCAACCAAGCAATTTAATGATCTGGGCGGCCGTCTGTTCTTTGTCCGCGGCCGGCAGATCGATCTTGTTGACTACCGGGATTATTTTCAAATCTTCGTTGATGGCCAAATAAAGATTCGCCAGGGTTTGCGCCTGGATGCCTTGCGTCGCGTCAACCAAAAGCACCGCCCCTTCCACGGCCGCCAGCGAGCGGGAAACTTCATAGGAAAAATCCACGTGTCCGGGCGTGTCAATCAGATTCAACTCATAGCCGCGATAAAGCATATTCACGGGCTGAAGTTTGATCGTAATACCCCTTTCCCTTTCCAGATCCATCTGATCCAAAATCTGCTCTTTCATCTTCCGCTTGTCAACCGTACCGGTAATTTCCAGCATCCGATCCGCCAAAGTTGATTTGCCGTGGTCAATATGCGCGATTATACAAAAATTTCGAATCTTTTCTAGCATACTTTTCTTTCCCGGATTATTAAATAAATTCTAAAAAAATTCTATAACTAAAATTGACCGCGCCTGAGGCAAGAAGGTTTGTTTGTAATAAAACAAAAGCAATAAGCATAAAAAATCTGCATTCTTAAGAAATTTTTCTTATTTTTATTTCTTGCGTTCATTTTCTTATTTATTTTTACGCCTTACTTATCTTACCGGCAAAAAAAGCTTTCTGTCAAACGCCGAATTATTCATATCAATAAATAGCGGAAAGCGGAATTAGGAAATAATTATACGGAAAAATTCAGGTTTAAATTCCCCGGGCTTCTCCCTGGTCGCTGACTGGCACTTTTTTCCAGGGCAAACGGCGGCGCAAAGCTTGCCAAAAGTCAAAAAATTCTTCGCTTTTCAACAAAGCCGCTACGACCCCATAAGCGATCAGGCCGAAAAGACCGGCCGCGCCGCCCTGTAAGACCACTCCCCATAAACGGGTCATATCAATGAATGGCCAAATGACAATTTTGACGCCTTGGATCACCGCGCCCAAAACCACGGCCGCGGCGGTCAGCTTGGCCAAAGCGGTCAAAACTCGTTTTTCATCCAAAAACCCAAGTTCCAGCCTCAAAGCGGTCCAAAGAAAAATGAAATTAAAAATATTCGCCAAAGAAAAAGCCAAAGCCAAGCCGGCCACGCCCCAGCGGCGGGCGAAAAACCAAGATAAAACCAAATTTAAAGCCGTGGTCGCCAGGCCGGCATACAAAGGGGTCTTGGTATCGTGGCGGGCGAAAAAAACCCGGGATATCAAAGGCAAAGTGGCCTGGGCGAACAGAGAAATGGCAAAAAAACCCAAAGTTTCCATGGTTAATTCCGTATCCCGCCAATTAAACTGGCCAGCGCCGAAAATAATCCTCACAATCTGCGCCCGCAGAGATAAAAAAATAATCGTGGCCGGGATGATAAAAAACATAATATTGCGCAAAGTGGAAGAAAATTGCCGGACCAGCTCGTCTTTCTTGAAAGCCAGGACGGAAAGCGCCGGAAAAGCGGCAATCGCGTAGGAAATACCGAAAACACCGACCGGAAAAGACTGCAGATTATTCGCCAGGCTGAAAATCGCCAGCGAGCCGCCGGGCAAAACGGAAGCGATGATCGTAATAATGAAAAGATTAATCTGGGTAACGGCCAAACTCAAAGTCCGCGGTCCCATCAGCGCGCCGATCTGGCGGATATTCTTGTCCGTCCAATCAATGATCGGCTGATAACGGTACCCAAGGGACCAAGCGGCCGGGATCTGCACTAAAAGATGAGCCAGCGCGCCCGCCACCACGCCCCAGGCCAAACCGCTCGGACCGATCGCCGGAACAAAAAAAAGCGCACCGGCGATTATTCCCAAATTATAAAAAACCGGAGCGAGCGCATAAACGAAAAAACGTTTGAAAGACTGGAGAACTCCGCCAAAGACGCTGGACAGGCCCAAAAAAAGCGGGGAAAGAAACATAATCCTGGTCAGATGGGCGGCTAACGCCTGCTTATCCGGGCCAAAACCAGGCGCGATAATTTTTACGAGCCAGGGGGTGGCCAAGACCCCCAAAGCGGACAAAAGCAATAAAAACAAACCCAGCAGATTGATGACATTATTGGCTAAACGCCACGCCGGCTGGTTTTTCTCTCGGGAAAAAAAATTTTTTATCGGGCTGAGCGGATCATTAATAAGGCGGGCAAAAATCGGGATAAAACCGGCGGACAGCGCGCCCAAAACCAACAGATTGAAAATCGTATCCGGAACGCGGAAAGCGGCGTAATAAACATCCAGGGTGTCGCCGGCGCCGAACTCACTCGCGAAAATCCGATCCCGCAAAAGGCCGAGCAAACGGCTGAGCAAAGAAAAAAAAGCCACCAAGATGGCCGCGATTGTCACGGAATTGATTTGGCTGTTGAATAATTTTTTTATCATGATCTTTTTTCGGCCGGCGGCTCAAAACAAAATAATAAAATAAGTCGGCGGACGCTACAAAAACCAAGAAGAGCGCGCGATCAATCAAGGCCGATTATAAATCCAGTTCGGCGGTGGTGGTTTTCCCCTGGCCGCGGAAACGGAAATTCCTTTTCTGAAAAATCGCCTGCATGGATTTGTTATCGCGGTAAAATTTCGCCCAAACCATTTTTATGCCCTTTTGCCGGGCGATCGCCAGGATAAAATCCGTGAATTTTTTTCCCAGCCCCTGGAATTGCCAGGGATCCGCCACGACCACCGCGAATTCGGCGCTGTCGCTATTCGGATCCGCGATCAAGCGGGCCACGCCGGCCATTTTTTTCCGGCCCGCCTCTTCAATCTCGGCGACAATCGCCATCTCGCGGTCATAGTCAATCTGCGTATAGCGTACCAGCAGGTCGTGGGAAATCTCTTTGATCAAACGGAAAAAACGTTGTCTTTGGGTGCGCGCGGAAAAATGGGAAAACATTTCCGCTTCCAAAGCCTCATCTTCCGGCCGCACCGGACGCAATAAGGCCGCTTGGCCGTTTTTCATTTTTATCTCTTTGATATATTCTTTCGGATAAGGCGAAATGACCAAATGGCTGTACGGCGGGCTTTGGCGGCCGATTGATTTCTTGTCCAGGATTATTTTCGCGTCCAAAACGATGCCGCCATTCTCATCCACGGCAAAAGGATTGATGTCAATTTCCTTGATTTCCGGAAAATCAATCAATAGATAAGCGAATTTATAAAGTAAAAACTGGACAGCGGACAAATCAACACCCGGCATGCCGCGATAACCTTTGAGCAGGCGATAAATTTTTGTCTTTTCAATCAGGCGCATGGCCAAGCTCATATTCAAAGGCGGCAAACCGACTTTCGTGTCTTTGAAGATCTCCACCGCCACCCCGCCCAGGCCGAAAATGATCGCCGGGCCGAAAAGGCGGTCTTTTTTCGCGCCGATCAAAATTTCATACCTTTTCTTGACCATTGGCTCAATGAAAACGCCGTGGATCTGGGCGCGCGGCAAGCTCTTTTTCACATTCGCGATGATCCGCTCATAGGCCGATCGGGCTTCCTCCTGACTATTGATATTAAGCGCCACGCCGCCGATATCGGTCTTGTGCAGGATATCCGGCGATAAAATTTTCATCGCCACCGGCCAGCCGAGTGCCGCGGCCGCCACGGCCGCCTGGCTGGCAGAATTGGCAATTTTATGGCGGACGACAGGAATTTCATAATTGGCTAAGAACTTTTTCGCTTCGGCTTCGGTAAAAATTTCCCGTCCGGAGCCGGCCACCGCGGCAATCAGCTGTTCGTTTTTTTCCGTCTGCGGCTTGAAAGCGTGCGGAATGGTGGCGGGCGTCTCATAAAGCAAGGCCAAATTTTCCGAATAGCGGCAAAGGTGGGAAAAACAGCTGATCGCGTCCTCCGGCGTGCGGTAAATCGGGATATTGCCTTTTTCTAAAATGGTCCGGCCTTCGGCCACGGTATCGCCGCCCATCCAGGAAGCCAGGATGGTTTTTTTTGATTTTCTGCCCACTTTCACCAGCGAACGGGCAATCGCCGCCGGATCAGTCATGGCTTGGGGGGTCAAAATGGCCAGCACGGCGTCCACATTATCATCCTTAATGACCGCCTGCATGGCGGTTTCATAGCGCCGATGATCGGCGTCGCCCAAGATATCCACCGGATTGCTCCGGCTCCAATTGGCGGGCATGGTCTTATCCAGTCCCCTGATGGTTTTTTCATCCAAAACCGGCACTTGACCGCCGGAATAGATCAGGGCGTCCGTGGCGATCACGCCCGGTCCGCCGGCATTAGTCACCACGGCCAAACGGTGGCCGGCCGGCCGGGGCTGCATGGCCAGAGCCTTGGCCGTATGGAAAAGGTCCAGGACCGTGTTAACCCGCACCACGCCCGCGCGCTCAAAAGCGGCGTCAAAAATCGCGTCATCGCCGGCCAAACTGCCGGTATGGGATTGGGCGGCTTTGGCGCCGGCCGGACTCCGGCCCACTTTAAGAACAATGATCGGCTTGCCGCGAGCAACGGCCCGGGCCGCGCTCATGAAACGGCGCGCCGCTGATAATGATTCCATGTAAATCAAGATGCTGGAAATTTCCGGATCTTGTCCGAAATAATCAATCAAGTCGGCAAAACCGACATCCAGCATTTCGCCGATGGACACAAAATGGGAAAAGCCGACATTATTTTTCAAAGACCAGTCAAGGATAGCCGTGCAGAGCGCCCCGCTTTGCGATATGAAAGCTAATTTGCCGGGCAAAGCCATCCGGCCGGCGAAACTCGCGTTCAGATGAAGCTGGGGGCGGATAAAGCCGAGGCAATTCGGGCCGATCAGCCGCAAGCGGTATTTTTTCGCTAAAGACAAAACCGTTTGCGCCCTTTGTTCACCCACCCGGCCGATTTCTTTGAAACCGGCGGAAATAATCAGGCAGCCGGCCACCCCGGCTTGGCCGCAATCCGCCACGATCTCCGGCACAGTCAAGGCCGGCGTGGCGATTAAAACCAAATCAATTTTGTCCGGTATCTCGCTAACTTTATTATACGCTTTGACGCTATGGACGCTTTTGCGCTTGATATTGACCGGATAAACCGTGCCGGAAAAATCGCTGTTCAAGAGATTATTGATCAAGGCGTGTCCGACCGTTTTTTCATTGTCCGAGGCGCCGACCACGGCGATCGTTTTGGGATTGAAAATTTTTTCCAGGTTTTTCATGGGTAAATCTGATTAAGGAAATAACTTTTTGAAGGCGGCACGAAAAAAGTGTCGCCTTCAATATTGCAATAATTTATTAAAAAATTACATAGCAAGAAAATATCTTTCAGCTTACCAGCGCACTCGTATCCCCCACTTCCAAGCCGAGTTCCTGCGCTTTCAACACCCGGCGCATAATCTTTCCGCTCCTGGTCTTGGGTAATTTGTCCACAAAAGCGACATCTTTGATCACGGCCACCGGTCCGATGGTCTTGCGCACTTGTCCGACCAGCTCTTTTTTCAGCTCTTCACTGCCCAAAAAGCCTTGTTTCAGAATAACAAAAGCCTTGATCACTTCGCCCTTGACCGGATCCGGCACGCCGATCACGCCGCACTCAGCCACGGCCGGATGCGAAACGAAACCGGATTCCACCTCGGCCGTGCCGATGCGATGGCCCGCGACCTTCAAGACATCGTCGGTGCGGCCCTGGATCCAGAAATAGCCGTCCTTATCCTTGAAGGCCAGATCGCCGGTGAAATAGACGCCCTTGATTTCCTGCCAATAAGTTTTTTTGTAACGCTCCGGGTTGTTGAAAATCGTCCGGATCATGGACGGCCATTGGTTTTTGATGACCAAAAAACCGCCCTGGCCGGATTTGACCGGCCGGCCGTTCTTGTCAACCACATCCGCCTCAATCCCCGGAAAAGGCTTGCCCGCCGCGCCGGCTTTCAAGGACGCGCAAGGCAGAGCCGTGATCATTTGCGCGCCGGTTTCCGTCTGCCACCATGTATCCATGATCGGACAGCGGCCTTTGCCGATGTGGCGATGATACCACTTCCAGGCTTCCGGATTGATCGGCTCGCCGACCGACCCCAAAATCCGCAGACTCGGCATGTCATATTTTTTCGGCCAGTCATTGCCGTATTTCATCATGGCGCGGATCAAAGTCGGCGCCGTGTATAAGACATTGACTTGATATTTTTCCACCATCTGCCACATCCGATCCGGCGCCGGCAGATCCGGCACACCTTCGTATTGCAGAGTGGTAATACCCGCTAAAAGCGGGCCATAGATGATATAGCTGTGGCCGGTAATCCAGCCCGGATCAGCCGTACACCAAAAAATTTCATCACCTTTTAAATCAAAAACCCATTTGATCGTCCTGAGTACTCCGACCGGATAACCGCCATGAACATGCACGACGCCTTTCGGTTTGGAAGTGGTGCCGGAAGTATAAAGCACGAAAGCCGGATCTTCCGCGTCCATGCGCGCGCACTTGGCTTCAGCGGACATATCTTTGGTAAGGTCATGGTACCAGACATCCCGCTGCGGATTAAAATTCACCGCGGCGTTATTGTTTTTCACCACCACGATTTTTTTCACGGTTTTTGCCAAAACAGCCGCTTCGTCCGCCACCGGTTTGAGCATGACCTCCTTGCCGCGGCGGAAACTGCCGTCGGCGGTGATCAGGATTTTCGCTTTGGCATCCATGATCCGGTCCGCGAGCGCTTGGGCGGAAAAACCGGCGTAAACGACCGAGTGCATGGCGCCGATTTTCAAACAAGCCAGCATGGCAAAAGCGATTTCCGGCAAATTCGGCATATAAATCGCCACTCGATCGCCCCTTTTTACGCCCAATGATTTAAGGCCGTTCACCAGTTTATTAACCTCCTGATAAACTTCGCGATAAGTGAACTTCCTGGTCCGGCCGGTTTCATCTTCCCAAAGGATCGCCGTTTTATTCTCAACCGGCGTGCCGATATGCCGATCCAAGGCGTTATAAGCCAAATTGCATTGCCCGCCGACAAACCACTGGTAAAAAGGCTTGCTTTTTGCGGAAAAAACCTTTTCCCATTCTTTAAACCAGACTAATTCCCGCGCCGCTTCCGTCCAGAATTTAATCGGATCGCGGCCCGCTTGACGCCTGACCTTTTCATAATCTTTGATCTGCAAGGAAGCAAGGAATTTCCGCGACGGACGATAAAATTTTTCTGAAGCCAGAAGCACGTCGGTCGTTTCCCGATCAATTTTCTTTTTTTTCATAATCATTGATTAATAATCAGACGGGTGCGTTTTTTTAGACTTGGTCGTTTTGGACTTCTTGCCCGGAAAAACTTAATGTCTTTTGCCTGGCGATTTTTTTCACAGGCCAAGCCGGAAGCCTGCTGACGCGCGCGTCAAAATTTATTTTTAAATAAAAATATCATTTTAAAACAATCCGAGCCAAAGCCGCCTTATCCAAAAGGCCGTTCTGCGCCCCTTGCTCGCCGATGACCGAGGCGGTATTTTTCGCGCCCAAATACATAGCTTTGTCCAAGTCGCCGTGAAAATATTCCAAGCCGGCGGCCAAAGAAGAGCCGAACGCATCACCCACGCCCGTGGTGTCAATCCTTTTCTTTTCCTTAATGACATCCTGCCGGAAAAAATTCTGCCCGTCAAAAGCATCCGCGCCCTGCTGGCCGCTGGTAATTACGACAATTCGCGGACCGAAGGATTTTAAAATCTTTAACAAATTTTTAATTTTCGCCAATTCCGCAGGTTTGGTCCGGCGAAATTTTTCTTGGGATAAAATCAGCTCCAAGGCTTCATCGCGATTAATTTTTAATATCGTCGTTTTGGCCAAATATTTGCCAATACCCTTTAAACCGCTATGGAGCTGGATATGGCCCGGATCCCAGACAATCTGAGCCGGCGGCGCGGAAAAAATTCCGGCCAGCGCGGCCTGCCAGTTTCCGGATAAAGACGTCAAATAAACCCACTTGGCGCGCCGGATCAAACCCTGTTCCCGGACGCCGATGGACAGATTCTGATTGGCCGCGCGATTGGAAAAAACCACGTGTTCGCCCCCCGGTCCGACCAGCAAAAAAGAAAAACCGCTGGGCGCTCCAGGATAAATCTGGGCCGAGCGGCAATCAACCTGCCGACTTTTTAAATTTTTTAGAATTTGCCGGCCGCGGATATCGTCGCCGACCGCCACCAAGCTGGCCACTTTAAATCCGAACCGGGCCAAACAGACAGCCGCGTTGGCCGCGCCGCCGCCGAAAGTGGAATAAGCATTGTCGACTTTCATTTTCGCCCCGTATTCAAAAGCGAAAAGACGGGGTCGCAAAAGATCCTTTTTGTTCTCAATGATTATTCCGTCTTGAGTGTAAACCGTAATGTCTTCCGTGGCGCCGCCAATCGTCAAAAAATCGTATT
>Ga0066636_10001412_pt1 | contig 14847 bp, 6 predicted proteins | sample CryGeyCG2014_080_2_FD_62736 | JGI IMG/M metagenome (GOLD analysis project Ga0066636, IMG submission 62736) | Groundwater microbial communities from aquifer - Crystal Geyser CG07_land_8/20/14_0.80 | ecosystem: Environmental > Aquatic > Deep subsurface > Groundwater | place: USA: Utah: Grand...
AAATTGCTTATTTAAACAAAAAAAGGGTAGAAGTGAGAGATTGCCGCAGGACGGAGTTTACACTGAACGAAGTGAATGTGTCCCTCGCAATGACAAGAAAATGGATAAAAAATTTTCATCAGGACCTATGGATGACCCTTGGTTTGTTCTCTACAAATTGTCTAAACCGTTCTTTTTTACAGCTTTTCAGGTTGAGTTAGCGACATTGTAATTGGTAGTGCGAAGCCTCCCCGAAGGGGAATGCACCGCCCGCTGGGGCGGGCTTGGTTGGTGGTGTATGCACCGTTCAGCCTCGCTGTCGCTCGGCTTCACTGCATCGCTCGCTAGGCCGCTCGCTTAGTAGTTATGCAAGGGTTTCGATTCGGCTTCTTGTATTTGGCGCATTTTGGGTGGGGGCAAAATGCGGCAAACACTTTAGCGTCCTCAACCTCGCAAAAATTCTCTAAATAATTCCTTTTTATTTATATTGGCGGCGGCGAAAAATTTATAGAGGGTGTTTTTGCTCGGTTTCGTCCGCCCCAGCCGCCAGTAGGTATTCATAGAAGAATTTCAGTCGGCTGGGAAGCCGAATCTCTCTTGGTATCGTGGCGTGGTTGGACTACCCCACCCGCCCAAAACAGTCTTTGTGCTCGGGCTCCAATGCTTCGCATTTCCGCTCCCTGCGCTCAAAGCCTGCTTTTTCCCCTAGAAGGAAAAGATACCTTGTATCAAATATTCATCAACACTTCTGCCTTTTTTCAAAAGTCAGAACAGTCCGCAACGCCAAAAGACATTTCGCCTTTCAGGCGAAAAGACTTTTGCCCTTCGGGTTCGCGTTGCTTTGATGAATATTTGGTGTTTTATTATCACCCCACCTAACAGTCATAGTCGGGCGGCTTCAGCCCTTCGGGCTTCCATATCACCATTTGTGTGCCTGCTTGCCCCCTTTTAGGTAAGGAGGAATTGATTGTTGATAAAATTTAAAATGTGGTATAATGTGAAATTATGTTGAACAATCTAAAATAGAGGCTAAATTATGTTGCTTAGGGGATATTTAACTGTAGAGCAGGTTGCTAAACAGATTGGGTTAACTGAATACAGAGTTCGTGAACTTATTCGAGAAAAACACATCCGCGCTACTAAGATCGGGAAGTGGTGGATTAAACCCAAAGACTTAGAAGAATTTATCAAAGCGAGGACGAATAAATAATGAATACAGACCTAACTTTTATAATTAATGAAAAAAATCAAAATCTCAAAGATAGATTCGAGGTTCTGATAAAGGATACGAAATTTTTTGAGTGCCTGGTGGGATTTTTTTATACGAGCGGATTTTATGCGATATACAAATCTTTGGAGGCAACCGAGAAAATCCGCATCCTTATCGGCATAAGCACAAGCCGTCAAACATACGATTTGCTTAATAAAGCAGTAACCGAGAAACAGCAGACGCTTCAGTTTTCTCACGCAGAGACAAAGCAAGAATTTCAGGGCTTGGTTGAAAAGGAGTTGGAGGGTTCCGAGGACGTTCGTCAAGTAGAAGAAGGAGTTGTTAAGTTTATAGAGTGGATAAAGAGCAAGAAATTAGAAGTAAGGGCATACCCTTCGCAGAATATCCATGCCAAGCTTTATATAATGACTTTCGCAGAGGGTGATCGCGATGTAGGCCGGGTTATTACCGGCTCTAGTAATTTTACCCAAGCGGGCTTGGTTGATAACCTTGAATTCAACGTAGAATTAAAAACCCGGGCCGATTATGAATTCGCCAAGCAAAAATTCGAAGAACTCTGGAAAGACTCTGTTGATGTTAGTCAAAAATATATCCAGACCATAGAGGAGAAGACCTGGCTTAATCAGAATATCACGCCTTATCAGCTTTACGTTAAATTCTTATATGAATATTTCAAAGATGAATTGAGCCAGGCAGAGGATGTTTTTATTAAGTATTTGCCCCAAGAATTCATAAGATTAGAATACCAGGAGCAAGCGGTTTTAAATGCCAAGAAGATCCTTGAGGAATACGGAGGAGTTTTTATTTCCGATGTGGTTGGTCTTGGGAAGACCTATATTTCAGCGATGCTTGCCGGTCAGCTCGATGGTCGGACTTTAGTTATCGCGCCTCCTGTGCTTCTTGAGAAAGCAAATCCAGGTTCTTGGCCAAACGTATTTTCCGATTTTAGGATTCCTGCGGATTTTGAATCGTTGGGCAAACTCGATGACATTATTGACCGGGGAACCGAAAAATATACTAACATCATAATAGATGAAGCCCATCGTTTCCGGACAGAAACCACTATGACTTATGAAAAGCTGGCAGAGATTTGTCGTGGCAAGCGAGTGATTCTGGTAACCGCTACACCTTACAACAATTCACCCAAAGACGTTTTAAGTCAGATTAAGCTATTTCAGAAAGCAAAGAAGAGTACCATTCCGAACCTTTCTGATTTGGAAGGATTTTTCAATAGCCTGCATAGAAAACTCAAAGGATTAGACAGACAAAGAGATTACGCCGAGTATATCAAAACAGTAAAAGAAAACTCGAAAGAAATCCGTGATAAAGTTCTCAAATACTTAATGGTTCGCCGGACTAGGACAGAGATTACTAATTATTTCTCTGAGGATCTGAAGAGAAATAAGCTAAAATTCCCGGATGCCCAGAAGCCGGAACCGTTGTTTTACGAATTGAGTAGCGAAGAAGATGCGATCTTTAATAAAACTATCGAACTTATAACCCAGAAATTCAAATACGCTCGTTACACTCCAATGCTTTACTATAAAGGCCGCATATCCCAGCCTGAAGAGATATCTCAGAGGAACATGGGCAAGTTCATGAAGATTCTTTTGATAAAGAGGCTTGAAAGCAGCTTCTTTGCCTTCAAAAAATCCATAGACAGGTTTATCTATTCCTATGAGATGTTTATCAAGGAATTTGACAAGGGGAATGTATACGTCAGCAAGAAATATACCAACAAAATCTTTGAACTATTGGAAAACGATGATGATGAGGCTGTTCAACGTTTAATTGATGAGGGAAAGGCGGAGAAATATCCCGGGAAGGAATTCACAGACGATCTTATTAAGGACCTTAAGAGCGATTTTAAGATACTAAAAGAAGTAAAGGTTTTATGGCAGGATGTGACCCGGGATCCGAAACTGCTTAAATTCTTGAATGAGCTTTCAAAAAATAAAACCTTAAAAGACAATAAGCTCATTGTCTTTACTGAATCAAAAGAAACCGCTGAATATCTAGTAAGCAATATAAACAAGAAGTTTCCCGATACAGCGCTTTTGTTTAGCGGAGGTTCCGGAGAGGCAACTCGCGATAAAGTAATTGAGAATTTTGATGCCCGGGCCCGACACCCAAAGGACGAATATCGTATTCTCGTATCTACTGAAGTGTTGTCAGAAGGCGTTAACTTGCATCGTTCCAACACAGTTATTAATTACGATATCCCCTGGAATCCGACTCGCATGATGCAAAGAGTCGGCCGCATCAATCGCGTGGATACAAAATTCTCTGAAATATATACCTTCAACTTTTTCCCTACAAAACAATCTAATGATCAGATAAAGCTCAGGGAAGCCGCAGAAGCTAAAATCAGTGCCTTTTTAACCCTTTTAGGTGGGGATGCGGCGCTTTTAACCGAAGGCGAGCCAATTGGTTCGCATGAGCTTTTTAATAAGTTGTTTTCTAAGCAGGTTATAACCGGTGAGGATGAAAAAGAAGAAAGCGAATTGAAATACCTGCAGATTATTAAAAACATCCGGGATAAAGAGCCGGACTTATTTGAGAAAATCAAGCATCTTCCCAAGAAAGCCCGCACTGCAAAAATTAACAATGAACATAAAGAATCGCTTCTTACATATTTTAGGAGAGGTAAGCTTGAGAAGTTTTTTATCATCAAAGTTAACGAGAAGCCGAAAGAGCTTGATTTTCTTTCCGCGGCAAAACTAATGGAAAGCGATCTTGAAGAGAAAAGGCAAAAATTACCAGAAAAGTTTTATGAGTTCTTAGATATGAACAAGGAAGCATTTATATTTGCCACAACCGAAGAGATGGTGGAATCACATTTCAAGGGCAAGGGTGGCAGGGATAGCGCAACCAATATCCTTAAGGTATTGAAACTTACCTTAAAAAATACCCGCCAGCTCACCGATGAGCAGGAATTGTATTTGAGAAAGGTTGTAAAACAGCTTGAAGAAGGAGGGCTTCCTAAGCAAACTACCAAGGAAGCTCTGAAAGCCCTTGATGAATTAAAACAAGATGTAATGAATCCCTTGAAAGTTTTGGCCACTCTTCAGACACGTATTCCCGGACGGCTTTTAGAAGGCCATTTCGTTGAATATTCGCCGGTTGTTTTTGGAAAACGCGAAGTAATTTTATCCTTATATTTAAAAAACAGAGGATGATATGAAAAAAGAAATGATGAACAAACGTTTTTACCAAAGCGTTAAAGATGTTTTGATTAAAGCGAGGAGTAATGCCTATAGAGCAATCAATTTTGAAATGGTAATTGCGTATTGGAATATTGGCCATTTAATTGTTGAGGAAGAACAAAAAGGCAGGCAAAAATCTGACTACGGAGAATATTTACTAAAAAATCTTTCCTCACGGCTAACTCAGGATTTCGGAAATGGATTTTCCGAACAGAGTCTCAGGAATATGAGGCAATTTTATAGAGTATTTCCAATTCGCTCTACACTGTGGAGCGAATTGACATGGTCGCATTATAAGATTCTTATTCGCGTTGAAAATAAAAATGCGCGTAAATTTTACGGTGATGAATGTGTAAAAAGCAATTGGAGCGTAAGGGCGCTTGAACGGCAAGTGTATGCCTTTTATTATGAAAGACTTTTATCCAGCAAGAATAAGATTCCTCTTATTGATGAAACTGTCCAAAAAACCAGGAAATTGTCAGAAAAACCGGCAGATTTTGTAAAAGACCCGTATGTTCTTGAGTTTTTAAATTTGTCCGAGAATTCCGAATTGCGGGAAAGCCGTTTTGAACAAGCATTGATCGACCATCTGCAGAAGTTTCTTCTTGAATTAGGCAGGGGGTTCTTCTTTGTTGCCCGGCAAAAAAGAATTTCTTCGGAAACGCAGCATTTTTACATTGACCTTGTTTTTTATAACCACATCCTAAAATGTTTTGTGTTAATCGACCTTAAAACAGGCAAACTAACCCCGCAAGATATAGGACAGATGGATATGTATGTGCGTTTGTTTGAGGATAAAATGAAACAGCCCGAAGATAATCCTACAATAGGCATAATCCTTTGTGCGGAAAAAGATGAAACTATAGTTAGGTATTCCGTGCTTAAAGATAATAAGAAATTATTCGCTTCAAGATATAAACTTTATCTGCCGACTGAACAGGAGCTTATTTCTGAAGTAGAACATGAAAAACAGATTTTGAGGCTTGCTTTGAGAGAAAAAATACAAGAAGAAAAAGATTAACTCATGGATAGAAAACAAGCCCAGGAGCTTATAAAGGAAACCTTCGGGGCGGCTTTTGATAAGGGAAGATTTACTAACTTTATTATCAATCTTCTTAATCTTAAGGCCGAACAGATTGAGCATAAACATCCCTATAGCGGTAATTTCATTCCGGATTCCTACGAGCAATATATAAGCACTTTGGAAAGAATCGCCAAATATACCGACGGTGAGCATAAAATTGATATTCTCATCGCAAAGCTTAAGAAAGAGACCTCCATAGAACGCGCTCGCACCATGCAGAGGAATTTCATTGCTTGGTATTTAAATGGCAGTCGGGGCGGAGAATTAAAGGATGCCGCGTTAGTTGCCTTTGTTGCCCCCAATGAAGAAGACTGGCGTTTCTCTCTGGTTAAGATGGATTACCGGTTTGAGGAAGGCAAAAAGGGCCGGATGAGGGTGAGAGAAGAATTTACCCCGGCGCGCCGATGGTCCTTTCTTGTCGGAATTAATGAAAACAGCCATACTGCGCAGAGCCAGCTTGTTGATCTTGTGGCTGACGATGAAAGAAATCCTACCATTGCCCAGTTAGAAGAGTCTTTCAATATTGAAAAGGTTACAAAAGAGTTCTTTGAGAAATATAGAGGACTTTTTTTATGGACAAAAGAGACTTTGGATGACACCGTTAAGAAGGATAAAAAAATCAGGGAAGATTTTGAAGCCAAAGGTGTTGATGCAGTTGACTTCTCAAAGAAACTTCTGGGGCAAATTGTTTTTCTTTACTTCCTGCAAAAGAAAGGATGGTTTGGCGTTAAGCGGGATGCGGACTGGGGGACGGGTCCTAAGAACTTTTTACGGGAATTATTTGAAGGCAAACATGGCTCATATAAGAATTTCTTTAATGATATCCTGGAACCGCTTTTTTATGAAGCTTTGGCGCGGGAACGCGATGATGATTTTTACAGCCATTTCAACTGCAAAATCCCTTTCTTAAACGGAGGTCTTTTCGATCCTATTAACAACTACGACTGGGTGCATACAGATATCCTTCTTCCCAACGATTTGTTTTCTAATAGTTACAAGACTAAAGAAGGTGACAAGGGCAACGGAATTTTGGATATCTTCGACCGATATAACTTCACGGTCAAGGAGGATGAGCCTCTTGAAAAAGAAGTGGCGGTTGATCCAGAGATGCTTGGAAAGGTTTTTGAAAATCTTCTCGAGGTAAAGGATCGTAAATCCAAGGGGACATATTACACTCCCCGGGAAATTGTTCATTACATGTGCGTGCAAAGTCTGCTGAATTATCTGGCAACGGAATTGGAAGGCAAACTCTCAAAGGAGGATTGCGAGAAATTAATTAAATACGGCGAGAGTGTCAGGGAGAATGAGGCCTGGGTTGAGAAAAAAGGGGAAGAAACCCAAAGATATTATTATAAGCTTTCCGAGAGCATCAGGGATAATGCTAAGCTGATAGATGATAAGTTAATGAACATCAAAGTATGCGATCCTGCAATTGGTTCCGGCGCATTCCCGGTTGGTATGATGACCGAGATAGCCAGAATCCGGAAAACACTTTCCAGCTATATCAAAGATACTAAGCGGACATTGTATAATTTTAAATGGGATTGTATTCATAATTCACTTTATGGTGTTGATATTGACCCCAGCGCTGTTGAGATTGCCAAGCTTCGCCTATGGCTTTCACTTGTGGTAGACGAAGACGATATTCGTCAGATTAAGCCATTGCCGAACTTGGACTATAAGATTATGCAGGGAAACAGCCTTTTGGAGGAATACGAAGGCGTACGGCTGTTCGATGATAAATTGATATCCACAGTTAACTTTGACAAGGATAGGCAGGTTTCAGTCTTGAAGGAAAAACAGGCAGAACTTTCATCCGAATATATCAGGCTCCATCAGGCAGATACGTTGACTCGGGATAAAAAGCAACAGATAGACGAAGAACTCAAGAAGATTAATGCCCAGATAAAACGGCTTGAGTATTCCGGGAAAAGGGTTGAAGAAAATGCGAGCCTGTTTGATATCTATAGCACAGCCAAAAAGAAATCCGATGAACTCAAGCGGCTCCATAAAGAGTTTTTTGAGACTACGCAGAAAACGAAGAAGGATGAGCTAAAAAAGCAGATTGAAAGGCTTGAATGGGATCTTATTGAAACAACCTTGAGAGAACAAAATAAAATCTCCGAACTTAAGAAATTGGGGGTTTTAAGAAAAACAAATGTTAAGCCATTTTTCCTTTGGAAACTTCATTTTTCTGAAATATTTCAAGAAAAGGGCGGGTTTGATGTGGTGATTGCGAATCCGCCGTTTGTGAATATTTATGAACTTGAAAAAAAATTTAAAGAATATGTTTCTTCGAATACAGAACTTTTTCCTTCAGCTTATATGAAGTTTGATTTATATATTCTCTTTTATGATTTGGCATTCAAATTGGTTAATCGTAGCGGGATTTTTAGTTTTATAAGTTCCAATAAATGGATGAATAATTCTTATGGGACAAAATTACGTAAGAGATTAATTGAACAGTCGCAAATAAGGAGTTTGATTAATTTTAATGGTGATGTATTCGAAGCAGCAGTTGATACTAATATTATAATTGCTCAAAATTCTTTCAGAAAACAAAGTATGTTTGTAAGAGAATATGCAAAAGAGGAAATGAAAAACGAGAATATGTCCACCTTATTCTCGAGTAGATTAGATTTTTGTAAACTCGACCAGCAAACTTTTTTAGAAATAGACGATTACTTATTTAGGCTTACACTGACCGATTCAAAGCTTAAGATCATAGAAAAAATTAACAGGCATTCTTTAATATTGAATGATATTTGTTTTGTGGGTTATGGCTTAAGGTTAGTTAATACTGAAACAGGGGCAGGAAAAGATTCTTTTGTTGCAGATAAAAAAATTAACAAGAATTATTTCCCTTATATTGAAGGAAAGGATTTAGGCTATTGGGTTATCAAGAACCACAAATACCTTAATTATCTTCCGCATAAATTTTATAATGCAATGTTTGAAAATCTATTTGTTAGAGAAAGACTCGTTTGTTTAGTAACATTGAGTGACATAAACAAGCTAAGATTTTGTTATTTAGATGAACATATTTATTCAAATCATTCTACCGTTATCGTTAAAAACTGGTTTGAACTAAAAAACGAAGAATATTCTACTGTAGCTACAGAGATAAAATCAAGGGACTTAGATAGAGCCAGAAGATTTAATTATAAATTCTTGCAAGCTACATTAAACTCAAAGATAACAAAATTCTATGTTAGCGAACTTTTATATGACGGCGTACATTTCTACCCAAATCATATAAAACAACTTAGAATCCCCATTGTTAGTGAGGCGCAGCAAAAAAAAATCGTTGATGTTGTCGAAAATATTCTTAATTTTATTGGGGATAGTAGAGAAGTTCTAGATGGGGCTCGACAAGCCAAAGTCAAAGAATGCGAACGCCAAATTGACCAGATGGTTTATGAGTTATACGGCCTTACCAAAGAGGAAATAAAGATTGTTGAGGATTCTGTTAAAGAAGGATAGCCTTGCGATGTTTTTAGTAGATAACGGAGATGATTTATTTGATGAGTTTATGGGATACGATTTTACCATGGGCGCGGACGTCATGAAATGCCCGCACTGCGGGGCCGACGTGCCTCGTAGTTTGTTTTTCGACAATGAGGCCGAATGTCCGAAATGCGGAAAAGAATTAAAAAAAATGATTGAAGAAATTGATTTAAACATAACGATACCTGAAACAGGATTGTGCATGGCTTATATGCAGCCCTTTGTTGAATTGACTGGCACAGAGCCGTATAAGTGGCAACAGACTAAAAAGAATCAACAATTAGACAGAATATCAAGATTTATGAATATTGCCAAGCAATACGATGGAAATGGAAAAACACATTTTACAGTATTGCCGGAATACTCTATTCCTGGATTAGAAGGGATAGAAAAAATTAATCAAATCCTTGTGGATCCTTCTTGGGGTTCGGAAACTGTAGTGATAGGTGGAGTTGATGGATTAAGTAAAGATGAATATGCGACTTTATGCAAGGATGGAATATCCAGCGTATACGTAGATAATTCGCCAGACAGAATTCCTAATGGAAAATGGATAAATTGTTGCATTACTTGGGTAAAGGACGGAACTGGAGGTCTTAAACGATGGATACAGCCCAAGCTAAGCCCGTCATGGACAGAAAGAAACATTACACATAGTGAAATGTTTTGTGGGCGCTCTGTTTATTTATTTACTATAAAATTTACCAACAATACCCCTTGTAAATTTTTGTCACTTATTTGTTTTGACTGGATAGGCATTATTAATGGTGCTGGAAACGGTATCTCTGGAATATTGAATCAGATCAACCAACTTTGGCAAGGATCGGCTTCTAGAAAAGATATAAACATGGTTTTCATATTACAGTGCAATGAAGAACCAAATCATAGAAATTTCTTGGAAAATGCACGTAACTTTTTCGAAGATAGAGCTTCTAATCAATTTGTTATACGTGACCAGAGCATTTTACTTTTTGTAAACACTGCTGGCATAGACAGGCCTGGTAAATCAGCCCAATACGGATGTAGCTCACTTATTGCTTCACCATCATCTCCTTATGATAGTCACAATTGTTGCCCTTTAAGTTTTTCTTCAGATGCCTCAAACTTAAGAAACTCTAACAACCTCGGAAGATGTAAAGAAGCTCTTTTTAGAGAGAATGGCGCGTGTTGTCATTTATTTAAGTTTCGCTCCCCATCTTTTATTTCTGCAGGCCCTGGTAATAGATGCTTGTTTTTAGATGAAGCAAAAATATATCCTATGGATGATGGCGTCGATGATCCTAGGGCCCCAGGAAGTTCAGTAGCAGCGTCTGTTAAGTGGGTTAACGATGAAATTGATTCTATTGAGCCGATTTTATCTCACGAAAATCGAAGCCCCATTAAAGACAATGTCGCAGGCGCGCATAATAATCTTTCTAGAGATATTAGGAAAGCTTCCGGGGATTTTTTATGTGAATACATAAGATATTCGTACTCTAAATATAATAATTTTTATCCAGGATCAAATCCCCCCATTCATTCTGTAGATAAATGGGGTGTAGAGGAAAAAGAAGGGTTGCAAACAGTTATTTACGCATTAAGTATCATAGGAACATGTAAATCTATCAATGTTTCAGGTGCTGTAGCGCATGCCACTATGATTATTGGCTCTAACGTTATAGACATAATTATTGTTTATGGAGGCAATACTCACGAAGAGTGTTTTGAATATGCTAAAGAGTTTCTGAATAGTCAATCGAGATATGGGATTGTCATTACGAAGGATGTTCATGATATATTGACAGACACAAAAATTAATAGATCAATACTTAATACTCAAGAACCCATAACCGAAAGAGGTCCGAGCATTACAAATCCAGATGATAGATTTATACGTTGCGGTTATCAAAATATTAAGACCTGTTGTTTTTCTGCTACTAGTGTTGATAATCTCAGAGACCAAATTGATCGCCTTTTGGGAGTTTAAATATGGATATTCCATATGATAAATTAAGCAATATTTTAGAAAGCCTACTTAAGGACAGACAGCCAAAAATTGAACCGCCCCAGTCAAATAGCTATCCTCTATTTTTAATCCTTGATATCATTCCTGATTTAGTTTGTTTTTCATTGTTAAATGGAAAAGTTGATGAGAGCATTCCTGACACAATCCAAAAGTTTAAGAATTTATACTTAGTAAATTCTAACAAATGGGCTGATCGCGATTTGGCTCTTGTTTTTTGTAAAAGCGATATAAACAAAATAAACGATGAGCAATGTAATAGGATTATGTTAGATCCCTATTTCTGTCGTAAATTCATAATCGATTTAAAAGAAGACTTAAAGACAGAGTTAGTCTCATTGCCATTTATTCCGATATATGTTGAGGGTGTTTTGGGCTATCAAAGACCAATAAGTGCACAAACATTTTTAATGAAGCATGGGGTAAATGCTACTCTTTCTAAACACTTGGTGATCCCATATTCTCGAAATGAAGATGGTATCGTTCAAGATTGTATTCAAGGGGTATTGGGAGAACCAGCATATTTAACGACTATTGAAAAACAGGTTTACTCTATAAAGGAGGATTCTAAAACGGAGATTCGCTTAAAGGATCTTGAATTGTCTAATTTTCGTGCTTACCGTAGTTCATATAAATTTGACCTCAACGCTGATCTAGTGATTCTCTATGGCCCTAATGGATTTGGAAAGACTTCTTTCTTTGACGCTTTAGACTTTGCTTTTACCGGAAGCGTTGGAAGGTTTGAAAAAAGATTTCCAAGAGACACGGCTAGAGTGTTATCAACATTGAAACACCTTGACGCCCAGATAGAAGATTCATTCACAAGAGCAACAATTTGCATTAACGGAGAAGATTTTTTACTTGAAAGATTCATGAAAGACAGAACCCAGGCTTTTCTGAACAATCAAAATATGGATAGGGCAGCTATTTTAATGAAACTAATTGGATTGTCTGAAGAACCGCCGGATCTTAGAATTGATAATTTTGCTCGTCTTTTTCGTGCAACTCATTTATTTGGACAGGAATTTCAATCAATTGCTTCAGATTTTCATAGCAACTCGAAGCTAGACGACGATACAGTTTCGCGTATGCTGGCATTACAAGATTATGTTGAAGCAATAAATAAGTCAAAAAAAGTTCTTGATGTGTTGAGGAAGCAAAGCAGAGAATTAAAAGAGCGCATTGATTCAGCGAAAGAAAGTTTAAAAACAAAAGATGTAGAATTAAAACGGATGAGGAATATCGATAAAACAGGTAAGCGCATAGATAGTATTTCTACAATTGTGAAAAAAATAGCATCAAAGGTCAATGAGCAGTTCCCGGAAATCCCGATTAAAATTTCTGACGAATATGATCCATCGGTCATTAGGGATTGGAGGGGTAAACTAGATGTGGCAATAAATAAAATCAATCAACAGATTAAAGATGTATGTGAATTAGAAAATAGATTCCCCGTATTCCTGAATAAGATAAAAGCGTTGAAACAGTTAGAGATGACCATCAAGAGCAAAAAGGAAGAATTGGGCAAGCTCAATGCGGAATTTAGCGATAGGAAGAAGAATTTGATGCAACAAGAAAATCGCACGAAGAGCTTATTATCAAAAGAGCAAGAACTGCACCTTAAAAGAGACAATCTTCTATGGGTGATTAACAAAATAACAGAATACAATGACTTTAAAAAAGATCTTCAAGTTAATGAGGTCGATTTGAAAAAATATTATTCACAACTATGCGATATAACATCGAAAATGGAGACATTAAATACAGACAGCATAGATGCATTGAAAGAAATAGATGCTATTAACCTCAATATTAAAAATACGGAAGATGCGATAACAAGATTAAGTGATATCCATAAAAAGAAAGATGAGATTAATATATTAATCAAAAGGCAGAAAGATGAACAGGAGAATTTGAGAAAAAATGATGAAACTATCGCAAAGATTAAATCAGATTTGGTTACTCAAACGAAGGGGCTAGATGATATCGCACAACAGCATGAAAAGCAAAAAAAGCATGTGGAGTATCTACAGCGTGACCAAGCTGAGTTAGAGACACTACTTGATAATATAACTCGACATATATCTGATAAATCATGCCCAGTATGCGGGACTTCTCATCAATCAAAAGAAGATTTAATCGAAAAGGTAAAGATACGACGCGCATCTCAACCTCAAGAGATCAAGCATGCTTTAGAAAAACTTGAAAAGCTAAATACGGAAGTCAAGGTTCAGAAAACAAAAGTTGCTAGTGTAGAGAAAGCAATAAGAGATATCCAAGGACAGAAAAATAGCACACGCGAAAACCTCTTAGCCATTGAGAATTCAATCAAATTATATGAAGAGAGCATTAAACAATTCGGATTAAGCATATATGATGAGAAGGTATTTTCTTGCATTGATATGAGAAAAAATGAACTCACGGTTGGTATTAAGAATCTTCGGGATGAATTAAATAAACTCAAAGAGCGCGACAAGAAGGTAAAGTTAGAATATCAATCGTTCAAAGAGTCACAATTAAACATTACTAAAGAGATTAAGACCATAGAATCTCGAAACCAGAGAGACAAAGAAGCTATTGAAAAAATAAAAAACGAAGCTCTTATTCGCAAAATATCGATTGAGATGGATCCTAAAATGGCTAATGAGGAATTGATAAAGGTAAAGAAAGAGATAGGAGAGCTAAAGGATGCCCTTAAAGAGCAAACCGATATAGTTAATAAAGAACAAGCAAAACAGAGTATTCTTAAGAAAAAAATAGATGATATCACAATTGGAGAGAAGACCATTAATAAAGAAAAAGAAGGAATTGATATATACATTGAAGAAACCCGTGGTCTTTATAAACGTTTTAAATTTACGATAGAAACCAAGAGTAATGAAATTAGTGCTTGTAAAAGAGGGCTTAATGAAAAGTTATCACAAGCGAAAATACTGAAAGAAGAAATTGTAGATTTAGAAATTACATCGGATGCTGCGCAAACAGCCGCTATCGTAGCAAAACTTCAGGATGAAATAAAGAATATCCAGGATAGCCTTGAAAAAATAGAGGGCGAGCAGAATAATTTTAAAAAATGGACATCAACTTTCAATTACGCCAATAAAGACCTTCTAAAAATTAAATCAGATACCTTTGAAGAATACATAAACCAATATGGTCCCTTAACATCGAACATCCAAAGAAGACTGCGCTCAGTATATGGTTTTGGTAGTATTAAATTGATTCCTGAGAAATCCGGTATTGAGGTGAAGGTAGAAAGAAAAGGTCAGGAAAACATTACCCCAACAGATTATTTTAGTGAATCACAAATACAAATTGTTCTTCTCAGCCTATTTTTAAGTGCTGGTTTGACTCAAACATGGTCGTCTTTTGCGCCGGTTTTATTAGACGACCCAGTTACACACTTTGATGACTTGAATGCTTATGCCTTCCTTGATTTTATAAGAGGGAATATGATAGGTAAAAAAAGAAAAAGTCAATTTATTATATCAACCTGTGATGAAAGACTTTTCCGCCTTATGAAACAAAAATTTAACAAAGCACCATTTAGTACTATATTCTATACCATTGAGTCTATTGGAGAAACTGGGCCTAAAATAACATGTCAAAGAGCTTAATGTATCCATTTTTGAAGTGCGTACTATTTGTTTGGCAATAGGCGCTCAGTCTCGTTTCGGCGTTCTTTCTTGGTCTTAATGTAGAGTTTAATTTTCCTCCTTCGGCAATCGCAGTCGTCCGGCTTTATCTGCCTTTGGCGTATTCAGCTGCGGACTTTGTGCGCTTGCCTTCACCCACCCATAATATAAAAAACACCCTCTATAAATTTTTCGCCGCCGCC
>Ga0066636_10001414_pt1 | contig 14846 bp, 10 predicted proteins | sample CryGeyCG2014_080_2_FD_62736 | JGI IMG/M metagenome (GOLD analysis project Ga0066636, IMG submission 62736) | Groundwater microbial communities from aquifer - Crystal Geyser CG07_land_8/20/14_0.80 | ecosystem: Environmental > Aquatic > Deep subsurface > Groundwater | place: USA: Utah: Grand...
TCTCTATCAGTTTCGGATATTTCCTCTTTCTTCTTCTTTTCTTCTCTTGGGGATCGGGTTGAACGAAAACCGGAGATTCCAGAAAGACCTGCGTATCCGAGTAAACGCCGACGACATAGCTCTCTTCCCGGTCATCCAGCTCCTGGCGAAACTCCGTTATGTTTCCATACCAACCGTCGGCCACAACCGCCCGGTAGGGCGCCCCATCCGCTCCGTCCTGATCAATCAGATCCAGTGCCATCTGCCACTTCTCCTGGTAATAGACATCCTACAGCATGTAGGTCTTCTTGCGCTTCTCTACACATACAGGATCATCCGGATTGTCCCAGGACCGGGGAACAAAAAGCTCCATCGCATAAGGCCAGGCAAACCCTTGACCCACGTAGGTCAAACTGACCCCGATCTGACAGTTGTCCACCTTCCCAAGAGAGCCGCAATCACATCATTAACAACTTTGCAAGAAAAATGTCGGAGTAGAATTAAGCGGAAAAATAAATTGTATATCGGCATCATCTGTGACCCAAGATCTGGGGGCATGCATTTCTTATAACGGACGGGTTTTAATTATCGGAAAGAGAATGCGCCTTCAAACGGAATTTAATCAGGAAATGGCCGTTAATTTGGCAGATTTGGGCATAGATCGTCGTTTCATCTTTCGTAGTTTTTACAAATAGGAATCCAGGGGATAAACCGGATCGATGATATAATCATTGGCGGAAGGTGCGAGGGGTTCGTCGCCTGTCTGCGTCTGCCTGTCGCGTTCGCGACGCAGACAGGTGCGACGCACAGGCAGGTATGGTCTTATTTATGAAAATTATAACCAGGACGATGATATGCTCTTAAAAGCGAAAGCATCATCACTCACCGATCTGCCATCCCGGGTTGATTCTCGGCAAGAGCATGGCCTCTATTTCTTTACTCGCGAAGAGGCCATCCAGACCCTTCAATTTACTGTTGAAGCCTTCTGGCGTCAGTTTGCACTCTGAGTTACCGATACCCAGGTTAAACAAGACCTGATTATAAGCAGGGCGCTTGTCTCCATTTATCAAAGTCCCTTTCTGTCAGAACGGTTGGCCTTTCAAACATTACATGGTGCCTGTAAAATCGTCTTGGATGGCAAAAGCCCCCGGTCAACAAAACTAGCCCAGAAAAGCTCTAAAATCGGTTGTCAAAGAACAGAAAAAATAACCCAAAAAGAAGGTGAAAAGCCTGAATCTGATAACCCGTCCTTTTCATTTCATATTGATCCATCTTGAGCACTCCTTCTCCTCCTCCATAAATGGTTGGTAAATCCTAAACCATTCTAGCAGGAAGACAACGGCTCCGGGTGGTCAATTTTCGGTTATCACAACCACCTGGATAAGGAAGGGAATCCGATGACCCCAGAGATGGTTGTGCAGAATAAAATCGAGGTGGTTTTTGTAAATCTACCAGGCCCTGATACGTTAAAGCCAGAAAACGGGGAAGAGGGAGGAGAATGAGATTGGGGAATTTTCAGTAAAAGGCAAGCTGTAATCTATTTCTTATAAATGTCTTGACAAACCATTTAGAAAAAATACAATGTATTCATGAAAACGAGATTGGGAAAGCAGGAAACCCAGTTTTTGGCCTATCTTCAGATGCGTAAAAAGCGAATAGTCAGGACCGGTGAGTTGACCGGACCATTGCATCTGACTCCCAACCAGGAGCGCGAGCTATTCCGCAGGATGTTCCGCGGAGGATTGATCGCCCGGGTGCGGCCCGGTTTGTATCTCGTCCCGGCTCAATTGCCGCTGGGCGGGTCATGGAGTCCGGATGAAACCCTGGCCATCAATACCCTGATGGAGGACCGACAAGGGCGTTATCAGATCTGCGGGCCGAATGCCTTCAATCGCTATGGTTTTGATAACCAGGTGCCGAACCGGGTTTATGCTTATACCGATCGGATATCCGGAGAACGGACTATCGGCGTGGTGGAGTTGACGCTTATTAAAGTGGCCGAGAACCGTCTCGGCGCCACGGAAGAAATACGAACGACCGACGGCCTGATTGCTGTTTATTCATCCAGGGTGAGGAGCCTGGTGGATGCCGTGTATGATTGGTCACGATTTAACAGTTTGCCCCGAGCCTATCAGTGGATCAGAAATGACTTGACGACAGGGCGGATCACTGCCGGTGAACTGGTCAAAACAACTTTGCAATATGGAGACAAGGGAACCATCCGTCGGATGGGCCTGCTTTTGGAAAGGGAAGGGATAGAAACAAAACTGTTACGGAAACTCGAACAGGTGCTGAAACCCTCCAAGGGGCTGATTCCTTTTATCCCCGGACGCCCGAAGCGGGGAACGGTAAACTCTCGATGGGCGGTGGTGAATAATGAAGAAACGTGAGTTGCCGCGCATCAGGCACCATGAAGATGTTGAATTTTTTAGAGAAATGGTCAGATTCACAGCGGCCGAAACAAGGTTTTCAGCGAGGTTGATAGAAAAGGATTATTTCAGCAGTGTCCTCCTGGAACATATAGCCTTAAATTTAGGGGATTTGCTTGTTTTCAAGGGCGGGACATGCCTGGCAAAAGTCCATGCTGCGTTTTATCGTCTCAGTGAAGATTTGGATTTTATGATCTCCATTTCATTCAAATCAAAACGGTCCGAACGCCGTCGTCGAATGGACCCCGTTAGGCAAATGATGAATGATTTACCTGAAAGGCTTCCTGTTTTCAAGGAGGTTGTGCCCATGACAGGTGCGAACGAGTCTACTCAATACATCGGTGTATTGGGTTACAGGTCCCTTTTTTTGAAACAAGAGGAAACGATCAAGATTGAGATCGGACTGCGGGAACCTTTGCAGACACCGGCTGTCAAGCAGAAGGTCCAAACGATTCTTCTTGATCCCCTATTAAACAGACCGATAGTTAACCCGGTGACCCTGACCTGTATTTCCAAAATAGAAGCCTACGCGGAAAAATTCAGGGCGGCATTAACCCGTCGAGAAGTGGCCATTAGGGATTTCTTTGATATTGATTATGCTTTTCGAAGACTTGGAATCGACTCTCGTGATAGACCCTTGGAACGGCTTATTCAATCCAAGATCGAGGTCCCGGGCAATGAACCCATTGATGTTTCTGAGAAGCGCCGATCGTTGTTGCAACAACAAAAGGAAACGCATCTAAGGCCGGTTCTGCGTGAGGGCGATTATCAGGCCTTTGACTTGGATCGAGCCTTCCGCTTAGTACGAGAAACGGCCGAACGATTGACGGGAAAAGATGGTCATCGACATCAACAGTGAATTATTCTCGGTGAGTTTATCGAACCTAGGGAGGATGACGGGGCCTTTTAATTATGGGTTTCTTTTTAGGGCAACTTAGTCAACAGCGGATGATGAAGGAAGGGTGGAATTTTGTGTACATTTAAGATTTGACCCTTAGATCTTGTTTTAGATTTTTTTGACCCCAGAACTATGGAATAATGGATGGAGAAAGCAATCGGCAGGACTGTACCAATAATCGATCTGTTCGCGGGCCTCGGTGGACTTGGCGAAGGTTTTTCGGTATTTCAGACACCTGATGGCCAGCAACCCTTCAAAATCGCTTTGTCTATCGGGAAAGACCGGGACGCCCATCAAATGCTGACGCTTCGCTCCTTCTTCCGGCAATTTGAGCTGAGGGGACCCCCAGAAGAGTACTACGAACATCTTCGCAGAGCAGATGAACCGGAGCCAGAGCTGCGAAATTGTCTTTTTAACGCACATCCCGAACAGGCATTTCAGGTGGTAAATTCCGCTTTGCGTGCGGAGCTTGGCGTGGACGACCCCCGAGCCATTCGGGATTGCATCAGAAAAGCTCTTGAGAAATATAACGACTTTGTTCTCCTGGGAGGTCCTCCCTGCCAAGCCCATTCCTTCATCGGACGCGTAAGAATGTCTGGGCAGGACCCGGAAAAATATGAAAAAGATCCCCGCCACTATCTCTATCAGGAGTATCTCCGGATTCTGGCTACACATCGACCTCCGGTATTTGTAATGGAAAATATGCCGGGCCTTATGTCATCACAGGCAAACGGTGAGGGCATCTTCGGGAAAATCCATAATGACCTTTATATGCCCCAGAGTGCGGGCGGTGTAAAAAGAGTCTGTGGCCGACGATCTCCGGAAAGGACAGTCACGTGAATCCCGAACTTCCTTACGGTTTATATGACGCTCTCCTGGACGAAGAACTACGCGAGGTGCTCGCACGACATCCGGAGTTACGTGCAGTTTTGGGAAAACTCGATGCTGAAGAACAGCCATCCCGTTATGCCGCTTTCCTGGCCAGAATCGTGGAACAGACCATGCGGGAGGAATCAGATTCTCTTCGGAGACTTGCCCTCTGTAACCGGCTAATTGAGATTATCTCCCGGGAGACCGAGGGGAATCATCTTGTAAGGAGGCGCCTCATCCAAACGCAAAAGCAGGTTCTCCTTGAGATCACTCCTCCAAGCTATGGCATACAGGGAGTGCCAAGGCCCCAGACCCCGGTAACGGTAAGCACTCTCTTCACCGGTTCCCCGCAAGAGCCGCAGCTTGTCCATGAGTTGCAAGAGGAGATGCGTTCTGCCGATTCCGTAGATATCCTGGTCTCCTTCATAAAGTGGTCCGGCCTGCGTCTCCTGATGTCTGCCTTTGAAGATCTCAATATCCGGGAAGTTCCTGTTCGGATCGTCACTACATCTTACATGGGGGCTTCAGACGCTCCCGCTATCGAGTGGCTTGCCAGATTGCCCAATGTTCGGGTACGGGTATCGTACGACACGGAGCGGACGCGCCTCCATGCAAAAGCCTATCAATTCGGAAGATTATCCGGATTCTCAACGGCCTATATCGGTTCGGCAAACATGTCTCATGCGGCGATTACCAGCGGACTGGAGTGGAACCTTAAGGTGACAGCCCAGGATATGGGACACATACTTGAAAAATTTACGGCAGAATTCGAGACCTACTGGAACAGCCGTGAATTCATCCCTTTCGATCCCGAAGAACCGCAACGTTTACGGTCTGCTATCACTCGCGCCCGGAACTCACAGACAATAACGTCGGATGTTTTCTTCGACATTACCCCCCACCCCTTTCAGGAGCGTATACTGGAAGCGCTGGAGCGTGAACGGGTAGCCCATAACCGCTTTCGAAATCTCATTATTGCGGCAACAGGCACAGGTAAAACGGTAATAGCCGCCTTCGATTTCCGGCGGTTCTTTAACGCGCAAAAGAGGCAAGCCAGGCTGCTTTTTGTTGCCCACCGTCAGGAGATACTGCATCAGGCATTGACAACCTTCAGAAACATCCTTCGAAACCATAACTTCGGGGAGTTGCTGGTTGGCTCACACGAGGCAGACCGGTTGGAGCACCTTTTTTGTTCAGTCGGGATGCTGACAAGCCGCCGATTGTGGGAGCGGGTTGGCAGGCAGTTCTATGACTATATCATAGTCGATGAAGTGCATCATGGCACCGCCGACAGCTACCGCCCGATATTCGATCACTTCGCGCCAACGGTTCTCCTCGGTCTGACGGCTACTCCTGAACGAATGGACGGTGATAATGTGGCCGCAGATTTCGGTAATCGTTTTGCTGCCGAGATTCGTCTGCCAGATGCCCTTGAGGAAAAGATGCTTTGTCCTTTCCATTATTTCGGCGTTGCCGATCCCGTAGCCCTCGATCAGGACCGATTCTGGAGGAATGGCAAGTACGATGCAGCAGAACTGGAAAAGGTCTACACAGGCACCCATATACTTGCCCGACAACGGGTAGATGCGGTCACTCAGGCGCTGGAACGCTACGAGCCGGAGTACCTGCAGTCAGTCAAAGGAATCGGTTTTTGCGTGACCATCAACCATGCCACCTTTATGGCTGAGATGTTCACCCGAAGTGGCATCCCTTCGGCGGCTTTTGTGTCCGGGGTTGACGATGCCCGTTGCAGCGTGCTCCTCGAGGATTTTCGGGCCGGACGACTTATCTTTCTTTTCACTGTGGACAAGCTGAGCGAAGGGGTCGATGTGCCTGAGTTGAACACCGTGCTCTTTTTACGGCCCACGGAGAGTCTTACCGTATTTCTCCAGCAGCTGGGGCGTGGTCTACGCCATTCGCCAGGGAAAGACTGTCTCACGGTGCTCGATTTCGTGGGCCAGGCTCATCACCGATATCGCATTGACAGCAAGTTGAAAGCTCTTTTACCAAAACACCGCTACGCCATTGACAGGGAAGTTGAGCTTAATTTTCCTCATTTGCCTGCAGGGTGTTCAATCCAGTTAGACCGGCTATCCCGTCAATACGTCCTTGGAAATATCAGGGAAAATCTGCGCAATCTGGCCGTACAAGTGCCTGACAGGTTACAGAGTTTTGCAACTGACACGGACGGCCTGCCACTGACGTTCAGGAACTTCGTAACCTACCACGACTATGAACCTGAGGTTCTACTTGCACGGGAAACCTGGACGGGCTGGAAGGCAAAGGCCAGACTTGCCTCGACCCCGATTGACCCTGACCTGACACGCCTCAGACATTCCTTGGTGCGAGCGGTGTCCATCTCCGGACCAAAGGAAATCAGAACCTTTCGCCGGATCGTAGAGAAACTGATTCTGGGGGATGTGTCCAATGCCCTCGTGACAGCGGGCGACTCCGCCATATTCATTCATTATCGTCTTTGGGGAGACTCCGGTAAGGCACTCGGCATGACCAACCTTCAAGAGTCTTTCGGACGCTTCGCACGTAATCTGTCTATCCTTAGTGACCTGAACGAGATACTTGAATGGGCTGAATCAGAGACAACCGTGAGTGGGCAGCCGGTGGAACTTCCATTTTTGTGTCCTTTTGAACTCCACGCAAATTACGGCATCAAAGAAATCCAGGCTGGCCTGCATCAGGCGACACTTGAAACGGCGGGACAGAGAGGGGTTGGAGTGATTCACTTCCCTCCAATAAGAGCGTACACCCTTTTGGTCACCTATCAGAAAACTGAACGGGAGTTCTCGCCAAGCACCATGTATGCCGACTACCCCATCAGCAGAGAACTCCTGCACTGGGAATCACAATCCAACACGATCCAGAATTCAGAGACCGGACAGAACTTTGTCTGCCATAAAGATCGCGGCTATACAATCCTGATATTTGCCCGCGATCAGAAAAGGCGGAACTCCCTGACCGTGCCATTCACCTACCTTGGCCCTGCCGAACGTGTCAGTTTTGAAAGTGAAAGGCCCATCAAAATGGTATGGCGTCTGCGCCACCCAATGCCCGTAGACATGTTCGAGGAAAACAGACGTGGTGGATAAGGGGATTCCTTTCAGTTATATACAGTCATTTACTCCTCCGGATCACATTTCTAACCGTATTATTGCATTCTGAAAAACAAGACTGGTTTGGACAGAGGAAACCTTTACAGAGTGTGGCCTCGCGAGAGTCTTTTGACACCTTGAATCATTTCAAAAAAGATTTCTTGGAGAATTATTGTTTCTCCAACAATTCTCTTTGCCTATTTACGGAGAAATAGCAGCCCTCGAAGGGTGGGTAGGCCCCTTGGACACCAAACAGGATTTCCGTTGAAATCCCCGGCAATCCCTCGCGCGATTTTTGGGAAACCGAGTTGCCGCAAGAGCTGGAAGAGTGTCTCACCGACCCGGATTTTGAAGCCGCTGCCAAGTTCGATTACCTTGTCCTCGACGAGGCGCAGGATCTTCTGGCGAGGCCACGACTCTGGCAATGCCTCACCCAGTTTCTCTCCGGTGGTGTAGACAAAGGTGCCTTTGCGCTTTTCGGCGATTTCGACCACCAGGTTCTCGCCGATCGAGAACCGATGCATAAAGCCCTCGCAGCGCTGGGCACATCCGACCGCCCGGTGCGCTGGAAGCTGTCCGAGAACTGCCGTAACTACCGCATCGTGGGGGACACTGCGGTCCGGCTCGCCGGCCTGAGCGGTCCCGTCTATTCAGGTTATCTGCGCTCCGGGGGCGATGTGCATAACTACGACATTTTCTTTTACGACCATGAGAATGCACAGTTGGACAAGCTCTATCAATGGCTCAGTGAGTTCAATGCGCATGGTTACAAACCGCCAGAGATCACACTGCTGTCGTTTCGGGCTGATCATTTGAGCGCCGCACTGCGCCTGAAAAACGCAGGATACAAATTGCGTCCGGCATGGCAGGCAAGCGACCTTACGGCTTACGCAAGCGTCCATGCTTTCAAGGGCTTGGAGAACAAGGTCATCATTCTTACCGACGTGGTTCTTGACGGTCTGGACTGTCGAAGGGACTTGTTTTACACAGGGATGACTCGGGCCACCGAGTCCGTTCGCGTTTTGTGTGACAAGAATTCCCAAGGGACTATCTTGACGTGGCTTGCCCGGAGGGCTGATTCATGAGCGAAAGATCCAAGATGATAGAATGGATTCGCGGTGAACTCGTCGGTCCATCGCGGCCGCTTGCGGAGCCGGCTTTGGTTGAGTTCAATAACCGTGAGTTCGCAGATCCCGTCCCGTTGCGCCGTGGTCCACTCGCATGGCGACCTGATCCTGACGTGGATCTTCAGGAAGTACTGTATTTCGAGCGAGAAACTCCACACCGGAAATACGGTGCGGGACTTCTTCACCCCACAGGGGCCTCGACAACCACCCCGCTGCCCGATCAAGCGGCATTGCAGGCCACTGACACTATCGGCGCCGAACCGGAGGCGGACGAGGAACCTGATGACAATCCTGATGGGATGCCCGAGGATAGCCAAGACAATGCGGAAGAACTTGGTGTCGGTGAGGGCGGCGCCGGCTCCAATGCCTCGGATGACTTTGAGGTCACGAGTCCGGACATCCGACATCCTTCGACTATTGGAATCTCGTTCTGCGTTCGGCTGAACTTAAAAGGTCAGGTCGTTGTGCGGCTGCCCCAAAGTCGGCGTTTTTCCTGGCAGGCCGAAGACGCTCCGCCGTTTCCGTTAAACGGCCGCTATGAATCGTGCGTGCGCCGCTGGATGAACCAAGAAGGCTGCTGGAAGGAAGCGCCGGTCTGGCGCCGGCTCCAAGCTGTTCTCCCCGATGCAGGAGTTACCGTTGGGCGGTCTGAGCTCGTGTCTGGACAGGTGATCCGCAAGGAAGTGACGATGCCGGAAGGTTCTCCGATGGCCCTCCGCTTCGAGGTCTTTCCGCGTCAGCTTCCGGACCATGAAGATGCTTGGTTGCTGACTATAGTTCTTCGGAATTCTACATCACAGTCTCCAACGCAGGAACCCCGAGAGTCTATTCTTTACCAAACGTTCTTTGAAGTGAAGGTCGCAGGAGGCCAATTCGAAAAATATCCAGAAAGCCGGCGCCCCTTTGCCCAGTTTGACCCAGAGGAACAGTCCCTAGTACTGCTCTATCGCGAGTACGCCACCTGGGGTATCGGTCACGGCTGCGCTGCCGGGTGGGATGCCGAACCAGGCGGGACACCTTTAACACTTTACACCGACGTCATGCCTGCCGTTCAGTTACCGAGCATGACCCCCTACATTGAAGCAGACGGCAGGCCAGTCCAGCTCTATATGCGCGCTCTGGCAGCCCTCTCCGACGACGGCGCTGGCCCTGCTTGGCAATCTCTCGAGGACCTTGCTGCCGGATACGCTGTTTGGATTCAACTCAGGCGCGAGGAGGTGGCCAAGTTCCCCCAGCAGCACCTCGCAGCCGTCGCTTACCGTCATCTGGAGGGGTGTAACGCCTGTCTAAGCCGAATAAACGCAGGCATCGCTCTGCTGAGGAGTAATGAACGGGTTCGGCGTGCCTTTCGTTTCGCCAACCTATCCATGCTTCTCCAGCAGATCGCGACCAAGCAGTTGACTAGGCGTCCACTGGGTTGGATTGCGACTCTGCAGCGTGTAACACCACAGGGGGACCACAGGTCGCCATGGAGCATCTACGAAAACGGCTTGGAAGAGGCAAGACAAATCGGCACATGGCGCGCGTTCCAGATCGCGTTCCTTCTGATGTCAATTGGCGGCGTGAGTGACGGTTGCTCTGAGGAACGGGAAATCGTGGATCTCATCTGGTTCCCGACCGGCGGCGGCAAGACCGAGGCCTATCTCGCGGTAATGGCCTTCTACATGTTCCACGAGCGACTGTTGATGGATGGCGCCGGTTCCGAGCCCAGGCGTGATGGTACCAATGTCTTTATGCGCTACACGCTGAGAATGCTGACGACACAGCAGTTTCAGCGCGCGGCCAGTATGATTTGCGCAATGGAATATATGCGACGCAATCCTCAGTGCCACGGGATGGGTGATATTCCTGGAAGGCGCTTTTCCCTCGGTTTGTGGATCGGCGGTGAGGGATCACCCAATACGATCCGCGATGCCAGAACTGAACTCGCCACGTTTCGTCGCGGCGAAAATGAAGGAAACCCACTCGTTCTTACCGAATGCCCATGGTGCCGTTCCGAGATAGGACGATACGAGGGCCGGCGGCCCAATGTCGTCCGCCAGAATCAGTGGAACTCGTTGCGAACGAGGGGGATTATCGAGGATGGCAATAACGGCCCGCTCCTGCACTGCCCTGATAATAATTGTTCCTTTGGCCAGGAATATCCAGAGAGCTGGTTGCCCATCGAAGTAGTAGACGAGCGGATTTACCAGCATCCGCCTTCACTGGTTATAGCCACAGCGGACAAATTCGCCATTATCGCCTATCGGCCGGCGGCCGGCGCGCTTTTTGGTCGACGCTTTGTTAATGGTCAACTGTACCAGGAATCCATCCCACCGGGCCTGATCGTACAGGATGAACTGCATCTGATTTCAGGCCCGCTGGGGACCATGTATGCCCTGTATGAGGGTGTATTCGAGCGCTTGTGTTCGTATGATCGGAATGGCACTTTGATAAAGCCCAAACTCATTGCTTCCACCGCTACCATTCGTGGTGCCCCCGACCAGGTGAAGTCTCTTTATTCGCGAGCGCGGACCCAGTTGTTCCCCAGTCCGGGGCTCATGATGGCTGATTCCTTCTTCGGCAAATACGCCCGCGACGCGACGGGAAAACTTCTCGACGGTCACCTCTACCTCGGCATTCACGCAAGCGATTACGGTTCCGTACTCACGACTCAAGTCCGCGCTTTCTCCTCCGCGCTGTTCCGGCCGTTTTCGTTTGCCCATGACTGCCGAGATCCTTGGTGGACCCTGCTCGCGTTTTACAACAGCATTCGCGAACTTGGAGGTGCCAGGACCCTTTTCGATTCTGACATCCGCTCGCGGCTCAAGTTCATGTTTAACCGCGAGGGCTTCGCCCACGACAATCGGCGTACCCTCCGGATCGTTGAGGAACTCACCAGCCGCCTTTCGCATGCCGAGATCGTGCGCATGATGGATCGGTTGTCCTCACCCTATGTGGCGGCGGTCGACAGCAAGCCGATCGACGCCTGTCTCGCCTCCAACATCATTGAGGTCGGCGTGGATATTGACCGTCTTTCGCTTATGGGGGTAGTCGGCCAGCCCAAGACAACCGCCACTTATATCCAGGTCACCGGCCGCGTGGGTCGCCGTTGGTGGGAACGCCCCGGTCTTATTCTGATGATCTACAATCCATCCAAGAGCCGTGACCGTTCCCACTTCGAACAGTTCCATAGCTACCATCGCCGCCTTTACGAACGAGTAGAGCCGACCACAGCCACCCCTTTCGCGATGTCTGCCATTAAACGCGGATTACCGGGCGCGCTGCTCGCTTGGGCAAGACAGCACAGCAACGCTTCTGTTCAAAATCACGCCACCTATGCGGCTGCGATCGAGGCCGGTTATGAACTGCTCTGTGCCCGCTGCTCCGCGGTCCAGATACCGGAGGATCAGTCCCGGTCACTCGCGGAATTATTGCGGGTTCGAAATGATCTGGAAGAGAAGTGGAGGCAAAATCCTCAGGAATGGGAGGAATTCCCACCGAGAATAGATGGAGAATACCTGATGCTATGGCCGGGACAGTTCGCGAGCGGTCACCAGAAAAGTCGAGGTGTCGTCGTGCCCAGCAGCATGCGGCAGGTGGACCGCAGCGCCGAACTTAACATAACGCAGGGCTACGTTGCCGGTGCGATACCAGCGAACCAGTCCCCTGGCATGCCCGGCGCCGCTTTTGCCAATTCGTCGCTAAAATCTTAACGAGGCATTCACCATGGGAAACAAGCAAATCCGCATCGGCCAGCTCATTGCCCCCTTCGGCCCGGGGAGCATTTACACGGATCGCCGCGGGGTACCGCATGTTGTGGCGGGTCTGGATCACTGGTTTATGTATTGGGAAGAACCCCCAGGAAGGATGGCCCTGTGCAATGATCGCGCTGAGTTCGAGCGGTTCGAGCCCCGTCTTTCCGACTTGCTGCACGTGAACCGTTTTTGTTTACCCCCCGACTACCGCCACGTTAAGAGGGGGGCTACACCACCACCCAATGCGAACCTCTACGTTCCTGCATTGAGATTTCCCCGTTGGTATCGCCACACGAAGACCGGTGAGATGCACCGCTTCAATTTGGACTCCGCGCGCATTTCGAATCCACCCGGTGGTGGCCGATGGCAACCGGTACGATTCATTGCGGTCTGCGTCGCGGGACACCTTTGTGAATTTCCCTGGAAGGAATGGATCGGTTGCCAGTGCGCGGGGTATGGAAATCTTATTTTAACTGACCGCGGCGGGTCCGAACTCTCAAGTATTAAGGTGGAATGTCGCTCCTGTCCTGAAGGGTCACCTGGTCGCCGGGGACGCAATCTCGCCGGCACCACAGTGAAGCCCGATGTGCAAAACGGAGAACAGAGTGCCTTTCGATCTGCCGGTATGAATTGCCCCGGCGACCGCCCCTGGCTTGGGGAGGGGGCGGCAGAGCCAGACTGCAGGCAACCCCTCATTGGAGCGCTCATCAACCAAACAAACATTTATTTCCCACGCACTCTCTCCGCCATTGCATTGCCGGATCTTCAGATGCAGGATGAGGCCGTAATACGGTTACGGACAGAGATTGAAAAAGACGCAGGAAACCTGGGTATTGCCAAAACGATTTGGAATATGGGGAATCGTGCGGGCACGGTTGCCCTGATCAAATCCGGACTGGACGCTCGCGGCATAGCGAGTAACGATGAACAGATTGAGGCTGCACTGGAAAGTCTCTTTGCCCCCTTAGCCGGCACTATACCGGCCGGGGCATCAGCGCCCGCCGATCCTGAATCAGAACTCCTTGCCTTCCGCCGGGCCGAATTCAATATTATCCGCAACGAGGTCAACGATCCGGAAAATGTCCCAGATCTGCGCGTCATTCCGGTTAGCGTCCCTGACGACTTGACTCCATGGGTCCAGAGGGTGAATCTCATCGAGCGTCTGCGTGAAACGAGGGCCTTCTACGGCTTTGATCGCCTAGAGCAGAACACAGCCCCCCTAACCGGAATGCCCGACTCGGCGCTGCGTCAGTTGTTCCGAGTTCTGCCCGTCCAGCCGCAGGACCGCTGGCTCCCGGTTGTCGAGGTTTTCGGCGAGGGCATTTATCTGGAGTTGTGCGAGGATCGCCTTGCTGCATGGCAGGCGGAACACGCCTCATGGCTGGAGAATCGCCTCGATGACGGCTTCATCGCGCGTCTCGGTGGTGTGTTCCAGACCCTTCCACCGCTCGTCGCCGCGAATCGCCGCTGGGCTTCCCGGTATCTGCTGGTGCACACATTGGCGCATGTCCTGATTAATCAACTCGTCTTCGAGTGCGGCTACAGCACTGCCTCCTTGCGTGAGCGCCTCTACATTTCCGCAGACCAAAATGCAGCGATGGCAGCACTCCTCATCTATACTGCTGCCGGCGATTCCGAGGGAACGTTGGGGGGACTGGTTCGGCTCGGGCGACCGGATCGCCTTGGCCCAGTCATTCAGCGCGCCCTCAGTCGTGCATCGTGGTGCTCGGCTGACCCGGTCTGCTCGGAACATCTCGGCGGACAGGGCTCCAGACTTGCAAACCTCGCCGCCTGCCACGCCTGCGTCCTTCTGCCGGAAACCTCCTGTGAGACGATTAATCAAGGACTGGATCGCGCCATGATTGTAGGTACACCGGATGGCCGCGAACGCGGGTTCATGTCGACATTGCTGGTGGAAGCATACTCGCTGGCATGAAGTGTGGCTTCGAGTCTTCTGATATTTAAGCAATTTGGTATAAAAGCATTTTGTTAATGGATCGAGGGGCAGGTCTTTCTTTTTGATGTTGCAACAATCCGCTTGCTCTGTTCCTGAAAAAAGCCTTGATCTTTTTTCCCACCACCAAACTTTGCTATAATAACACAAGCCAATCTGTGGTGACCATTATCTTGCGCACCTGCCCTTGCGGGGTGGATCGGAAAGGTCCAATGAAAGAATAAAGGATCTCGTAGATTCAGGAGCCGCTCAAGGTTTCCTTCTCTTTTAAAAAAATGCTTAACAGGGAGGCATCGTCTGCACGAAGCAGGCCTGATATTAAAGCATCTTGGCCTTTGGGCAACCCACAATCATGATCCGCCGGTGCGGAACCCCTCCCATATCCCTGAATTCACCTACGATGACGACCACTCACATGGATTTATACCGTAGGTATGTGAACCTGCTTGAAGAGTTCCGCCAGGGCGGGATTCTGTGAGGTCCCGGGGCCAACGGATGCTTGGTTGAAATATTGTGGCACCGCCGGGAAACCAGGCGGCAAACAGAGAAAACAAACCTCAACCTGTAGTATCGGGAGAATCCGGTCTACTCGACATTATTTCAATATGATATTTATCTTTTTTCCGAAATATTTAAAAAATATGGCTCTTTCTCATCTCAAGTGGGTAATCCTGTTTTGCTGAAATCCAGTTTGCCTGTGATAAGGTAAATGATTGCACTGAAATTCTCAAAGGTCCGATACCCT
>Ga0066636_10001424_pt1 | contig 14789 bp, 15 predicted proteins | sample CryGeyCG2014_080_2_FD_62736 | JGI IMG/M metagenome (GOLD analysis project Ga0066636, IMG submission 62736) | Groundwater microbial communities from aquifer - Crystal Geyser CG07_land_8/20/14_0.80 | ecosystem: Environmental > Aquatic > Deep subsurface > Groundwater | place: USA: Utah: Grand...
CAATGTCAATCTGAATTTCGAAACAGGAGTTATAAAGGTAGACGCAAAAACAGGGATGGGCAGGACCACTCTTTTTTTAAGCGGAGATATGGATTATAAGAAATGGATTCCGACAAGACTCAATTTTCATCTAAATAACGACTTTCCAAGTCCACTTAGAGTGAACATACCACGTTTTGTCGATGGGGAAATTGCTTTATCTCTGGACATCACAGGAGATGCCGCTTCACCTATCGTGAAGGGAATAATAAACATAATGAATATGTCCTTTACAAACTGGCCAACGGGCGAAGGTGGTGGATTGGGATTCCTGTCTCAATTGAGATGGGATGTGGACATGGTATTTAAGCACAATAATAGATACTATAACGATTTTGTCCAGGCTGAGGTGAAAAGGGATTCGCGTTTTAATTTTAAATGGGACGGGAATTATTTAGTTGTCAAAGGACGAGGAGAGGCAGAGCGGGGAAGTTTTATTTATATGGGCGTAGAATTTATGGTTGTGAAAGGTTCATCTTATACTGTGGATACAACGCTGGAAAGCGGAAAACCACAGATGCACGCATACCTTGATGCAAAAGGAACTGCTAAGGTGGGTAATACCAAATTGGTACTTGTTTTCTCTGGTGAAATGGGGAAAATAGAGCCAGTTCTTACTTCTGAACCACCTATACCACGAGAGAAAATGATTGCATTGTTAAATCCAGAATACGCAAATTTAACCAGTCAGCAGATTGATGAACTGCTCAAAGACCAGGCTGTATCTATGCTTGCCGGAACTCTTGATTCGATGATTACCAGGCCTATAGAGAGGGTAGCGAGAAGTGCGCTCAGGGTGGATGTTTTCAAGCTCAGGAGTGAAATGATAAAGGGAATAATCAAAGCAACCTCCAGTACAGAAATTACTCCATTATCTGCTTTAACTCCGTTGGAAGGGAGCAGCATTGAAATTGGAAAATATATTGCAGAGAATTTGTACGTAGATTATAAAGCAATACTTCAAAAAGAAAAGGTTACAAGCGAATGGGGAGTTGAATACGCATTCGTCAGGGATATGAAGGTAAAATATGCGTTCAGGCCAAAGGAAGACCATTTAAAGACTGAGCATGAAATATTTTTAGAGATGAGCCTGCGATTTTAAAATGGTGTAAAATGGTGTCAGGTCGACCTGACACCAAGGAGGAGATTTGAAAAAGATAACAATCTTAATCATAGCAATGGTTTTGGTTTATGCCACTGATATTTTAGCACAAAGTACCATCATCAGAAAGATTGAAATTGTGGGCAGCAAGACAGTTAAAGAAGAAAACATAAGGGATTTAATTAAAACACGACCAGGAGATGATTTTTCATCCTCTAAACTGCGCGAGGACTTAAAATCCATTTATAAAATGGGTTCTTTTTCAGATGTTTCAATCGAGGCAGAGGAATGCACAGATGGACTTAAAATAATTTTTAACCTGAAAGAAAAAATGGGCACAGGTGAAATAAAATTTACAGGAAACAAATCTATCTGGTCCAGCACAATACAGGAAGCACTGGATATCCATAAGGGCGATACCTGTTCTTTTGATACTCTCAGTTTGACCCGCAATAAAATGAAAATACTCAACCTGTATAAAGATAAAGGTTATCCCACTGCCAGCATAGATGCGAAAATAGAAGTAAAGAAAGAATTAGCAAATATTACATTTCTCATCAAGGAAGGGAACAGGGTTGACATAAAGAAGATTTATTTTAAAGGTAATAAGGCATTTCCATCGAAGATACTTATGAAGAAAATGGAAATTGGAATTGGAAAGAGATACAATGAAAAAGCATTAGAGAGTGGATTAGAGAAACTTGCTGATTTTTACCGTGATGAAGGGTATATACTTATAAGTATTCTATCTCACAAGACTTCCTTTGATGACGAGAGAAAAAAGGCATTTATTGATGTCGTCCTTAACGAAGGACCACAGATAAAAATCAGGAGAATTCAGGTGAGAGGCAATACTGTTTTTTCTGCTGCAGACATTCAGGAAAAGATGTTTACTAAAGAAGGCAGGGTTTTTAATCAGAGTAAATTCATAGAGGATTTACGTTTTCTTCAGAGCAGATATTATGAGAGAGGCTATATTCTTACCAGGGTTATGCCATTGACCGATATTGATGAAGATAGTGGTACTATTTCCATTGTTTTAGAAATAAGTGAAGAAGAGTTGATTTACATAGAGGAAATTAAAATAGAAGGGAATATAGCAACTAAAGATAAAATTATCCGTAGAGAGCTGACAGTAAAGAGGGGTGAAGTTTTTAATACCCAGAAGATATGGAGAAGCCGTCAGAAAATCTATAATTTAGGGTTTTTTGAAGAAGTTGACATTACGACTGAGCCTGGCAATGAAAAAGGTAAAATGTTCCTCGTTGTGAAGGTTAAGGAAAAGAGGACAGGAATGATGAGTTTTGGTGCCGGATACAACTCCATCGATGGTTTTCTTGGCTATTTAGAGCTGAGCCAGAATAACTTTCGTGGGCTTGGAGAATTTCTGAGCGGGAAGGTTGAGATTGGTCCAAAAAAACTCAATTTTGAAATAAGTTTTACAGAGCCCTGGTTGCTTGATACACCAACTTCATTGGGATTCAGTCTTTACCACACGACCAGAGACAGGATTGAATATTATTACAAGGAGAAGAGAATAGGTGGAAATTTAACAGTTGGAAGAGCTATTTCCGATTTCGATAAAATTTATTTAGGTTACAAGTATGAAAGCGTGGAAATTTTTGATGTAGGAGAAAATGCAACCAGTGATGTCAAATCCCAGAAGGGAATAAATGCAACTTCAAGTATGTCTCTTTCTTATGCCAGGGATACAAGAGATAACAGGTTTGATGCATCCTCTGGAATATATCTTAATCTTTCTACTGAGGTTGCCGGTGGAATTTTAGGAGGAAACTATCATTTTTATCGTCCAATTCTCGATGTCAGTAATTATTATAAACTTTTCTTTAAGTGGCTTGTGTTGGGTCTGCATCTGCGGGCTGGTATGATTGATTCGTATTTGCCATCAACTGAAGTTCCTGTGTATGAAAAGTTTTATGCTGGAGGGGCGGATACAATCAGGGGTTATCCTGAAAGAAGTCTGCCTTCAGGTGCAACCGGCGGCAAGGCAATTCTCTACGGGAATACAGAAATACGTTTTCCAATTCCCGGGACACAAAATATGCTAAAGGGTATTATTTTCTATGATATTGGTAATGCGTGGAAAGAACTTGAGGTTAACTTTGACCAATTGAAGAAGGGAGTGGGATTTGGAATACGGATTAATCTGCCAGTGGGTGCTTTGAGATTTGATATGGGATATGGGATTGATAGGCGAGTATGGGAACCACATTTTAGCATAGGGCAGATGTTCTAAAAGAATTCTTAAGGAATTTTCTTGATTTTTTTAAAAATTTTTATATAATATATGTTGTTATTAAATTAGCTAAAAACGATTGGAAAGCACATAATTTTAATCTTAAAAAAATAATGGAGGATGAGATGGAAATAATGCCTGTAGTATTGGGGGTTTTGAGCGCTGTGATTGCTATTGTGTTGCCTATTGTATTAGGTAGGATGACAAATAGGTTAATTTCGACAGAAGATGAAAGAGTAAAAAGAATGATTGACGAAGGGAAAAAAGAAACTCAGCAAATGATTAGAGAAACTCATCAAATGATTAATGAAGGGAAAAAGGAAACTCTACAAATAATTGATGAAGGAAAAAGAGAACACAGGGAAGTATTGCAATACATCGCTTCCCTTATTTATGAAGAAGGGGAAAAAACAAGAGAATTGGTTAGGTCTGTTGTAAGAAAAGTGGCATAGAGCGAAAAGGAAGGATGATCAGGAAAATATTTATACTTACTATACGGAATACTTATTAAAGTTTCATATAGTCGTGCATAAACGAAGTAGTTCGGTTATTTATAGTTAGACGACATTTTGCACTTCAGCAAACACGCGGGACGTTATATGAAGCAGGAATTTTTGGCGATACCAATTGAAGAGAGGCAGAATTTAACAAAGTTCTGTTAAAGGAATAAAAATGAGAAAATTTGTGTTATTTTTAAGCATGGTTCTGGTTTTATCCTTTTCCTCAGGATTTGGTGCAGAGACGCCTGCATTGAGTACCGGCATTTCAAAGTCGATGAAGGTGGGATATGTGGATGTTAGAAAAGTTTTTGATTCCTGTACTGCCACCCAACTTGCTACACTTTCTTTAAAGGGAGAAATGGAAACAAGGCAGGGTTCACTCGCCAGAGAAGAGGAAGAAATCATATCTTTACAAAAGGAGTTGAGGGAAAAAGAAATAGTGCTGAGTGAATCTGAAAAGAAAAAAAGACAGAAGGAAATTGAGGACAGGATAGTTTCTCTTCAGAAAAGAGCTGAGAGCGCACGCCAGGAACTAGCGACAAAAGAAAGACAATTGACAGAGTCTATTATTAAAACCATTCAGGTCGTAATTACAGAAATTGCTAAGAAAGAAAATTTTAACCTTATACTGGAAAAGGATAGTATTCTTTACTGTGAGGATGCTGTTGATTTAACCGATAAGGTAATTGAAGCACTCAATAAAGCAGAAGGTAAGTAACTCAAATATGGAAAGAACATTGGGTGAAATTGCAAAATTGATTGGTGGTGAGGTTGTTGGAGATGCCAAAGCTAAGATTACTGGATTAACTGGCATAGAAAAAGCAGGGCCAGGAAATTTGGTTTTTGCCAGGGATATAAGGTATCTAAGGGAGGTAGAGAAAACATTAGCTGCAGCAGTTATTGTTCCTGTAGAGATAAGTAAATCAAGCAAACCAATAATTAAAGTAAAAAATCCAGATTATGCCTTTTCGAAACTTTTGGAAATGGAGGCTCCAGGGCACAAGGTTCAAAAAGGTATCCATCCAACTGCGGTTATCGGAAAGAATGTTAAATTGGGGAAGGAGCTTTCAATTGGTGCCCATGCAGTTATCAGCGATGAAAGTGAAATTGGAGATGGGTCAATAATTTCTCCACTTGTATATATTGGTGAAAAAGTAAAAATTGGAACCAATGTTTTAATTTATGCCAATGTAAGTGTCCGAGAAGAGGCAATCATTGGCAATAATGTTATTGTCCATAATGGTGCTGTTATAGGAAGTGATGGTTTTGGTTTTGCGAAAGAAAATGGTCGATATTATAAGGTGCCCCAGATAGGGCGGGTCATAATTGAAGATGATGTAGAAATAGGCGCAAATGTCACAATTGACCGTGCAACTATAGGAGTGACCACTATCAAAAGGGGGACAAAAATTGATAATCTTGTGCAGATTGCACATAATGTTACAATCGGCGAGGATTGTGCAATCGTTGCTCAAGTAGGGATTTCAGGAAGCGTTGAAGTTGGTAATAATGTAGCTATGGGAGGACAGGTTGGTGTTGCAGGCCATCTTAAAATTGGAGAGAATTCCAGGGTGCTTGGCAAAAGTGGAGTTACAAAAGATATTCCACCCAATTCTACTGTCTCAGGTTTTCCTGCCCAGCCCCACATGGAAGAGTTGAAAATAAAAGCAACACTCCAGAGATTGCCGATTTTAGCAAAGATTGTTCAGGGGCTGGAGGAAAAAATAAAAAAGATTGGCAAGATTGTTGGTGGTATTGGTATTCATTAATATCAGGGCTGAAGCCCTGAGTTACATGAGGTATTGATATGCAGATGCAGAGAACAATAAAGACAGAAACAGGAATAAAAGGAGTCGGGCTTCACACTGGAAAAGAAGTTTCGGTGAAACTGAAACCTTTACCTGAGGATAGCGGCGTCCTCTTCTCGAGAGTAGATTTACCAGGCAACCCTCATATAAATGCTCATATTTCTAATTTGACCGATGCTCGTTATGCACTTACATTGAGTCATGATGGTGCTATAGTTTTGACAGTTGAGCATATTCTTGCAGCATTTTCAGGACTTAGTATTGACAATGTCCTTGTTGAATTGGACGGACCAGAACTGCCGATATTAGACGGAAGTGCTCTTCCATTTATAAAATTAATCACTGAGTCTGGCATTGAAGAGCAAACAAAGGAAAAAGAATTTTTTATTCTTCAGGATGCGGTGTGGGTTACTGAGGAAGACAGGTATGTGATATTTTTACCCAGTGAGGAATTTAGAATTACCTACACAATTGACTATGAGCATCCGATGCTCGGTGCACAATTTGCATCCATGGTGATTACTGATGAGAGGTTTATTAAGGACCTTGCTCCTGCTCGAACATTTGGTTTTGTAAAGGATGTTCAGAAATTAAAGGAAATGGGATTGATAAAGGGAGCAAGTGAGGAAAATGTTGTGCCAATCGAGGAAGATAAATTCCTGGTGCAGTTGAGGCACGAAAAGGAATTTGTCTATCATAAAATTCTCGATTTAATCGGCGACCTTTATTTGTTGGGTAAACCTTTGCTTGGACATGTACTGGTTGCCAAAGGGGGGCATAGTCTGGACGCCAGACTTATGAGGAAAATCTTGCAGAAAATAGAAAGTGCCAAAAGAGGCGGCCTTATGATTACCACCCATCTGGAAGATCAGGAAGGCGGGCTAAACATAGACGAGATTTCTCAAATTTTGCCTCACAGATATCCTTTCTTGCTTGTGGACAGGGTGCTTGAATATGAGGAGGATAAACGGATTGTAGCAATTAAAAATGTATCAATCAATGAACAATATTTTCAGGGTCATTTTCCGGGTCAGCCTGTTATGCCGGGTGTTTTAATTATGGAAGGAATGGCTCAGGCTGGTGGAATCCTTGCTCTTAGAAAAAAAGAGAATCTCGGTAAACTTATCTATTTTGGCGGAATGGACAAAGTGAGATTTCGCAGGGTTGTTGTACCCGGGGACCAAATCAGATTTGAGATAGAGGTTTTGAGAATGAAATCCAAAATAGGATTGATGAGAGGTCAGGCATTTGTTGAAGGAAAACTTGTCGCAGAAGGTGATTTAATGTTTTCCATCGTTGAACCTTAAGAGGAAGTTAAAAAGGAGGCCGCGGTGAGCAAGAAAGAGATGTTTTTAAGTGAGATTGAGCAGGTTCCAGAATCTGTTCTTGATGAGGTGTTAGATTTTGTTCATTTTCTGAAGACCAGGATAATAAAAGAAAGGTTTGACATTGCCATTGCAAGTGAATCGTCTCTCAAAAAAGATTGGTTAAAGCCAGAGGAAGATGAAGCATGGCAAAATTTATAAAAGGTGATGTCGTTGTTGTTCCTTTCCCTTTTTCGGACCTAACACAAGCCAAAAGGCGACCTGCTTTAGTTATCTCAGCATTAGAGGGAGACGATGTAATTCTCTGTCAGATAACAAGCCAGACCATCAAAGACAATTATGCTATTCCTCTTGAGGATAAGGATTTTGAGAAGGGTGGGTTAAGCCAGTCGAGCAACCTGAGACCTAACCGCATATTCACAGCAGACAGTCACATTGTTCTCTATAAAGTTGGCAATCTTACAGTAAAGAAGATTAATGAAGCTATTGAAAAGGTGGTTGAAATTATACGTGAATAAAAGATCTATACATATCTGCAACAGCGGATAACTTGAAGTATCGTAATACTCAATAATATTGCGATGGTTTAAAATATTAAATCAAAATTTTTAATTGAGGGGGCATAAATGGTTAAAATCTATTATGATAAGGATGCTGATTTAAAGTTATTAAAAGGAAAGAGAGTTGCAATAATAGGATATGGAATTCAGGGACATGCTCACGCACTATGTTTAAAAGATAGCGGCGTTGAAGTTCTGGCCAGCGATTTGAAAGGTTCGCCAAATTGGAAAAAGGCTGAAGATGATGGATTTGAACCTCTATCAGCTGCGGATGCTGCAAAGGAAGCAGACTTTATATCGCTGTTAACTGAAGATACAGTGCAGCCTAAGGTTTACAGGAATGAAATTTTATCAGGATTAAAAAAAGGCAAAACACTGCTTTTTGCGCACGGATTCAATATACATTTTAATCAGATTGTCCCGCCGAAAGATATTGATGTCATAATGGTAGCTCCTAAGGGTCCGGGAAGTCTTGTCCGTCAGATGTATATTGACAAAAAGGGTGTTCCCTGTCTGTTGGCTATTTATCAGGATTCTACGGGCAAAGCAAAACAAATAGGTCTTGCCTATGCCAGAGGTATAGGTGGAACAAAGGCCGGGGTTATAGAAACTACTTTCAAAGAGGAAACCGAGACTGACTTATTCGGTGAACAAACAGTTCTTTGCGGTGGAGTTAGCGCATTGATAAAAGCAGGCTTTGAAGTTCTTGTTGAGGCAGGATATGCTCCTGAAATGGCATATTTTGAATGCCTGCACGAGTTAAAATTGATTACAGATATGATTCAGGAGACAGGGATTACCGGAATGAGAGAAAGAGTCAGTGATACAGCAAAATTTGGAGATTTGACAAGGGGGCCCAGGATTATTACCCAGCAAACCAAAGATGAAATGAGAAAGATATTAAAAGAAGTTCAAAGCGGAGAATTTGCCCAGGAATGGATTTTAGAGAATCAGGCTAACCGCCCGGTCTTTAATGCCCTTTTGAAAAAGGATAAAGAACATCTTATCGAAAAGGTTGGTGAAAAATTGAGGTCAATGATGCCATGGATAAAGAAAAAGTAATTATATTTGATACTACACTTCGGGATGGCGAACAATCACCAGGTGCAAGTTTGAACATTGAGGAGAAAATTGAAATTGCCCAGCAGTTGAATCGGTTAAATGTTGATGTTATTGAAGCTGGTTTTCCCGCCTCATCCGCGGGCGAATTCGAGGCAGTAAGCTCCATCGCAAAGAAGATAAAGAACAAGATAATTGCCGGGCTTGCGAGAGTCACAAGGAAAGATATAGAGCAGGCCGGGATGGCATTAAAGGATGCGGCACATCCAAGAATTCATACCTTTATTGCCACTTCTCCAATACAGATGAAGTATAAACTCAAGATGGACGATGACGAAGTCCTTAGGTCAGCAGTGAATGCAGTGAAATATGCTCGCAGGTTTAGTGATGATATTGAATTTTCTCCTGAGGATGCTACGAGGAGTAAGAAACAATTTCTGTATAGAATTATAGAGAAAGTAATAAATGCAGGCGCTACTGTAGTGAATATTCCAGATACAGTTGGTTACACCATACCTGAGGAATTTGCTTTGTTAATAAGAGATATCCGTAACAGTGTGCCCAATATAAATAAGATAGTTCTGAGCGTTCACTGTCATGATGATCTGGGACTTGCGGTAGCAAATTCTCTTGCGGCAGTGGTTAACGGTGCCAGACAGGTTGAATGTACAATTAATGGAATTGGTGAACGGGCAGGGAATGCATCTCTTGAAGAAATAGTTATGAGTATTAAAATAAGAAATGCTCTTTTCTCTGTATACACTGGAATCAAAACCGAGGAGATTTATCGTACGAGTCGTCTTGTATCTACCCTTAGCGGAATCCCTGTTCAACCCAATAAGGCGATTGTAGGTAGAAATGCTTTTGCACATGAGGCAGGTATTCATCAGGACGGAGTACTTAAGAAAAGAGCAACTTATGAAATAATTCCACCTCGCGTTATTGGTCTAAAGGGAAGTCGATTAATACTTGGTAAACACTCCGGGAGGCATGGATTCAAAAAAAGGTTAGAAGAACTCGGGCACAGATTAAGTTCACGGGACATGGGAAAAGCCTTTGTTCAGTTTAAAAAATTAGCAGACAAGAAAAAAGAAATATTTGATGAAGACATTGAAGTAATTGTAGAAGAGGGAATAGAAAAAATTCCACAGCTCTTTCGCCTTGAGTATATTCAAATATCCACTGGAAATCAAACCATCCCAACTGCTACTGTAAAGATAAGTAAAAAAGGAAAGATTGTTCAGGAAGCCTCCTGTGGAGATGGACCTGTGGATGCTGTATACAGGGCAATAGACCGGATAACCAGAGTTCCAGTTAACCTTGTTGATTATTCTTTGAAAGCAGTTACGGGCGGCAAAGATGCAATGGGAGAGGTCAACATAAAGGTAGAAGATAAAAGAAAGCGGTTGTTTTCAGGTCGAGGTCTCAGTACTGATGTAATTGAAGCGAGTGCCCTTGCTTACATAAATGCCATCAACAAGTTCTTTAGAAAATGAAGGGAAAATTTAAAACTTTCTTGAAATTGGGAATTTTATTTGCTATTGCTTGCTGTATTATATTAACACCGGGTTATTTGAAAGTCAGGAGTTTAAAGAAGGAAATTTCACAGATTCAAGAAGAGATAAAACGTCTGCAAAAGGAGAATGAAAGTCTGCAAATAGAAATTGAAAAACTTGAAAACGACCCTTTTACCATTGAGAAGAAAGCGCGTGAAAAATTAGGTATGGTAAAAGAAGGTGAGTTTAAATTCAGATTCGAGTAGTAGGGGGTCAGGTCGACCTGACCCCATGTGGGTGGATAGCTCAGCGGTAGAGCATCGCCCTTACAAGGCGGGGGTCATCCGTTCAAATCGGATTCCACCCACCATCTTTCTTACTAACGATTTGAAGGGGTTATAGGGGAAAGGTTTCCCCTATGTAGTAGAGGGGGTGACAGTCCCGATTGAAAATCGGGACGCCATAGGGGGTGTAAACCCCATATGGGGAGCGAAAGCGACGAATCGGATTCCACCCACCATCGGGCTTTTTAAGATGAACGAACAACTACAATTACTCATTAATTTGCAGAAGATAGATTCTCAGATAAGAAGCGAAGAGAAATTGATAAAGGAAATTACTGAGAAAATAAATCGCTTCGAAGAGGAAATTAAATTTAAAGAGGGTGAGCTCAAAGAAGAAAAAGATGAATTGACCGCCAGGGAAAGAGAATTGAGGAGTAAAGAAAGAAGTTTAGAGGATGCAAATCTTCATCTTCAGAGATGTAGAGATAGGGTGTATATGGTAAAGAGTAATAAAGAACTTGCGGCGATAGATGAGGAAATTGAAAAGGTCAAAAAGGAAAAATCATTACTTGAAGATGAAAATTTAGTTTTGATGGAGGCAATCGAGGAACTAAGTCCACGAATAAAGGCGAAGGAAAAAAGTCTGGAGGAAGAAAAGAAAAAATTATCAGAGGAAAAGGGAAATTGCGAGGGGGTTTTGAAGCAAGCCAACGAGAAACTCAGTCTTTTTTTAAAACACCGAGAAGAAGCGATAGGGAAAATAGACCGTGTTCTTCTATCTGAATATCAGAAGCTGTACAAAAACAGAGGTGGTTTTGCTGTGGTTGCAATGGAAAATGATGTCTGCCAGAGTTGCAACATGACAATTTCTGCCCAGCTGAGAAATAAAATTAAGAAAAATGAAGAAATAATCCGATGTGAAAATTGTGCAAGGATTCTTTATCATCCTGGAGAAAAATGAGCAAAACTAAAATTTACATCGATGGAGCATGCATTGGTAATCCTGGTAAATCTGGCGCAGGAGTAGTTTTTTACAATGAAAAAGGACAACAGCTCTGTGAGCTGAGCCATTATTTAGGAGAAGCTACAAATAATATTGCTGAATATCAATCTTTAATATTGGCACTTAAGAAAGCGATGGAAATTGGGCTTGATAACCTGTTCATTTATACTGACAGCGAATTGATTGCACGTCAGATTAATGGATTTTATAAAGTAAGGGATAAAAAACTCAAGCTTCTCTATAAGAAAGCCATGGAGTTACTTACCAATTTCAAGAGCGTCAGGGTTCGTCATATCAGCAGGGACGAAAATAAATATGCAGACAGGTTAGCTATGCAAGCTGTGAAAAAAGAAAAAGGGGACGCTTCTATTTTTGCATAATAAAATATAGAAGCAGTAGAATAAAAATAGAAGCGTCCCCTTTTTGGGGGCAGGTAGGTGATCGCTCGCCATTGGAGAGAGGAAAGTCCGGGTTCCAAAGAGCAGGGTGCCCTGAGCAATCAGGGGGTCCGCCACTAATTATTGGTGGACACGGAAAGTGCCACAGAAAATATACAGCCCCCCCTTCTTGCTGTTCTCCCCCTTCTTGCTTTCGCAAGAAAGCAGGGGGATGAAGCAAGAAAGCAGGGGGGTAAAGGTGAAAAGGTGAGGTAAGAGCTTACCGTTCCGATGGCGACATCGGAAGCATGGTAAACCCCATCCGGAACAAGGCCAAATAGAGGACCCAAAACTGCTCGTTTTTCCGCCTATCTTTTTGGCGGAGGTCCCGGGTAGGCCGCTTAGAGAAATGATCGCCATCTCGATTCCTTCAACGGAATCGGGGCCACAGAACCCGGCTTATGCCTGCTCCCTAAAAAAATAAGAAAAGGGGGAAATATGCCAGAACCAACTGCAACACCAAGTGCTGGAATGGGGTTGATAGGTTTTTTACCTTTTATACTCATCATCCTGATTTTCTATTTTATACTTATCAGACCTCAGGTAAAAAAAGAAAAAGAATTAGAGAAAATGAGAGAAAACCTGAAGAAGGGCGATAATGTTATAATAGCCGGAGGCATCTGTGGTTCAATACTTGATTTCAGGGGAGACAGGGTTATTCTGAAGGTAGATGATAATACAAAATTAACTGTGCTGAGAAGTTCCATTTCTTTCGTACAGACAACATCTGCAACTCCAGGAGAATTAACACAGAAGAAGGGATTTTAATAAAGGGTTTGCTTTGTTAAAAACTGAGAAGGGTAATTTATGCTTACAACTCTGGAATAAAAAAATTGAAACACCGTCTTTAAATTGGAAACAGGAACAGTTGGCCGCAGAATCTATTCTTACTAAAGAGCCACCTAAAGTTTGGTTTTTAAACACAGTTAAAAGAAGAAGTGGGTAAAAAAGGAGGGAAAATGATTAAGCTGTCACCATGTGCTGAAACAATCTTTACAGACCTTTCATTTTTGGAAAGAATTGATAAGTTTGCCGGGATTGGATTTTCTGCATTTGAATTCTGGGGATGGAGAAACAAAGATATTGACGGTATGCTGAAAAAGATGGACAAGAATAAAATTGTTGTTTCCAGTGTAGGCGTTGACCCCTGGGCAGTTCTGGTTCAGGACGGACAAAAGGACGCTTTTCTGAAATCAATTGAAGAATCAGTTGCAGCTGCACACAAGATGAATGTAAAGAGGTTGATTGTTACAACCGGCAATGAACTGCAGGGAGTTCCACGAGAAGCACAGCACGAGAATATAGTTAAATATCTGAAGGCTGCTACTCCAATTGCTGAAAAAGAAGGAGTGACACTTGTCCTTGAACCATTAAATATTCTTGTGAACCACAAAGGATATTATTTAAGCACATCAGCAGAAGGTTTTCAAATCATCAGAGAAGTGGGAAGCAAAAATGTGAAGTTGTTGTACGACATTTACCACCAGCAAATTACTGAGGGGAATATAATCCAGAACATTACTCAGAATGTTGATTTAATAGGACATTTTCATTCTGCAGATGTTCCGGGCAGGCATGAATTCGGGACAGGTGAGTTGAACTATCGCAATATCATTCAGAGGATAAAAGAAACTGGATACAACGGATATATAGGACTTGAATTTATTCCTTTGAAACCATCCGGGGAGGCATTGAAAAATATACTTGAGATTATGAATGGGGTTTGTGATTGAAGGGGGGGGAATGGTTAAAGTAGGGTTTATTGGTACTGGTGGGATTGCACAATATCATCTCAGCAAATTAGTAAACATCAAGGATGTGAAACTGGTGGCGATGTGCGATGTGAATGAAGAAAGGGCAAAGAAAGCAGGAGAGGATTATAAATGTCCATATTACACTGACTACAAAGAAATGTTCAAAAAGGAAAAAATGGACGCTTGTTATATATGCCTTCCGCCTTTTGCGCACGAAGAACAGGAAACCATTGCTTGTGAAAAAGGGATAAACATATTCGTCGAAAAACCGATTGCACTGAGCATGGAAAAAGCAAAAGAAGTTATAGAGGCAATCAAAAAGAACAAGATTGTTTCTGCTGCGGGATACCAGGATAGATATCTGGATATCATTGACAGGTTAAAGCAATTGCTTAAAGGAAAGAAGGTTGGAATTGTCCTGGGATACTGGATGGGTGGATTCCCGATGGTTTATTGGTGGAGAGAAAAGAAACTTTCTGGTGGTCAAGCAGTTGAACAGACCACGCACATTTTTGATATGATGAGAAATTTGTTTGGTGAAGTTGAAGAGGTTTATGCTCAAGGAACCTCTGGGATTATGAATGTAAAAGTTGAAAAATGTGATATAGAAGATGCTTCAGCAGTAACATTGAAGTTCAAGAGCGGACTTGTTGCTACCATATTCTCTGCTGATTTTCTGGATTATCCCGGGAAGGCCGGGCTTGATATTTTCTGTGAAGGTTTTTCTATAGAATATCAGGAGAGAAAATCAATCAAAATAATAGAACCAGGACGCCATGAATTTATTGCTGTTGCCAATGATCCTGGCATGGTTGAGAATGAAATATTTATTGAAGCAGTGAAGACAGGTGATGCTTCAAAAATAAGGTCTCCGTATGAAGATGCTGCAAAGAGTCTTGAGGTAACTCTGGCTGCAAATGAATCAATGAAAACAGGCAAACCTGTTAAAGTGCCATATTTTAACATAAAAGAAGCTTTTTGTAAAGATATTTTGGATAAATAACATTGTAAAATTTGGTAATGTCCAGAAGTTCCTGTAAAACTAAGTAGCGTATAGAAAATTGGGTCTAATAGAATCGTTTCTTGGTCTTTGAAAAATATTGAAAAACAGTCGCCGTGCTTAGTGGATAATGTGGGGTCGCCTCGGGCGACTCCAAGCGATGTG
>Ga0066636_10001426_pt1 | contig 14784 bp, 13 predicted proteins | sample CryGeyCG2014_080_2_FD_62736 | JGI IMG/M metagenome (GOLD analysis project Ga0066636, IMG submission 62736) | Groundwater microbial communities from aquifer - Crystal Geyser CG07_land_8/20/14_0.80 | ecosystem: Environmental > Aquatic > Deep subsurface > Groundwater | place: USA: Utah: Grand...
CGCCGCATCCGCTGCCGCACAACAACATCCTTCAGCCCCCCTTCAAGGGCAGAGAGCACTTTGAGGTTCCCGACATTCTGTGAGCGATATTCCGCTTTTCCGTCTTTCATAATTGATGCGGGGATGATGAGATAGCCAACAATCTTCTCTTTCACAAGGAGATCCAGCGCGGCGCGGAGATCCGCGGCAGTGTCGGAGGTCGCCTGAATCGGACGTACGAGGAACGCCGGCTGTCCATCTGGCAGCTTCTGGCGGCTCCGTAGGAGGGTGTCAAGGTGTCCGGCAATCTCCCCAGTCTGGTCGATGACACCGACGACGTGCGCTTCCGAATCCGGCCTTGTCGCCAGGATTGAAGGCACGAACGTGAGGCCGAACAGAAATACAGGCGTTACAATGAGCGAGAGAAGGAACGTCTTCGTCCGGACTTTTGTGATGTATTCCCACCACGCAACGGTAACCCATTTCGACTTCATGCGGCACCTCCTCCCTGCACGACCTGCAGGAAGATCGCGTTGAGCGAGGGCTCGGAGATGTCGAACCGTCGGACTGAGATGCGTGCGACCGCCTCCTTCAGGAGATCCTGGGGAGATATATGATCAGCAAGCTGAATCTCGGCGCAGTTCTCATAAAGGTGCACCTTCTTCACCGACGGCGACGAAGCAAGGAAGGAGCCGTCGCCGTCGAACTCAAGCCGGATCGTGTCCGTTCCGTACTGTCGCTTGATCTCGGTGAGAGGCCCGTTGAGGACAACCTGTCCGAGGTCGATGAGGAGAAGCGGGTCGGCGAGTTTCTCCGCCTGGTCCATCTGGTGTGTCGACAGGATGACCGCCGTCCCTTGCTTTTTCAGCTCAAGAAGGATGTCGGTCAGGACAGACTGGTTCACCGGGTCAAGTCCAGCAAATGGCTCGTCGAGGATAACCAGCTTCGGCGAATGAACCACGGAGACGATGAACTGAATCTTCTGCTGGTTTCCCTTCGAGAGCTCTTCAAGCTTCCTGGAGCGCTCCCCCCACATTTCGAGGCGCTTCAGCCAAGCTTCCGCGCTGCGGCGCGCCTGGCTGCGGGGCATCCCCCGAAGGACTGCGAAGTACTCGACGGTCTCAAGGACCATCGTTTTCCGGTAGAGACCACGCTCCTCCGGGAGATAGCCGACGCTGTTTCTGTGCCGATTGCAGAACTCCTCCCCGCCGAGAAGAACGCGTCCGGAGTCCGGGAAGGTGATCCCGAGGATCATCCGGATGGCTGTGGTCTTCCCGGCGCCGTTCGGCCCGAGAAGGCCAAAAATCATCCCCCCGTCGACTGAGAACGAGACGTCGTCCACCGCCGCGAGGTCACCGAACTTCTTGACAAGGTGCTCTGCCTGCAGCAGCGGCGTCATGGCCTAAGTCTGTAGATTGTCCTGGGGAACGGGATTGTCTGACGAATATGGTCAAGGCCGCAGATCCATGCGACGGTGCGCTCGAGGCCGAGCCCGAAGCCTGCGTGTGGTACCGAACCGTAGCGCCGGAGGTCGAGGTACCACTCGAAGGGCTCGCGGGGAAGACCGTTCTCCTCGAGTCGCCTGAGGAGGGTCTCATAATCGTCCTCGCGCTGGCTTCCGCCGATGATCTCACCGTACCCCTCGGGCGCAAGAACGTCGACTGCAAGTGCGAGATCGGGGTTCGCCGGATCGCGTTTCATATAGAACGCCTTCATCTTAGCGGGATACCGGTGCACCATGACCGGCCGGTCGAATTGCTGCGAGACCACGGTCTCGTCAGTCCCGCCGAGGTCATTCCCCCACTCGAAGGGAAGCGCGTTCTTGTGGAGAATCTCGACGGCTTCGCCGTAGGAGATCCTGGGGAACGGCCTCTTCACATTCTCGAGCAGGCGCGTGTCGCGCTCGAGCGCCTTCAGCTCGGCGGCACGGTTTCCCAAGACGGACCCGACGATATGCTCGACAAACGCCTCGGCAAGATCCATATCGTCGTTGAGGTCGTTGAAGGCGACCTCGGGCTCGACCATCCAGAACTCCGTGAGGTGGCGGCGGGTTTTCGATTTCTCCGCCCTGAACGTCGGGCCGAAGCAGTAGACCTTCCCGAGCGCCATCGCGGCCGCCTCAGCGTAAAGCTGCCCGGATTGGGTGAGGTATGCCTTTCCGAGGTCGAAGTACTCGGTCTCAAACAGCGTCGTTGTCCCCTCGCATGCTGCGGGGGTGAAGATGGGGGCGTCGACGAGTGTGAACCCTCGCCCGTCAAAGAACTCGCGGATCGCACGGATCACCTCATGCCTGATCCGAAGGATTGCATGCTGCTTCGAAGAACGGAGCCATAGGTGGCGGAGGTCCATGAGGAACTCAATCCCGTGCTCCTTCGGTGTGATCGGGTAATCCTGCGCGAGCTGGAGGAGCTGGATCTCCTCGATGGTGAGCTCGACGCCGCCCGGAGCCCGCTCATCGGCGCGGACCGTGCCTCGAACGGCAAGCGAGCTCTCTTGTGTAAGCTCATCGAAGAGCTGGAAGAGCTCGTCCGGTGCGTTACCTTTCGAGAGGACCGACTGAACCACCCCCGTCCCGTCGCGGACGAGGAGGAAACGGATCTTTCCGCTCGACCGTTTGTTGTGGACCCATCCGCGAATGGTCACTCTGTCACCGATGTGCGCCCGCAGTTCGCCAATGTAAACCCTATCCATTCAATGCACCTTGTGAAAAAGATCGACGTGCAATGCGAGTTCTTCTGCCGGGACCCAGACCGTCGGCGTGGGAACCCCTCGGGATTCGCACCGAAACGGTTAAGCGGTCCGACGGTGGAGTGTAGCCCCCGCAGTCTCAGAAGTCACTGCGTAAAAAATCAATATACAAAATACCCCCGGTACCTTCAAGGGTATTCTCACGAGAAACACCTCCCGGCGAGCCCGTTCACGAGGCAACCGTCGGGTCGCGCCGCACCCTCAGCATGTCCCCGGCCGCTTCGAACACATCATCGAGCGAGAGGTCCGACATGGTCCCCGAGGGGCTGAGGAGGTACCTGTGACTATCGCCAAGCGGGGCCCACTGCAGTGGGTCCGTCGGACCGAAGAGCGACAGCGTTGGGCATCCGGTCGACGCCGCGACATGCATCATCCCGGTATCGTTCGTGAGGTAGAGCGACGCATGATGGATGATGGCAGCTACCGGTCTCAGCGGCAGTCCATGGACAAGAGCGGGGCGTTCGCACGACGCGGCGAGGAACCTCGCCACCGGACCCGAATCGACGGGTCCTGAGGTGAGGAAGACGGCAGCGCCAAGCTCATCCCGGAGGCGGTCTGCGACAGCGGCGAATCGTTCCGCGGGCCAGCGGTTTGTCGCTTTCCCACCGACGTGCAATCCCACGAGGGACGGGCGGCTCGACCGGATCTCTTCGGCAGCGCGGCGTCCCGATTCGAGCTCTTCCGCCGAGAAACCAATCTCATGGCGAAGGTCGTCGGTCGAAAGCGCAAGCGATCCGGCGGCGTCGAGGTTCCGGAGCGTCTGATGTCGATGCGGGTCAGCCGACCAGTCGAGATCGACGGTATGCGTGCAGAGCCCTGAGAGAGCGTTCCGCTCCGCGCCGATGCGCCGGACGCCGATGCGGACCGGGGCACCGCTGGCGAATGCAATGAGGGAGCTTGTGGTGGAGAATGAGTTCGTGAAGGGAACGATTGCGACGTCCGGTTCAAAGTCCCTCACGCCCAGGAAAAACCGGCGGAGTTCTGCGGGTGCGGACCAGAACCGCTCCTTGTCAAAAACGAAGAGCCTGTCGATGTACGGATGGTGACGGAGAGGAGCGGCGTTCTTCGGGCGGGCAACGACAGCGATGAGGGAATCCGGGAACTTCTTTCTCAGAGCGCGCAAGAGAGGAACGGCGACAAGCATGTCCCCGAGCTGATCGTGCTGCCGGACGACGAGGATCCGCCGTGCGTTTTCAATCCTGTTCTGCGGCATGGGAAGAGAGCGGCGGCACGGCTCTCACTCCAGAGGCGGATTACTTCTTGTCATCGACGTCCTCGTACTTCGCATCTTGAATCTGGTCCTCCGGGATGATGGGCCGGTCCTTCGGAGGCGACCCGCTGGCGGAAGGCCCACCCCCGGCACGCCCCCGGCGGCCTCCGGCGGTTGGTTTGAGTACGCTGAGAAGCCCGCGGATGAACCGCCACAGAAGATAGAAGAAGAGAAGAAACAGGATCCATCGGAAGAGAGACATTGTCAGCGCTTCCGCGGCGGGGGATTGTAGTAGCGTACCGGGGCCGGATTCGGCTGCAGGATCTCCGCGCGAAGGTTGTCAAAGTCATCCTTGACGCTCACGAAATCAATCTCCGTCGCGTTCACAATGAGGAGCGGCGATGTCTTGTAACGGAAGAAGAAGTAGTTGTATGCGTCGTTGAGATCCTTCAGGTACTCTTGGGACATGTCCTTTTCGTACGGGCGGCTTCGCATCCTGATGTTCGAGGCGAGCCGCTCGACGTTCGACTGGAGGTACACAACAAGATCCGGCGTGGGAATATTTTTCTCGAGGTACCCGATGATGTTCTCGTAAAGCTTGAGTTCGTCATCCTGCAGGTTGAGGTAGGCGAAGATCTTGTCCTTCTCGAAAATGTAGTCGGTGACAACGAACTGGTGGAACAGGTCCGCCTGGAAAAGCTCCTGCTGCTGGCGGTACCGGCTCAGGAGAAAGAATATCTGCGTCTGGAACGCATACCGTTCGGGGTCTTTGTAGAACATCGGCAGGAACGGGTTCTCCTCGAACTGTTCGAGCACCAGTTTCGCGCTAAGCTGTTCGGCAAGCATGGTGGAGAGGCTCGTCTTCCCCACTCCGATGTTCCCCTCGACTGCAATGTACCGGATGTCACTGTCGATAGCGGCCAACAGTCCTCCCGTAGATGGTTAGACGATTCCTTGGACCAGCTCAAACGGCTGCACCCGGTGGGCATCGGGGCACACTTGAAGGAGCTCGCGGACGGTAAGCCCAAGGCGCGGGTGAACGAGATCCGGTGCGATGTCCGCGAGCGGAGCAAGAACAAACCGGCGGAGATGCATTTCCGGATGTGGGATAACGAGGCCGTCAAACGCAACATCAAGATCATCGTAGAACAGGATGTCGATGTCGATTTCGCGGGGTCCCCAGCGGGGGCTCGCAGTCCGCCCCGCTGCACGCTCGGCATCCTTCAGAGTCCGGAGCAGTGGTTCCGGCGCAAGGCCGGTCTCGAAGGAAATCGCGAGATTGAGGAAGTCCCCCTGCGCAATAGGGCTGACCGGTTCGGTCTCATAGATGGGTGATATCCCGCAGAGGCGTGAATCTGGAATACTCGAGAGGTGCTGAACTGCCCGGCGGAGGTAAAGAAGCCGGTCACTCAAGTTCGAGCCGAGAGAAAGATATGTGTGTGCCATATCAGGATCGTGATTCAGAGAATTCAGCTTCGACGTAGTCGATCACGCCCTTGATCGGAGCGCTCCGTTTTCGGACGCGAACGACGACGCGCTCCACCTTGCTGAATTCCTTCAGCAGCTCCTTCGCGATTGTTCGTGCCACAGTTTCGACGAGATAGTACTTCCTTCCGGTCACAATCTTCTCAATGAATCCATACACCCGCTCGTAATCGACGGTCTCCTTGAGGTGATCCGTTTCGGCGGCCGGCGTGAAGTCGCAGTAGAGTTCCACATCGACCTCAAACTTCCCGCCGAGAGTCTGTTCCCCGGACATCACACCGTGGTACGCATAGAACGCGGCGTTCTTGAGACGGATGAGGCTGTAGTCTATTCCCATTCGGACCGTGCCGGAAAAAAACAGAGGAAAATATATCCATTCGGCGGGGAAGAAGCAAGACAAGCGATTCCGGCCTCCCCGGACCGGTTCCTATGGAAGTACAGCCGCTTCAGGATTTCTCGATCTTTGCCCAGGTGTCCCGTAGTGTGACCGCCCGATTGAATATGAGAGCGCCCTCCCTCGAATCGTCATCCACGCAAAAATACCCAAGACGTTCGAACTGAAAGCGATCCTGCGGCTTGGCTGTTGCCAAACTCTGTTCAACCTTGCACTGTCTTAGGACTTCGAGTGAGTCGGGATTGATGAAATCTCTCCAGTTCTCACCACTTGGATTCTCAACACTGAAAAGCCGACTGTACAGGCGGACTTCCGCATCTACAGCGTGCAGAGCAGAGACCCAATGAATCGTACCTTTCACCCTGCGGCCACTCTGGGAGGAACCGCTTTTTGTTTCGGGGTCGTACGTGCATCGCAGCTCGGTGATCTCACCGGTCTTCTCGTTCCTTACGACACCGACGCATTTGACAATATACGCATACCGCAATCGGACCTCGGCTCCGGGTGACAGCCGGAAGTACTTCTTCGGCGGATGCTCCCGGAAATCGTCCTGTTCGATGTAGAGAACCCTGGAGATAGGAACCTTCCGCACACCCATCGAGGAATCCTCGGGATTGTTCACTGCATCAAGTTCCTCGACAACTCCGTCGGGATAGTTCTCGATGACCAGCTTGAGCGGACGTAGAACTGCCATCACACGGAGTGCGCGCTTGTTCAGATCGTCTCGCAAACAATCCTCGAGCAACGCCACCTCCGAGGTGCTCTCGCTTCTTGCGACTCCAATGCGGTCTGCAAAATTGCGAATGGACTCCGGTGTGTATCCTCGGCGGCGCAGACCCGAAATCGTCGGCATACGTGCATCATCCCAGCCATTGACATACCCCTCCTGCACGAGCTGTAAGAGCTTTCGTTTGCTCATCACGGTGTACGTCAGGTTCAACCGCGCGAACTCGATCTGCTGCGAATGATATACTCCAAGCTCAGCAAGAAACCAATCATACAGTGGACGATGATCTGTAAACTCAAGTGTACAGATCGAATGGGTTATTCTCTCGATCGAATCGCACTGACCGTGCGCCCAGTCATACATCGGATATATGCACCACCTGTCGCCTGTCCGGTGGTGTGCAGCGTGCAGAATGCGGTACATGACAGGGTCGCGCATGTTGAGGTTCGGCGATGCCATGTCGATCTTTGCGCGCAGTGTCCGAGAACCATCGGGGAACTCCCCGTTGCGCATCCGCTCAAAGAGATCCAGATTCTCTTCCACAGTTCGGTTCCGGTAGGGACTATCCTTCCCGGGCTCGGTCAGCGTACCCCTGTACTCCCGAATCTCATCGGGGCTCAGGTCGCATGCATACGCCTTTCCTTTCTTGGTCAACTGGACGGCGTACTCGTAGAGCTGCTCAAAGTAGTCGGATGCATAGTAGAGCCTGTCTCCCCAATCGAAACCGAGCCACCGGACATCGCGCTCGATTGATTCGACGTACTCCACTTCCTCTTTGGTCGGATTCGTATCATCGAATCGCAGGTTACAGAGTCCATTGTAGTCTCTGGCAAGCCCGAAATTGAGGCAAATGGATTTCGCATGACCGATGTGAAGGTATCCATTCGGCTCTGGAGGGAAACGAGTATGGACCCTGCCGCCGAATTTGTTCGTTCTCAAATCATCGTTGATAATCTCACGGATAAAGTTCTTCCGTTCCGGCAATTCGCCGTTTGTCCTATTGTTCTCCAGACTCTTGTCCTTCTCCAGAGTTGTCACTCTAATCTCTTGATTGCTGAGGTGGTTCTCCGGATCGTTTCGTCCTTGCCGAGAATGAACAGGATATCATACAAACCAGGACCAGTACCCATTCCCGAAACTGCCAACCGCAGGGGGTGAATCAAATCCCCGTGTCCGATCTTCATTGTTTCGGCTGCGCGGTGAAGTGCCGCTTCGTAATCCTCCTTCTGTGGATTTTCCAATCGGGAGAACTCCCCAATCAGTACCTTCAGCTGCTCTGTTGTTTCTGTCTTCCATCTCTTCTTCACAACATCCAGGTCATACTGCACGGGACGTTGAAAGAAATACGGACTCTTCTCGACGAAATCCTTTACGAACATCACCCTTTCACGCATAGCACCAATGACCCCCAGCAGATATTCATCATCGAAATGCTTGCTGTCGACGGCAGATTGCGTCAGGTACTCCTTGAGCATGACGAGAACTTCGGCATCGGGTTTCTTCCGGAGGTGTTGGAAATTCAGCCAGTTCAGCTTCTCGACATTGAACACCGCACCGGCTTTTCCGACGCGTTCCAACGAAAACTCCCTTATCAGTTCATCCAAGGTGAATATCTCCCGCTCGTCACCCGGATTCCATCCGAGAAAAGCGATAAAATTTACAAGAGCCTCGCTCAAATAACCTTTCTGACGATAGTCCTCGACTGCGACATCTCCCTGTCGCTTGCTGAGCTTACTCCGGTCGGGATTGAGAAGGAGCGGCAGGTGAGCAAACTCGGGCGGCTCCCAGCCAAAGAACTCATAGAGAAGCACATGCTTCGGAGTGCTCGAGAGCCACTCCTCCCCGCGGATGACATGGGAGATTTGCATGAGGTGGTCGTCGACGACGTTCGCAAGATGGTAGGTCGGATAGCCGTCTGACTTCAAGAGGACCTGGTCATCGAGTTGGCCGCTTTGGAACTCGACCTCGCCTCGGATGTGGTCGTGAAACCAGACAACGCGCGAGTCGGGGATCTTCATGCGGAGGACGAACGGCGTGCCGCTGTCAAGCTTCTCCTTGATCTCCTCCTGTGTCAGACGCAGGCATGCCCGGTCGTACTTCGGAGGCAATCCGCGTTTCGGCTGCTCTTTCCGCATCAGCTCAAGACGTTCCTCTGTGCAGAAGCAGTGGTACGCTCTCCCTGTCTCGAGAAGCTTCTTTGCGTGATCCCTGTAGAGCGAGAGCCGCTCCGACTGAACGTACGGACCGGACGGCCCGCCGACGTCGGGGCCCTCGTCGTACCGGATGCCAGCCCACTTCAACGTGCCGATGAGGTTTTCGACCGCCCCCTCAAGGTACCGTGTGCGATCGGTGTCTTCGATCCTGAGCACGAGGACGCCGTTGTTCTTCCGTGCAAAAAGGTAATTGTAGAGTGCGGTCCGGAGGCCGCCGACATGGAGGTTGCCGGTGGGGCTCGGTGCGAATCGGACACGGACGGGGGCGTTCATGAAGGTCCTTCAGACTGGTGCAACAAAAAGCCGCGCCAACTGCGCGGCATTGGAGAATATACACCGAGGCCCACGGAAATGCAAAGAGTCTCAGGCAGGCAGGCGCCCCTTCAGGTCAGCCGGCTCAAACGGACCACGGTCACCGATGAGTCCGCGTGCAGCGTCGACCTGACCCCACACATTCCAGAGGAGAACGGCGCGCACCCGGCGGTTCTTCAGGTAGCAGATAACACCTTCGCGGTACCGTCCCTGCCAGTCGGCAAAGACCTGCAGTCGAAGGTGGATCGCTCATGAACTCTACAACGTCCTCTCCATCTCGCTGAGTTCCATGGAAAATGGGACGCTTGGGGAGTGAAGGAAAGGAAGCGCCGCGTCCTCTTGCCTCTGAAGAAACCGCGGTTGTTCAGAACAAGGGTGGTGGGGAGCCGGGGTCCCCCCTCAGGAGGCCAGCACGTTCCTCACGATGCTCGAAAGAAGCTCGAGGCCGTCGATCACGTTCACTCCAAGGTCCACACGGATCACTCTTCGCCCGCGGTTCCGGAGAACCTGCAGGTCGCCCAGCGCCTGGGCTAGGATGAGAGTACCGAAGGTGTACCCGGTGTCCGGGACCGGGATCTCTTCGGCGTTCTCCGCCGTGATCAGAACGAAGAGACCAATGTCGGGCCCTCCCTTGTGGAGCTGGCCGGTGGAATGCAGATACCTCGGACCGTAGCCGAATGTTGTGGCGGCGCACAGACGGTCGCGAAGCTCCTCCCTCATCGAACCGAGGAGGCGATCAGCCTCGTTCGACGGCGGAAGGAAAGCAAGAAGGGCGATGTAGTCGCCCGGCCCAACGCGGCGGAGATGAGCGTTGAGAAGTCCGGCACATGTCACGCCGGGGAAACGACTGGGCGGCACACGGAGGAGCTCGCTCACAGTCGCATCGTCGGCGAAGAGCCGGAGAGGACCGCACTCAACGCGGGGATGCTCGGTCGGGAATGTGCCGGTCTCCTGGAAGACCGAGAGGACCTGCCTCGTCATGTCCTTGCTTTCTTTGACGTTCGGCTCGTCGAACGGATTCACGCCGAGAAGCGCGCCGGCGGCGGCCGTTGCCATCTCCCAGCGGTAGAACTCCGCCGCGATGTCGTAGAGATCCTCCAGGTGAATCCGGAGCACTGGATGTCCGGCGGTCTTGAGCGACCGGAGCTCCCTATCTTGGGTCCCATCGAGCTGGAGACCGGCGGAGATCGACACGAAGAACCTGTCGTCTCCGTACACTCCGATCTTCCCCTCAGGCTCGCCGGCAACAGGCACGAGCCCCCTCCCCTCCTTTCCGGTGCTCTCGGCAATGAGCTGTTCGAGCCAGAGTCCGAGCTTCCTGATCTCATTACCGAGCACGAAGGTGATTTTGTCCCGCCCGGCACGATGCGCGGCGGCAAGGAGCGCGCCGAGACGCATCCCCGGATTGCCCGCAGAAGGTACCGACGGAGCACAGCGCTCCTGCATCTCCTTCGCGGATTCGAGGAAACGCTGCACATCGATCCCTATCAGGGCAGCCGGGATCAGTCCGAAGTATGAAAGGGCGGAGAAGCGGCCGCCGATGTCCGGCGGATTGAGGAAAACGCGGCGAAACCCCTTCTGGACCGCAGAAGAGATGAGCGATGTGCCGGGGTCCGTGATCGCCACGAAGCTTCTTCCCGCCGCCGTCCCTTTCACCGAGACCATCTTCTCGTAAAAGTAGCTGAAGAGAGAGACCGTTTCCGTGGTTGTCCCGGACTTCGTGGCAACGATGAAGAGAGTCTTCTCGATGGGGATCATGTGCTCGACCCCGCGCACGGCGGATGGATCGGTACTGTCGAGCACGCTCAGATCAAGAAAACCCTTGGCAACCCCGAATGAACCGCGCAGCACCTCGGACGCGAGGCTGCTCCCACCCATACCGAGGAGAACCGCGTGGGTGAAGCCGTCGGCCCGAATACCGTTCACGAACTCGTTGATTTCGTCGCATGCGTTGAGCATCGAACTCGCAACGTCCAGCCATCCTAAACGGTTTCTGATCGCCTGCTGTTGGAGCGGATCGGCTGTCCATATTCCTGCGTCACGCTTCCAGAGCCGCAAGGGAATGGAGCCTGCTTGAAGCAGGGAGATGGCTTCATCGGCGAACCCCTGAAGATCGCCGAGTGATTCTTTCATCTCAGGGATGAGGGATGTCATGGCATGAGTCTCCGCGAAGATTCGAGAAACTGCCTGCAGAGCTGACCGGCGGGAGACGTCCGCCGCCGCTTACCCGACCAACACAACGGAGAAGAATGTATCGAGAGTCCGTGGAACTTGAAGAATCGCCGGTATCTCCGGGAAGGCCAGCCCGGCCTCCGTAACATAAGAAGAGGGACTCAGACTTGCAACCGGACTCGGAAGCACAGGAACCGGACTGCAATCGCAACTGCTGGCGAGATCGGCGCCGGCGTGGACCCTTGCATCAGCCGGACGAATCTGCTAATCTTCAGTGCACAGGGAACTCCGTCACAGACCATCGCCAACGTAAGCCGCGTTCGACCCGCAGGAATCGCCGTCGAGAAATCGGTGAGTCGGGCCCGACATTCAGAACCGTCGATCCACGTGACGCCCCGCGACTATGAATATCCTCCACGTGCTGTCGCAGTTTGAGGTAACCGGAGCGGAGACCTACGTCGCCGCGCTCGCAAACGAACAGAGCCGTGCAGGGCACAGGGTGACGATCATCTCCGACACCTTCCACTCGCCTCTGGATGCATCCGTCCTCGCGATCGGAGAATCGGAATACGTGGGGATCATAACTCCGCAGACAGCCGGGCACGCCCTCAGGACTAACTTCGGCGACAGCGGGATCCGGATGCCTTTCGACACAGGCAGGATGGTGCAGGATATAGTCCGAGCTCTTGGCTCTCAACACTGAGATAAAGTCCTTCGTCAGAAGGGCAGGTTTTTCATTCGGCATTGCGACGGACTCAGGTGGCAGGGACTTCTGGTCCGATCCGTATGAGATACGCCGGACCCCGATCTTCCCAGGCGCCCCGGCGTTCTCGTTCATCAAGAAGACCTCGGGGTGGTACCATCCCTACAAGCGAGTCCCGGCTCTGTGAGCAACCTCTCTTCTCAGAGGATGGAAGGATGGCCCGTCGGGTTGCTCTCCTGAGCTTGGCCGGGCCGGACAAAGAGCCGCTTGCCCACCACAACCTCCTCGGGAAAGACTCGCCACCTTTTCCAGCAGTAGGCCAAGTCGGGTGCATGCGCTTTCTGGGCACACTTCCCCTAACTCAATACGGTGGCTTCGCTGGCCCGGTATAACCACACAAACCCACACGAGGCGAATTGACCAACGGCACGGGTTCTCCATAATTGTTATGGGGATGGCTTTTCGCATGCTCTTCACACAATGTCCCCCACACATTGTCTTCGCACATACATTCCATGCACAACCAAGTGGCCGGTTGGTGGCACTCGATACATTTACTCTCGGGCATCACATTCCGCACCAAGAGCGTAATGGGGTGAGATGTGACTGGCTTACCTTCGCGTTGACCGATGGCCTTAATCAGAGTCTCTGAGGAGGTTCCAAAATCATAGATGTGGGTCAGTTCGGCCCCTAACTCCAAAACATCGCCTATGCGACGTTTTTTGGAAATCTCATTACCTTGCCAACCACCAAACGAAAATTGACTCATATGCCCACAACATTCAAGCCAGATCGCCCGCAGATACCCATCCAAATCTTGGAGCGTGGCCGATCCACGCATTTCTACATCCAGCCAGAATTGGGGCAATCCGACAGCCTGCACGCGAAGATGATACAGTGTTTCACCACCGCTCTTTTTGTGTTCCGCCTTCGTGACGGCAGCTTTCCATTGCGCACATGCCACCAAATGTTTGGCAACTCCATTTTTAGCTATCTCGTGCCCGCAACAGGCACATTTACCTTTTGATGGTTTTCCACGAGGCATACGATTCTCCTGTAAAAGCAAGCAACGAACTTGTTAAGTGTGCCTAACGGCGCGAAGCGTCCGTGCCATCGATGGAGCTCAGCCGCGGCGTGCCGTGTGCGCCGTCGGCTGGAATGAATGGTTAGGCCAATGCTATTCCCCTATTTTTTACCTACGACAAAAGAGCCTGTTGCAAAACCGGGCCGATTCTGGCTTTTGAATTCGCCCTGGCGATTGGATTCCCGACGAATCTGACTATACCTTGTTCAAACCGGAGGGTTCAAGCTGATTTTGACCCCGCATATCGAGTGTCAGCCCATCGAGAGCCTCTGGGTCGAGCGAGAGGCAAAACAGCCTCTATTTACGCTGCTTGCGTGGCCGGCGCGCGCCACGGTTCGACATGCTCAAGGTGCCCTGAGTTAGTCGAAGGGCAGGGAGCGTTTCCGCTCCCAAACAGCTTGAGCAGGTTGTGGGCGGTGCAAATCAGTTTCCACTCCGCCGAGACCGCCACACGCCCACGTTGCAAAAATCGGTCGCAGCCGCGAACATTCTTGATCTGCCCGAAAACCGGCTCGACTGTCTGGCCGCGCTTTTTATACAGCGCCCGGCCCCGCACGGTTAAAAGCTTGCGTTCCATCCGATCTTTCAAGGAGAGATTTTTGGGAATCCGGCCGCGTGGTGGAGGCGCGTCGGCAAGCGCCTTTCGTTGCTTCCAGTCCTTGGTCGTGGCAACGAAAAGCTCCGGTCCATCCGGGGAAGCATCGGCCAGATTCTTCTCGCTGAAGTACCCCGCGTCGGCCAGAACCGCTCCCATCTTTTCTTTCACTCCCGCAGATTCGAGCGTTTCCACCGCCTTCTCGATCATCGGATGAAGTTGGCGAACGTCGTTTTCCTCCTGCGTCACCTCCGCGGCAACGATGACTTGATCCTCGGTCACCGCCGCCTGCGCGTTGTATCCCTGCACGTAACCGTTGCGCGTTTTCATGATCCGGCTTTCCGGATCGGTCACGTTAGCCTTGGCTTGCTTCCTCTCGATCTCGTCCGGATTCTTCGGCTTGCGGCCCCGTTTCCTCTTGCCCGTCGCGGCTTCCTCGGCCTTGCGATCTTCGATCTTTTTCCCCCGCGCGGCCTTCTTCTCTTCCGCCTTGCGTTCAAGCCGCTCCTTGCATTCATGCAGCCGTTTCAGGCGGCCCTCGCGTGTTTGAAGTTCTTCCGGCAACTCGTCGCCCCGCCGGTCTTTGCCGTACTTTGCATCCTCTTCCGCATCCACCGCGTCGGCCTCGGCCAGCATCCGGCGCACCTCCTCACGGATCGATTCCTCGGTGCGGTTCGCTGATAGCGCGGCATTCGCCTTGATCTTCGTTCCGTCCAACGCCACGCGGCCCACGCGGACCAAGCCGAACTCGGCGCACAAACGCAACACCTCGACAAACAGGCCTTCCAGCGCTTCGGCGTGCCAATGGCGAAAGCGGCAGATCGTCGAGTAGTCCGGAATCTGATTCGCAGCGATCACCCGGAAACCCACGTTGACCAAGCACTGCCTTTCGATCTTCCGAGACGAACGCTCCCCCAGGCAGTAGGCATATAGAAGAAGCGACACCATCATATCCGGATCGTAAGAAGGCCGACCCGCGCCGTCCTCCCGCTCGCCCACGTGAAACGCGCCAAGGTCCATCTCAGACACCGCGTCCAACAAGAACCACGCTAGGTCGCCCTCCGGCAGCCAATCCCGCAACGAAGGCGGCATCAGATACATCTGGTCACGATTGCATTCGATGAATTTCCGGCTCATCTCAATCTCCTCAGCTCTCACCAAG
>Ga0066636_10001434_pt1 | contig 14759 bp, 12 predicted proteins | sample CryGeyCG2014_080_2_FD_62736 | JGI IMG/M metagenome (GOLD analysis project Ga0066636, IMG submission 62736) | Groundwater microbial communities from aquifer - Crystal Geyser CG07_land_8/20/14_0.80 | ecosystem: Environmental > Aquatic > Deep subsurface > Groundwater | place: USA: Utah: Grand...
ACATGCCATAAAGTAATCACATCGAAGGAATTTTCTGGAAAGTTTAAGGATAGAAGATCGTCATTGTATATATTTTTCAATCCAAATTCCTTTTTAGCTAAATCGCATGCGTTGGGATAAATGTCACACCCATAGACATCCCATCCTTCTCTGCTCATATCAAAAAGGAATTCTCCCTTGCCACAGCCAATATCTAAAATTTTTCCAGAATTTTTGAATTTCTTTATCTTTTTAACTCTATCTGGCGATAGAAAAAGGAAAGCATCTTTTTTTAAATTTTCTTTACGATATGCATCATAATAATTAATTATATTTGCAGGTTGAGGATTCAAACAAACCAATCCACATTTATTACATTTCATTAATTGAAAAACCAATGGAGAAAAAAATAAGTAATCATGTCCATTAAAAAGAAATGTAAATTCATTATTTCCGCACAGATTGCATACAATCAGTTTATCTTTTACTTCCATAATTATTCTCTTTTGGTCGCCAGGCCTATTTGGTGATAATTGCGAAAATTTCTTTCAGCCTTTTTTCATAAGTGTGGTCCCGATATGCTCTTTGTTGACCTTTTTGGGCTATCATATTTCGCTCTTCCGGATGCTCTAAATAATATTTTATTTTTTCTTTTAAATCATTTTTATCTTTATATGTAATTATTTCTTTACCTATTTCATATAAGTCAGGCAGAGATGGATTTTCATTTACTAAAAGAAACGCCCCTGACGCTGGCACTTCAAAAATACGTGCGGTAACATTAATAAATAGTTTATCTCCAGATTCGAAAGAAAGAGGAATATCAATAATTATTTTTGATGCATTATATATTTTAGTTGCTTCTTCTCCAAAAATATGCTGTTTGCGATAACATTTCTTCAATTCAGGAATTTTCTCCAACCAATAACCCCATATAGCCAAATCGTAATCTATTAAAGAACTTAATACTTCTGCACGCTTATATTTTACAGTTCCAACAAATGCAATATCACTGCCATATTCTTTTTTATCTTCTTCAGACAAATCCATAATTTTGTGGGTCTGCGGTACACATGCTAAAGGAATGGTCTTCACACATCTTGAAGCAATTTTTATATAATTTAGAACATCTTCAGAATCAATAATAAAAAAATAGTCATAATATGGTGATATCTCTTGAACAAAATCTTTACGTATTGGAGCAAGAACAGCATCAGAAAACCAATTAACAGTAATTATTTTCATTTTTTTAATTTTTTCTAATGTCTCTGGTAAAATTGTATCACCTATTAATACAAAAAGGACATCTGGTTGATATGCTTCAACTCTTGTCAATAATGACCTGTTCATTTTTTCTTTTTCTAATAAATTAACAAATGGAATATCTCTGCCTGGGTCTGGGAAAATTTTTTTTATACATTTTTTAAAAAAAGAACCAGCGGGGCTTTTTAAATATTGGCTCTTTCTAAAATCAAAAACTTCTATATTATAACCAAGATTTACCAATGCATTCCTACAATAACAGCCAAATGTTCCTAATGTTGTATCCATTGATTGCGGCGCCACTAACAAAACTTTCATAAGCAGGTCTCCTTCGTATTTAAATCACTGTCTTAAAATATTCCTCATCAGGATTCTATCATCTCTATCAAAATACCCAGTAATCCAGAGGAAAATGGAATAAACTACTACAGATATTAGAACAATTAAAGCCAGATTCAGATTCCTGAAATTCAAAAGGATAATTGTAATTCCCATCATGATACATGCAAGAGCTGATTTTATAATTGTCCATCCAGGAAAGTACCTGAAATCTGAGGGGAGAAAAATAAAAGAAGTGATAAAATAAAGAATTTCAGAAACAACTGTGGCACAAGCGGCTCCAGTATAACTGTACCGCGGGATTAGAATAAAATTAAGAAATATATTTACGGCTACAGTGACAGCAAGAATCTTAGCGACAAGTGCCTGACGATTTATAGAAATCAGAAAATAACCAATTAGATTATTCAGATAACTAAAAATGATAACGGTAGCAAAAATTCTGAAGATAGCAATGGAATGTTGATATTGGGAACCGAACAGAAATGTTATGAACCTTCGTGAGAGCAAAATTCCACCAACTGAAAATGGAAGTCCTGTTCCAACTATCACCTTGAAAGATTTTTCATAAGCTTTCTTTAACATGCCTCTGGATTCTTTAAAAAATCTCGACATAACCGGAAATGTTGCCGAAAGAAACGCACCTGAAAGGATAGCAATAGCAAGAAACAAATGATAACTAACTCCGTACCAGCCAGCAATTTCCTCTCCTTTCATCTTGCCCAGCATTACAATATCTGTATTATAATAAATCATTAAAATCGCGGCGGCAATTGCAAGTGGAAAACTTTCTTTGAGAATTTCTTTCCAGAATTGAAGATTTATCCTGTAAATTGGCTTAAAAAACCGGAGAGAAACAAAACTGACATTGACAAAACAGAGGAATATTCCTGAAATAAAATAGGCAAAACCCACTGCGATAAGTCCATAACCATGAAATAAAAATACAAAACACAGAAAAAACAAAAATAATTTCTGAGTTATTTCAATAATTGCTATATAACTCATTTTTTCATATGCCTGAAAAACTGCCCCAAAAAATCCACCAATATTCTCAAGTATCAAACAGGCAGAAATCAAATATACAACAACCTTCGTATCGTCGGGAACCTGCATTATATTTGATGCAACCAGAATCACTATAAAAGTAACGACTGACAGGATAACTTTCAGTGTGGCAATGTTACCCACATATTGTGGTCCTCCATCCCTGTTGCGAGCAACTTCTCTTACCACAAGAGTAGTAATCCCTAAATCTGCTAATATCAAAAAGAGGTAAACAAAACTATTGGCAAAAGTGAACTTTCCAAAATTTAGACTTCCGAGGCGACGTGCAAGATAAATCATTAATAAAAAAGAAATAAATCTGCCCCCAATTCTCTGAAGCAAAAGCCATAAGGTATTATCTATTACTCTATGAGCGGTACTTTTCATAATCTATTCCTTTTTCAGACAAAACCATTATCAGTGCTGTCAGGAACCAGAATGGCTCCATAATACGCACGATAATGAAAGTGTTGGCAGTAAGTGCATGTGTTAATAACCCGATGAAACCGGCAAGAAATCCGAGACTTAAACTCTGAGTAAACTCATCTTTTGAAAATTGGAATGACTTCAGTGCATTAACAAAAATCGTAAAGTTGAGCCAGAGAAACATTCCCATACCTATTAATCCTAATTCACCCAGGACAAGGAAATATTGACCGTCTAAGAAGAAGCCTATTCCTGTAACTCCAAATCCCCACAAAGGACTTTTCACTAACTTTTTAAGCATAGATTGCCAGGATTCAATCCTTACGCCAGCAGATTCTTCAAGTTCCATCCTGACCGGTCCAACCCTATATTCCTTTCCTATAAAAGTGATACCGATACGCTCTTTTACTGACTCAGGCATAATCCCTGCAGTATAAAAAGTTCCTAAAAGTATAAGTCCCACTATCAAAATACCTCTTTTTTTCTTAGTTAAAAAAGTTAAAGTGAGTAACATCGGGACAAACCCCATATATGAAGCTCTGGATAATGAGAATATAAAAGGTGGTGCTGCAAATAGAAGGAGTACAATAAGACAGAGCGAGGTGCGAAAAGAAGAACTGTACAAAAAGAAACCCAGGATTACTGCCATCATTAAAAGGAGGTACCCTCCAAGAGTTGCTGGTTCTCCAGGTTCTCCTTCAAAAGGTGTAGTAGTCCTCTCACCGCGCAATACCTGTGGGTATGTTGTTATGCAAACAATCACACAGGTTATGAACATTGCAATTATCAGTCCCTTTATCTGGTTTTTATCCCGAACCATATTTGAAACCATAAAATATAAAAAGAAATACTCAATATATTTGAGAAGATAGAAAAAACTTCTAATTGGTATTACTTCTCCAGCAATAATTCCCCGAGCAGTAAATATAATTGTTATAATTGTGTAACCGAGTATCAACCGGTTAAGAGAAGTGAACCGAAGAACACCTAATTCCTTATTTATTGCTAACCTTGCAAGCCAGGTGAAAAATATGACTACGAGAAGAACATCATCTATGCGGATTGCCACTGCTCTTTTAGGAATCTGAGCGACTTCAAACTCAGGGGAGAGAAGCATTGAAAAAACAAGGATATATAATCCTAATTCAGGCTTAAGAAATGTGACTATGCAAACCCCGATTCCGAGTGCAATGGTTATTGCAACTTTCGGAGATGAAATAGAAATACCTCTGGCAACAAAAATAGAAAAAAGAAGTATTAAGCTCACAAGCCCAATTATCCTTAAATCTATCTGTCCTCTATTGTTCATTTTTCAACAAAAAACCCAATGCCTACACACCAGGAAGTCCGATAAATCGGACCGCTCCATTAAGACATTGGGCCCCCATTTTTTATTTTGATTATGCTCTTTTACCTGTAATCCATCCTTTGAAATTGTCCCACCAATTTTTGCTCTCCTCTTTATATGACTTATAATAATAGTAATAATATGCATGCCCCATCTCCATCTCAGCCGCGGTTATTTTATTGAGAACCACGCCCAAGATTGAAACATTGGCATTCGTCAATTGAGTTGATGCTCTCCTCAGTGCTCCCCTGGCAACTCTTCCAACCTGATATACGAGTAGTACAGCATCAACCATGTCACCAAGAATTATTGCGTCCGCTACAGGAAGTACGGGCGGACAATCTAAAACAATCAAATCAAATTCATTTTTAAATCGCTGCAATAATTCCCTTAATTCTTCTGAGTTTAAGAGAGTAGTAGGATTTGGTGGCATAAAACCAGCGGGTAACAATTTAAGATTCTCAATACCTGGTATACGCAGGAGACTATCAACATCCAATCCACCCACAAGGAAATCCGAAACACCTTTTGTTGATTCTTCTAATTTTGCATTTCCAATTAGCACATCAGTAATCCCTGGCTCTCTCTGAACTCCAAATATCCTGTGAAGTATCGGTTTTCTTAAATCCATATCAATTAAAAGCACCCTCGCTCCTGTCTGGGCAGTAGCGACAGCATAATTTGCAGCAGTAATAGTTTTTCCCTCATTAATTGTAGCGCTTGTAATTAATATAACCTTCTTCTCCCCTTCCTTTATCCTGACAATTTTGATATTTGTCTGAAGTGCACGATATGCCTCTGCGAATACAGATTTGGGGTCATATTGAAGTACAAGGTTTGCTTGCAACCTTGCCGTTTTTTCTTCATGTGGATTTAAACCCTTAAACCTCTTTTTATCCACATAAATATGTGGAATTAAACCTAAGACTGGAATTCGAAGATATTCCTCCACCTCTTCTATTGTTCCTATGGAAGTATCTAAATTTTCTCGCACACTTGCAAATACGAAACCCAGCATAAGTCCAACAACTGTTCCAACTATCATATTCAATGGCTTATTTGGTTTAATAGGTGAGGTTGGTTCTGGTGCTGGATTTAAAATGATAACAGGCTCAAATTTCTGGGATTCAGTAATTAGTGCCTCTTTATATTTTTTATTTAAAAGGTCATAGGACCCCTCATTCATTGAAACTTCCCTTTTAAGTCTGGAAAGTTCAATTTCTTCACTGGGCAGGTCTTTTAATTTCTCTTCCATATCTTGAATCTGCTCCCGCAATTTTATCACTAATGGATGCTTCTCAGTATATTTGTCTAAAAAAGTTGAAAGCTGAAGTTTTAAATTTGAGAGTTTATCCCTCAATAAAATTTCAGAGCCACTTGCTTTTCCTGATTCCTGGAACCTGCGCAGATTTTCTTCAGCATTTTGCAATTTTGATTCAACCAAAATAAGCTGGTCTTCTATAAATCTGCGCGCTTCTGCTGTCTCTTTGTTTCTTTCTTCAAAACTTATGTCTGCATATACCTTTGCGAGAGTATTAGCCACAGCAGCAGCTTTCGCAGGATTATCTGAAGTCACCTTTATTCTTATAGCATTGCTTGTTTCAACTCTCTGAGTTGAAACCATACCAACCAGCGCATTGACTTCCTTTTCAATTTCCTGATAAGAAGAATTTTCATTGATTAAACCCATCCGGCGCGAAAGTTCTTCGAGTACCTTGTAACTTGTGATAATATTCTGTTCAGTTGCAATCACATCTCCGGGATTATAGGAAAAGTATTCTGCCAGTAATCCTGTAAAAGTTGTGCGTTGCTCTATCTTTACCATCGTTGAAGTCTGATAAACAGGAGTTTGTTGATTCGTGTAAAAAATCGTGAGAAGCAGAACAAGGACAAAAGAAAAAATTATCGTCCATCTTCTCCTGCGAATAATCCTCAAATAATCCCTGATGTTCAATTCATATTGTGGCATTTTACGGTATTCCCATTATTCCTTTTGTAAGATAATATGTATAATAGACAAATTGAATCGATGGTAGAATCTGACTTATGAAATAGTTGAGATTTGCAAGGAAAAATCTTGGCACATACACTATATCTCCAGATTGCAATACTAAATTTTCACTCATATCTGCACGTGAAATGACCTTGTTTAAATTTGATGAGAGAACAATAGGTTTGCCTGGCTCTCCTCTTATCACTTTGGTACTTGATAGAGTAGCTTCCTTGGTAAATCCGCCTGCAATTGTAACAAGTTCTAAAAGGTTGGGCGCTTCTTCTAACTTATACATCCCTGGTTTGGAAATTTCTCCAAGAATGAACACACCCTTTGGTCTGGTTGCCTTAGGAACATAGACAATATCGCGTGGCTGAAGCATCACATTCTGACTCAAATCGCCTTTAATGATTACGTCATCAAGATTGACTGAAATAACCTGTCCACTTCTAATAGAAATTTCACCCGCAAGAGGATTTGCTCCACCTCTTAATATCTTCACCGAACTTGACACGGCATTTTCTGTAAATCCGCCAACTCTCGAGAGAATCTCAAGAACTCCCATTCCTTCAGTAATTTCCTGACCTCCTTGACTTTTTACTTCGCCAAGAACAAAAACTTCTTTTCTTGCTGTGCCTACCTTTTTCACAATAACTGTAACTTTGGGTTTCTTCACATAAGGAGTAAGTTTTTCTGCAATCACCTCGGCAAGTAGAGTTGGCGTCAATCCTCTTGCCGGTACATCTCCAACCAGTAGAAATGAAATTCTCCCGTCTGGACGCACAATCACTTCTTTTGTAAGTTCCTCGCATCCCCACACAGAAATTTCCAGCACATCATCAGCTCCCAGTGTATATTCAGCAGAGGATTCTAATGCTAACAACCTTCGAGCAAGAGATTCTATTGGTATAGTAACCTCACCAACTTCCACTGACAATTCTCCAGTATCAATAACTGTGAGACTTCCCTGACCATCCATCAAAATAACTTCCTTTAATCTATATGCCTTTCCAAATCCTGGCACTATTTCAAGGACTTTATTCAATTCTGAAAGGGATTGTTTGAAATCACCCCAGAGATAAAATTTCACCGCCTCTCGATAATGTTCTTCTGACTCCTGGGCATTACATAGTATAATGGAGAACATTAAAAAAGAAAACAGAAATATAATTTTTTGTGGTTTCATTTAGTCTCTAATTTGATGATTATATTTAATCTATCTAATAACTTCTTTGCCTCAGTATGACCTGGGTCAAGAGCAATACATTTCTCCAGTTCCTTCTTTGCCTCTTCATATTTATTTAAATTTATTGCTTCTACGGCTCTTTCATAACATGCTTTCGCCTCTACCTTTGGGTCAACAGCTTCTTCCTTTGGTTTTTCTCCAGCAGGTGTAACTTCTTCAGGTCTTGCAATCGGTAACTGCCTGGGCTTCTCAGTAATAAGTAGTCCAAGTGGTTCTGCTCTATCATATGTTAGAGAAACTGTAGCAATTCCGTTGACAAATACCGAGGCAGGAATTTCATTTGGCCTTATCCTTCCCTGTCCCTGAGGGGTAATAAGAATTCCCCGACCAACCTTATCATAGTTTGCCACCAGATTATCAAAGGCATCATATGCCTCAATCCTCACAGTAAATATCTCTCCTGCTACCGCATTTACAGGAACACTGACGAGAAATCGCTTTGCCTCAGAGGGTTCTACCTTGACTGTTGCGGATTTCCCATAAGCACGCTCAATTATATCCATAACACTAATTGCGCTAGATTGTGTCTTAGCGCACATCACTTCAACAGAAGCAATACCATTGGTAAAGATGGAGGAAGGAATAATATTGGGACTAATCTTTCCTGTTCTAATTGCAATTTCAACACCTTTATTCTGTGAATTATAATTGGTAACCAGATTCCCGTAGGCATCGTATGACTCTATTCTCAAATGAAAATTCTGTCCTGCAATGACAGTGGAAGGTGCCTCGACCAAAAAGTAATTAACTTTTCCATGTCTTACAACCACTTTCAATTCAGATTGTTTTCCACTTACCTCTTCAGTTGCAGTAATAGTAATTGCCTCACTTTTATTATATGTGAGAGAGAGCTTTGCAACTCCCCCTATAAATTCTGAAGGAGCGATTACATCGGGACTGAGTTTACCTTTGCCAGTCGTTGTAAGTTTTATAGCTCTACCCATCTGAGGGTAATTGACAATAAGATTGTCATGGACGTCCCGAACTTCAATTTTTGCAAGAAAAGGCTCACCTGCTTGAACCTGAGCTTCAATTGTGAGGACAATTTTCCCCGGCTCGCCTGCCTGAATATTGACAGCGGTAAATGCCTCATTATAATTATATGTCATTATACAAACCACTGCACCTATTACAAAAAATTTAAAATGCACCTTTGCCTCCTTTATTCTGACTTTCTGAAAATTTATCTACTGTTTCTTTCTTGAAAATTTTCTTAATAGAAGTAAGGAGTTGTTTAGATAAATCCACTTCTTTGCCTGCTTCAAGTTTTTTCTTATCATTATCCCAGATAATTTGCACAACCGGGCGCATAGGAAATTCAGAGTAGATTTTTTTAACAATGCCAATTTCTCCTGTGTTTAATTGAACATAGCATCCTATTGGATAAAATGTAATTGTTTCTATTAATACTTTTAAAAAGGAAAGATGAAAAAATTGTCCATCTTTTCTGATAATTTCCCTGATTGCTTTATATGGACACATTGCTTTGCGGTAAACCCTATCATGGGTCAATGCTTCATATGTATCGCTCAAGCCTATTATCTTTGCAAAATCGTGAATATCACCGTTTTTATATCCATCGGGATAACCCTGTCCATTTTCCCTCTCGTGAGACTGATGCACACCATGGAGAATATCGTGGGTTATACCCTTAATGTTTTCCAGTATCGAACGGCCGTGAAGGGGATGTTCCTCTATTTTCTCCATATCTTCCTTAGAGAGTGGGCTGGACTTGAGAAAAACATTTTTAGGAATTTTTATCATTCCGATGTCGTGAAGCAGAGAGGTTTGTGCTAAATCAAAAAGTCTCTCGCGGCTATAACCGAGTTTAGCACCGAGTGCAACAGAAAGCAGGCATACATTAACAGAATGATATGGGAGATAATCATCGGGAGGAGTTGGCTTATTCAATTCAGCAATGAGAGCAGAATTTCCAATGAAGGCATTGACAAATTTTCTACTGATGTTTTGCAGCGCTTCCTTCTCTAATGACTTACCTTTTTCCAGTCTGAGCCAGAAATTCTCCATAAAGATAGTGAGTTCCTGATAAATATCTTGCCTTTCACCAGAAACAGCAGGACTTACTTCTTCAGTCTTTTTCTCTTCAGAAATAGAATGTTTCGCAGGTTCTATTGGCGATGTGGGGGAGGGCTCTTTCTTGGAAGGAGTGGGAACTTTCACTTTCAGTATATCTGATATTCTCATTTTAATCCTCAATTACAGTTCTGCAATTACTTCTTCAATAACTTCACCATTTATCTTTTTTGCATTCTTTCCACACCCAACAAATAGTGATAAATCACATATATTATTAATTACACGGGGAAGACCCTTGCTATGTGTATAAATAGATTTAATTGACTCAGAAGCAAAAATTTCCTTCTCCTTTCCAGCGACCTTCAGGCGAAATTCAATATATTCCTTTGTTTCCTTTTCATCCAGAGAAGAAAGATGATAACTCATAGAAACGCGCTGTTTTAACTGCGGGTTTCTTGAGATTTTTTCCCTCAGTTCAGTCTGTCCAATAAAAATAAGAGTGAGGAGGCATTTTTCATTCAGTTGAAAATTTAAAAGGAGTCTTAATTCTTCAAATGTCTCAGGGTCGTCGATGAGATGTGATTCGTCAACAATGACAACGGTGTTCTTACCAATTTCTAAGTTTCTTTTCAGAAGCACCTCAATAAGGTTGAGTATTTCGATTTTTCGTTCAGGGATTGCTTCTGCACCGAGTTGCCGTGATATTTCAATTAAAAATTCAACGAGCGGAATCCGAGGGTTAACTATGACTGCAGTTTTATATACATCAGGATTTAAGACTTGAAAAAGGGTTCGGCAGATAAGGGTTTTTCCACTGCCATAATCACCGGTTAATATACCCAGAGCCTTGCGTCCCTCTATGGTATAAACTAACCTTGCTAAAGCTTCCTCATGTTTTAGGGACTTATAAAAAAACCTCGGGTCAGGTGTATTCTCAAATGGCTTTTCACGTAAACCCCAATATTTCTCGTACATCATCTCTCCAGTAAATAGAGAAATTAACTATGTGTTATATAATATCAGAAATATGAAAATTTGTCAAGTTTTTTTTGTAAAAAATAGGGTCAGACCTCAACATCTCACAACTCCTCACAATAGGGCGTCCTTTTTTAAAAGCGCTGCCAGGAAGTTATGACGTGTACAAGAGTGGCAGTAGACTGCCACCAGACAGGTTTACTTGTATTTCGCAAGTCCTCATCAAAATGGATTTCTGCACTTCCTTTTGCCTCAATCTTATTTGCTACAATATTTCCATAAAGTTCAGCATTGCCACTAATCTTTGCTGTAGCATCAGGAGCATATAAAGAAGCCATAATTTTTGCTCCCCCTCCTCCTGTTCCTGTAAGACTCACACTGCTACCAGCAATAAAAATACTACATTTTGTTGCATCGCCTGTAGAAAAAGCGTCAGCATTAAAAGTAATACTGCCTGACATTTTAAAATCTCCAGCAACATATATGGTTACTGTGCCAAGCACAGATATATTTACACTGGTAAGGTCCACATAAGTAAAATAATAAGTTCCTGTATTAAGGATAGTAGGCCCACTACTATTAGTGAGTGGCTGGGTTGCCTTGCTTGTCTCTGAAGTAGGAATTGGAGGAAGTGAAACATAAGTATTCATTACAGTTACAGTATTAGGAGCTACCACATTTCCAGTAATAGTATTACCTGGTCCTACATATGCATCACCATTTACCTTTGCATTTCCACCAATAGTTATCCCTGCATTGCTTCCAATATCTCCGCCAGAAAGACCTGAAAAAGTATCATTATACGAATCAACAACAAGATTGCCTCCAAATGTTGAGGCAACAGTTTTATTGCTTCCAAAAGCTACAAACCAGTTTGGGTCAATGGCTTCTGCCATTTCCACACGGACCTTAATTGCTCTATTATGCTCATCATTAGCGCTGTACCCGGTGGAAGTAATAAGCCGTCCTGAACCTTCTACTGTTGTAACAGATATTATAAATTTACCTTCTCCGAGAGGTTTTCCACCTGGGTATCCTTCTGATGAAGTACCAGAGTATGCTCCGCTGGTATTATTTAGTTGCCAGATAGCATAATCAACTCCTGCTTCTGCAAGATTAATTGCGACCTTTCCTAATTTATTCCTTCTGCTTATACGATACTGGGTAGTAGTGGTGAAAATAAGTGCAGCGCTTGTAATGGAAACCATCATCATAATGATAAGACTTGTAATTAAAGCTATCCCTTTTTCATTGGTGTTCATAACTGCCACCTCCTTCACTCGCGTTTATTGCGCAAGCGAATATTAGTAGAAAGCATTCCCTCCTGATATTTTCCAAGAGAGGCATGTCTTCTCGATTTTAATGTTACGGTCACTTCAGAAATTTCTGTTGTAGGGGTGTCATTGTATGCAAAAAGTGAAGGACTATCAATTAACCCGGAATTCACAAGTCCTACTGTGAGCAACCAGTATGAAGGATTACCTGATTGAATTTTCTTTCCCCAGCCGTGCCTGCTACTTCCAGTGCCTTGAGTTAAAGTCATTCTTAAATTACTTGTATCAGTTGGTGACGGCTCATAAACAATGGTATCATAATCAATTATTGCGCCATTGGTATCCATATTTGGAAGAGAAAGGATTAATTTGTTCGCTACAGAACCATCGCAGACCATCCGTGCTTCTTTTATATCAATTGTCATCTCCTGTAAAGCCCCTCTTAGTTCCTTTTGAATTCTTGCGTTGGTATCTATCCAGGAATACTGGCGGTTGGAGAAAATGAGAAAAGTAATTGCTGCACCAACTACAACAGCGAGAATGGTAATCACAATCATCATCTCCAAAATGGTCATACCTTTTTCATTCATGGATTGATGCCTCCGCGGGTAATATAGGTCACCAATGTTTCGCCAACAATTGCATTACTGCCCCACTTTTTCCAGCAAATTCCGATTTCAACTTCTTTAAGATAACCTGTATCAGCATAGGTTATATAAGTTGCACCAATACCATTTGGTAGCTCAGAAACAGAGAATGTCTCATAGTAACTCTGGGGATATGCAAGACCAATGTCAGGAAAAGATTTATCTCGAAATTCTTCCATTTTCTTATAAACAAGTTCAATCGCAATATCTCTCTCCTGCCCCCTGCGACCTACTACACCGCTTTCTCTCATCAAAGTTCCGATGCCAATCAGCCCGATGCCAATAATAATAATTGCTACTAATAATTCAACAATGCTTAACCCGTTCTCTTTTTCCATTACTTCTTCCTCCTGATACAATTATAGCACAACTTTGGTGAAAAATCAAGAAAAATCAGACCTGAAGGTCTGAGTTACGTAACTCAGGACTTTAGTCCTGACCTGCCGTAACTCAGGACTTTAGTCCTGAACTTTCCTTAGCTATCAAGGAAAATCGTTATTTGTTGCAGGAGTGACTGACAGCAGAGGCAACAGCGGGAACAACTCTTTTGTCCAGCGGATTTGGGATGATATACTGAGGGGATAATTCTTTTTTTGAAACCAGCCCGGCTATGGCATAACTTGCAGAAATCTTCATTTTCTCGGTAATTGAGCTTGCTTTTGCATCCAGTGCGCCACGAAAAATTCCAGGAAAACCAAGTGCATTATTGATTTGATTGGGAAGATTGGAACGCCCCGTAGCAACAACTGCGGCGCCTGCCCTTTTTGCCTCATCAGGCATTATCTCCGGAACAGGATTTGCAAGCGCAAAGATAATAGGGCCAGAAGCCATTGAGCTCACCATTTTTTTGTTTACAAGTCCTGCTACTGAAAGCCCGATGAACACATCTTTATTTTTCATTATTTCGCCAAGACTCCCTTTTTCTTTAGACTTATTACTTATCCTTGCAATTTCCTCTTTTGCAAAGTTCATATGCTCCTGCCTGCCCTGATAAACTGCACCGACACGGTCACATACTATTATATCCTTTACTCTGGCATCAATCAAAAACTTTGAAACTGCAATCCCACCTGCTCCTGCACCCTGCACTACGACTCTCACATCTGAAATTTTCTTTCCTACAATTTTCAAAGCGTTAATTAAACCTGCAAGAACTACAACTGCTGTGCCGTGCTGGTCGTCATGAAAAACCGGAATATCAAGTGACTCCTTCAGTTTTTTCTCAATCTCAAAACACCTGGGTCCTGAGATGTCCTCAAGATTTATACCGCCAAATCCAGGAGAAATAAGCCTGACAACTTCTACAATTTTGTCCACATTTTTAGTTGCAAGGCAAATTGGATATGCATCCACATTCGCAAGCACCTTGAATAAGCAAGCCTTGCCCTCCATTACAGGTAAGGCGGCTTCAGGTCCAATATCACCCAGTCCAAGTACTGCTGTTCCATCTGTGACAATTGCTACAGAATTCCACTTGTTTGTGTATTTATTAACTTCTCCATTTCTCTTATGAATTTCCTTGCAGGCAAAAGCAACACCAGGAGTGTAAACTAATTCTAAGTCCTTCCCGGTCTTTACTTTTACCCGGCTTTTAACCTCAAGCACTCCACGGTACTTGCGCCGATAATTAAGAGATTCTTTTTTTAATGACATATAACTCATAGTAACTCAGGACTTTAGTCCTGATATCAAAAGTAACTCAGGACTTTAGTCCTGATATCAAAAGTAACTCAGGACTTTAGTCCTGAACAAATCAAACCTGTCCGATGTTTCAATCGGACTCCGTATCGTAAGCATCGGAGAAGGTTTGAGTTACAAATCATTTATATTAAAAACAAGCGATCCGGAAAAAGGATATTCTTTAAATGATGCGACTAAATTTTTTCTTACCGGATTATTCAGAATATATTTTATTATTTCCGTTATACTTTCATCCTTTCTTAAAATGTGGTCATAATAACTTGTATGCCATAATTTCTTTTTATATTTGTCAAAAAATATATAACCACTCTTTTGTTTAAAACTTTTTATTGCTTTTTGTAGATCAGAAATCTCCATTTTTCCTGAAAGCAAAAGATGGAGATGGTCGGGCATAAAACAATAAGCGAATATATCGAACTCAGAAACAAATTTCTCAATTAAAACGTCAAATACTTCTTTAAACAAATCCGGAGAAATAAAATAT
>Ga0066636_10001438_pt1 | contig 14737 bp, 12 predicted proteins | sample CryGeyCG2014_080_2_FD_62736 | JGI IMG/M metagenome (GOLD analysis project Ga0066636, IMG submission 62736) | Groundwater microbial communities from aquifer - Crystal Geyser CG07_land_8/20/14_0.80 | ecosystem: Environmental > Aquatic > Deep subsurface > Groundwater | place: USA: Utah: Grand...
CGCGGACGCCACTCCGCAGGCCAGATAGAAGATGGCGTAGCGGCCGTGGCCGAGCGCGCTCTCAACGTTGTCCCCAAAGATGTGGAGGACCCAGAGATTACCGATCAAATGGAGCCAGCCGCCGTGGAGGAACATGAAAGTGAAGAAGGGCAGGGCCTGTTCCCACGGGCTGAAGTGGGCGGCCACCTGCAAATTGGTGTAGCGAATCGGGACCAGGCCGTAGGCGATGAAGAAATAATGCAGATTGGGTCCCAGCAGCAGTTCGAGGAAAAACGCCAGCACGCAACCGAGGATGATGGCGTGGTTCACCACCGGAGTGCCGCCGGATGGATTGGCGTCACGAAGCGGGATCATCGGCGATTGACCTTTCCATGCGCGACCGGTCGAGGACCTTTCAGCGGCCGGCCTAGTCCACGATGACGAATATCGGATTGGAATAGAACCACAAGTCGTTCCAGGCTTCCTGAGCGCCATCGATGCCGAGGCTGATGGTGGCCTGAGCATCCGCCAGGGGATTGCCGAATGGGTCGGTTTCACCGGTGGTTCCCGGAGCGTGGTTGGTACCGCGGAGGCGAAAGTACCTGCTCTGGGACACGTTGTTGATGTGAGTCACGATGGTGCTGGTCCCGGTCTGGTCCGTCTTCCAATCCTTGGCGCTGAAGGTGGCGATGACTCGGGCGCTGGGATTGACTGGGTTGGTGTAATTGGGGTCGTTCGGATTGACCCTGCCGCCGATATCACCGGAGATCAGATCGACATGATCCAGCTTCGGTTTCGCGCATTGGGTGATGAAGGTGCCATCCGGTGAACAGTTGTTGGCGACCGGGCTCTTGAACTTGATTGTCAGCTTGAGGTCATTGATTTTTTTAGCCGCTTCCAGGTTGCCTCCCATGGCCACGATATCCCCGTTGTTTTGAGCTTCAAATCCCAGGTGATTGATCAAATCGCCCTGAACGAAGAAGGCATTGCCCGAGCGCAGTCCGTCGGCGATCTCGTTCAGGGAATAGTCGCCGTCACCATTTTTGTCGACCACGTAGACCCAGGTCTTTTGATATTCACCCGGATAGAAATCATCCCCGCCGGCGCTGTAATGCCGATGATAGTCGGAGTTGGCAAAAATGAACCAGTGTCGGCCTTCACCCAGGAGAGCGTCCCAGAGACCGCCGACCTTGGCCGTGTAATAGCCGACGCCCCCATGGGTGCCGCCGAAGTCCTTGGATGTGCATCGGCCGGCGCCGTCACAGCTCACGGCATTGGCGAAACCACGGCTATTGTTGGCCTGGTGTCCCGGCGCTCCCTCGAAGCCGAAACAGATATCCGGGGCGGCATTGTTGAAATCGCGGAAATGCTCGATGTTATAGCCACCGCCGTGGGCGGAACTCCAAGGTCCCCTGCGTTCGATGTGAGCGAAAAGTAGCCAGGCGTTGTCGATGAGACGCGCTTCATACTGACGTTGCATCCAGGCGCAGGCCGCCACCGCGTCGGCATGCCGATCCGGGTAGGATTTGTTTACGGTCGTGACCGACGTCGCGCCCTGAGCGAAGCCGAGCTTGCCGTTCTGCTTGGCCAGAACCCCGTACCGACCGGCTTCGCCGATGCGGCTGAAATCGTCGTCGGAATTGTCAAACTGGTATTCGAAAGCGCTCAGGGCCCGAGCATCTTCGGCCACGATCCCGGTGCTGCAGTGTTCGTGGCCGGGTACGTTCCATTCAAAGCCGGAAAAAACCCTCCGATTGGGATAAACCGCACGAGTGCGAGCGATATCTCGAAAAGCAAAATCCCGCAGGCTCTGCCAGCGCCACATTTCCCGATGACCGTCGCTCAATTCATAAGCGCCGAGGATGGGATTGACCGGGTACACCGCCGGGTCGTCCCAGAAATTGCCGTTACCGTCCCGGCTTCGCTCCCCGCCGTGTTCGGAGTTGGCCCACCAGTTTAGGCCCATCTCGTGGTTCTTGGCCATGACCAGGTCGAAGCTCGTGCCGCCGTCCGTGTACAGCGTGTGCTGGTGAAAATCGCCGGAAAGCCATTGGCCCTTGGGCTGCTCGGCCAGGGTCGGCCGCACGCAAACCAAGATCATGGCGACCAGGAAGGCGCCCACCGAAATCGTCGGTGGGCGCCTCGTCCATCGGTTGAAATTTGCTATATCATCCATCTGCCATCCTCAAGGCGCCGACTTGTCGACGGTGAATGCCGCGCTCCCGTGTGCCGTTTCTCCATCGAAACGCTCCAGGCGTCCCCAAACTTCCTGGTGGCAATGGCCCCGTGGCCTCGATCGGTATTTCCGCCCGGACGAGGTCTATTGCTCGAGTGCAATTCTTACCGCGATGATTGGTTTAAAAGCCAAAACCAACAGGGCTTTGGTCACGCCGGCACGGAGGCCGGATCACAAGGCCGGGGGCGGGTCAGTGGTCTTCTTTTAGGAACAGGCGGTGGTATTCCTGGTCGTTCAGGTGGGCGCGCAGCAGCCGGGTGAGGAGGTCGAATAGTTGCCCCAGTTCCGGATCGCTCAAGCGCGGCATCAGGCACGCCAGGAGGTCATCGTCGGCGAACTTTTGCAGGTAGACCATGAGCGATTTCTCGTCCACGTCCCGCGCCAGGCCGAACGCGACCAGTCCCTCATAGGTTTCCACAAATCGATGGGAATGCTTCGTGGTCATGGCGTCTCACTGATGGCCGCGCGGCGGTGTAAGCGCGGCGGCGTTGGGGGCGCCGTCGAGCCGGTCGGCGGTGCCGCGGCGGCGGGTATCCGGACTCCACGGCGGCACTCGGGACGGCTCAGGCATCGGTTTCGTTGAAATAATATTCCAGCCCGAAGTGGGTGATCTGGTCTTCCCCCATCAGGTAACGCAGGGTGTTCTTGAGCTTCATCAACTGAATGAACAGATCGTGTTCCGGGTACAGGCCTTCCCGGTGCATCGGGCTCTTGAAGTAAAAGGACAGCCATTCCTGAATACCGCTCAGCCCCACCCGCTGGGCCAGATCGGCGAACAGCACCAGGTCCAGCACCAGAGGCGCGGCCAGGATGCTGTCTCGGCACTGGAAATCGACCTTGATCTGCATCGGGTAGCCGAGCCAGCCGAAAATATCGATCGAATCCCAGCCTTCCTTGTTGTCGCCGCGGGGTGGGTAATAGTTGATCGCGACCTTATGGTAGTAGTTCTTGTAGAGGCTGGGGTAATGCCGCGGTTGCAGAATGTATTCCAGCACCGACAGCTTGCTTTCTTCCTTGGTCTTGAAGGAATCCTTGTCGTCCAGCACGAGGCCGTCGCGGTTGCCCAGAATATTGGTGGAATACCAGCCTTCCAGCCCCAGCATGCGGGCCTTGAGGCCCGGTGCCAAGATGGTTTTCATGAGCGTCTGGCCGGTCTTGAAATCTTTGCCGGCGATCGGCACCCGGTGCCGGCGGGCCAGTTCGATCATGGCCGGGACATCGACGGTCAGATTGGGGGCGCCGTTGATAAAGGGGACCCCCATTTCCATCGCCGCCAGGGCGTAGATCATGCTCGGCGGGACCCGCGGATCGTCCCGATCGATGGCCTGCTGAAGCCGATCCGGGTCCTGATGGATATCACTCGACTGCTGGTATATTTCGGTGCTGCCGCACCAGATCATCACGCAGCGTTCGAGCCGGTGCATTTCCCGAAACCGCGCGATGTCTTCCTTCACCGCTTCCAGTCGGGCCCGCAGCCCCTGTTCGGGCTTCACGTGGGTGCCGTCGAGGTTGCGCACGAAGCGGCGTTCGAACACCGCCGGCATGGGTTGGATGGTGGTGAGAAAGTCCTTGATCGGGTCCAGGTGTTCGCGCCGGAGCACCCGGGCGAAGGCGGCCGCTTCATAGGCGTTGGCGTCGTAGATGTCCCAGCCGCCGAAGACCAGGTCATCGAGGCCCGCCAGGGGAACGAAATCGCGGATCCGGGGCACCCGGTGTTGGTCGCGCTTGCCCAACCGGATGGTACCCATCTGAGTGAGTGATCCGATCGGCTCGGCCAGCCCACGCCGGATCGCTTCCACCCCGGCAATGAAGGTGGTGCTGACCGCGCCGCCGATGCCCGGAATGAGTACTCCCAGACGACCCCGGGGCGGTTCGATCTGGCCCTTGCGCTTGATCTGATTTTCTCTCACCGTTGTCCTCCCCCCTCTTGACCTGCCCGGCACCATACGCCGCGGCCGCTTGCTAGTCAAGCCGGCGGCTGTTCCAGATCAAGCAGCGAACGCTTGACGGCGAGCCCACTGCTGAATCCTCCCAGCCGGCCGCTGCTGGTGATGACCCGATGGCAGGGCACCAGGATCGGAATGGGATTGCGCCCGCAGGCCTGACCCACCGCCCGAGCCGCGCGCGGCCGTCCGATCTGGTCGGCAAGGTGCTGATAGCTGCGGGTTTCTCCGTGGGGGATGTGGCAGAGCGCCTGCCACACCTGCCGCTGAAACGGAGTGCCGCGACGAAGATCCAACGGCAGCGGTGGGATCGGGAGGCGCCGTTTGAAGTAATCCTCGAGGGCCCGACCGAGGCGCTCCAGGGTGGCGTCCGGCGAGCAGAGAATTTCACCGGTGCCGTTTGCTCCCAGGCTTCGCGCCCAGTCCAGCAGGGAGTTCTCGGCGGCGCCGACCCTGGTTTCAATTCCGATGGCCAGCACGCCACCGTCTCCGGCGGCGGCCATGACTTGCCCAAACGGCGCCGGGAAAGCGGCGGCGTGGATCTGGAGCGGTTCGGTTGGGGGCATGGCACTCCCTCCTAATCCATCAAGAAATCGGTGATGTAGGGATTGCTCCGGGTTTCCCGGCCGACCGTCGATTGGGGCTGATCGCCGTAGTCGTGGCCGGGCCAGACCACCGTGTCCGCCGGCAGCGCGATGATCTTTCGAAGCGACTCGAGCAATTCGGGAAAGGATGCCCCCGGCAGATCGGTTCGCCCCACCGCGCCCACGAACAGGGTATCGCCGGTAAAGAGCTGGCTTCCGATCATTATGCAGCATGCCCCCGGGGTGTGGCCGGGGGTGTGAATGAATTTCATGGTGAGCGCGCCGAATGGGATCTCATCGCCGTCGCGCACCCGGATATCGGCCGGAGGCGCGATGCGGAACCCCATCATCCGGGCGAATTGCTGATTTTCCGAGAGCTGGAAGAAGGCGTCGTCGAGTTCATGGAGCACCACCGGCACCCGGCTGCCCAGCTGTTCCATCAGGGCTTCGTTGCCGCAGGTGTGGTCGGCGTGGCCATGGGTATTGACAATGTAGCGGAGCGTGACATGGTGGTCCTGGAGCAGGCGGACCAGGCGCGCTTCATCACCGGCCGGATCGATCAGAATGCCGTCGCCGCTGGTTTCGTCATAGACCAGATAGCTGAACACGGCCATCGATCCCACGGGGGTCTGAATGATCTTCATGGGGCATCCTTCGACTGGGGGTTGTGCGGATGGCCGGGGAGGCGATCCCGCCGGAGCGGCCGGCCAAAACGCGCCGCGCTGGGGCGCGGCGGTCCCGGGGGAGGGTCCGGCCGGGCGCCGCCGGCGGCTTGACTCCAATGTTGCCCAGTCGCCGGAAAATGTCAAAGGCTGGATGCACCGACGTCACCCAAAGCGGAGGAAAGCCCCATGAGCGCAGCCGCAACTCCGCCCGCCGCGGGCACCGACCCGGACCAGCTCCATGTTTACGAATGCCGCGGCCCACGGTTGCCACGGACGGAACCGAAGCATCCGGGGTTGCTCGGCCTGTGGATGGAACCCCCTTACTATTACCTGTTTTTTCGGGAACCGGCCGCCGATGCGGTAACCGGCTGGCTGCTCGACGAACCCGGCCACCGGCTGGAACGCTGTTACACCCTGCCCTATTCGGCCTGGCGGGAAAACATCGGGACCACTGAACGGATCGGACCGTTTGTTATCGGCGCCAGCGCCGAGTGCCCCGACGCGATCCCCGCCGGGACCTTGACGATCGTACTGAGCCGCGGGCTGGCCTTCGGTTCCGGGCTGCATCCCTCAACCCGCGGCTGCCTCCTGGCCCTGGCGGAAATCCATCGCCGGCGCCCGCTCACCACCGCGGTCGACCTCGGCACCGGTTCCGGTATCCTCGCCCTCGCCGCCCGCCGCCTCGGCGCCCACCGGGTCACGGCGCTCGATTGCAACCTGCTTGCGGTCCGCGAAGCGCTCGCCAACGCCCGCGTGAACGGCCTCGAAGCCGGCTGGCTCGCGCTGGTGGCAAGTGGCCTCGACGCGCTCCGGCCGAGCCCGGGTGAGGTCCTGCTGATGAACCTGGAATGGCCCTGCCTGCTCGCCGCCCTCGCCGACCACCACTGGCAGGCCTGGCCCCGGGTGGTCTGGAGCGGCTTTCTCGAAAACCAGTGGCCGACCCTCCAGCGGCGCCTCGCTCCCGGCTGGGCCGTCGTCTGGCGCTGCGTGCTGGAAGACTGGCAAACCGTGGTCCTGGCCGCGCCAGAGCGAACCGCTCCGGGCGCCGGAACCGGAGCATGGGCCCGTTCGTAGTGGCACCGCTTTCCGTCGGTAGTGGCGCCGTCAGGCGTTTCTTGTTGGTAGTGGCGCCGTCAGGCGTTTTGGGCGCATAGGCTGGTGATGGCGCTCTCAGGTGCTCCTCACGCCCAATACCCAGACCGGCACACGATGGGCCCGCGCCGTATGCCCACCGGCACGGGGCAAGGTGCTGCGTTCGTAGTGGCGCCGTCAGGCGCTTCCTGTTGGTTGAAACGTCCGCGGAGGTCTTCACGCCCCATGCCCTTACGGGCACACTACCAACGGGGAATGCCCTTACGGGCACACTACAAGCGGGACGCCGCATGCCTTTTCGGGCGCACCGCGAGCCCCGTGCCGCATGTCCTTACGGGCACACGCCGGCGGCAACAGTTAGCTGTTGACAAACTTTGTGTAATTTTTTACAAAAATTCCGCCCTAACGGTGCCAAGCCACTCGATCCCCTTCTCCGCGCTACCCTGGCTGCTCGCTCACGCCTGCTCCGGTTGTCGCTGCTCCTCTCTGGGCTCTGGTTCCTACGACTGCGGGGAGTACTTTCTCGCTAACGATCCGCGTGCGCATGGTGGTGATGGTCCGGTGGGTCTGGTGACGATGGTGGAAATTCAAATGAGTGGTGCTGCAATGCCATGCCGGGGGAACACCCAATCGCGCGGGCGCCTTTCGCCCGCCGCTATTGGGTGTTTTTGTTGTCGAGGCCCGCGGCCGGCTCTGCGCTGATGCGGAAGTGCTTACTGGCATGGACAAGGGGAGGACGCAATGGATTTTCGGCTGAGTGATGAACAGCGCATGATGAGGGAAATGGTCTACAAGTGGGCGGTGAACGAACTGGGTCCGATCCAGGAAAAGATCGATGAGGAAGACTGGTTCCCGCCGGACTTTTTCAAAAAATGCGCGGAAATCGGCATTCTCGGAATCACCATCGAAGAAGAATACGGCGGACTCGGCGGGGATGTTTTGATGCAGACCATCGCCGTGGAAGAAATGAGCCGGATCTGCCCGGCTCTCGGCATGACCTACGGCGCCCATTCGAATCTGTGCATGAACAATATCCGCAAGAACGCCTCGCCTGAACTGAAGCGCAAATATCTGCCGGCGATGATCGCCGGGGAGAAGATCGGCGCCCTCGGCCTCACCGAACCCAACGCCGGCAGCGACGCCATGAGTCTTCGCACCCGCGCGGTGCGCAAGGGCGATAAATACCTCCTGAACGGCTCCAAAATCTTCATCACCAACGGCAGCGTGGCCGATGTGCTGCTGGTCTACGCCAAGACCGCTCCGGACAAGGGCGCCAAGGGCATCAGCGCCTTCATCGTGGAAAAGGATTTCCCCGGCTTTTCGGTGTCGCGCAAGCTGAGGAAATGCGGCATGCGCGGTTCCCCCACCGCCGAACTGGTGTTCGAAGACTGCGAAGTGCCGGCGGCAAATTTGGTGGGCCAGGAAAACAACGGGGTCCATGTGATGACCAGCGGGCTCGATATCGAACGCATCGTGCTGGCCGGAGGTTCCGTCGGCATGGCCCAACAGGCGCTCGATTATTCCATCCACTACGCGGCGGAACGGGAACAGTTCGGCCAGCCGATCGGCAAATTCCAGATGATCCAGGAAAAGCTCGCCAACATGTACGCCCGCACCGAAGCTTCCCGGCTGCTCGTCTATCGGGCCGCCGATCTGGCTCAGAGCGCCAAGCGCGGCGGTAAGGGCACGGAACTCACCAAGCAGGCCGCGGCCGCCATCATGTTCGCTTCGGAAGCGGCCACCTGGATCTGCGATCAGGCCATTCAGATCCACGGCGGCTACGGTTACTGCCTGGAATTTCCGGTGCAGAAGCTGTGGCGAGACGCCAAACTCTATGAAATCGGCGCCGGCACCAACGAAATTCGCCGGCTGATCATCGGCCGTGAACTGCTGCGCGAGGAATTCGCCCGCAAGGCCCAGCGTTAGGGACCCGGCCACCTACGGGCACGGTCGCCAGGGCAGTCCGCCCGCGGCTTTCGAGCCTACTCTGGGAGTCGTTTTCCCTCCCACGGTGGAAGCGGCCTGGCAGTCGGAGCCGCCGGCGGTCTCCCAGCCCACGGTGGGAGCGGCTTTCCAGCCGCGAGCGGCGTCCGCCCGGCGATCGGCCCCCGGGACGCCGGCACCTGGTTCCCTCGGTCAGTCAAGGTCCCATGAGTTCATGAGATACCTGTAACGGCAATGCGCATCCGCTCCGGCACCGGCGGCCGGGCTGATTTTCCCGGTCCGGCCGATGCCGGCGGCTGGATTTCTTGTTCGCTCCGGAGGTGGTTATGGATCAGCCAGTGATAGTGGAACAACGTGAGGGTCGGATCGCAATCTTGCAACTCAATCGTCCGCAAGTCATGAACTCGTTTAATTTCGCCATGCTCCGCGGGCTCCAGGAAAAAATCGAAGCCCTTCGGTTCGACCCGGACATCCGGGTGGTGATCGTCCGCGGCGCCGGCGACAAGGCGTTCTGCGCCGGGGCCGATTTGAAGGAACGGGCCACCCTGAACGATACCGAGGTGAAGCAGTTCATCATGACCATTCGCAATCTGTTCACCGCCATCGAAAATCTGCCCAAACCGGTGATCGCCGCGGTGAACGGGATCGCGCTCGGCGGCGGCACCGAACTGGCGCTCGCCTGTGACCTGCGAATCGCCGCCGCCACCGCGTCCATGGGGCTCACCGAAACGCGCCTGGCAATCATTCCCGGCGCCGGCGGCACCCAGCGGTTGCCGCGCCTGATCGGCCGCGGCAAAGCCAAGGAACTGATTTTTACCGGGCGGCGGGTGAACACCGAGGAGGCCCTGGCGATCGGGTTGGTGAACCAGGTTTCGGCCCCGGAAAAGCTCATGGACGAAGCCCTGGCGATGGCCCGGATGATCACCGAAACCGGTCCGATCGCCATCGAACAGGCCAAATACGCCATCAACCACGGTCTGGAAACCGATCTCCACACGGGGCTCGCCATCGAATCCAACGCCTACTGGATTACCATTCCCACCGAAGACCGATTGGAAGGGCTGGCATCGTTTCGAGACAAGCGCAAACCGGTGTACCGGGGCAAATAACGAGAACGGCACCGAACGCGCAATCGGTTGCGGAAAGGATCGGATTATGGCGGACGCAAGAATGGAAAATCGGGCATTCTGGGAAAACGAAGAACTGAAACTGGATGAACGCGCCTACTACGCCATGTGGCCGGGCGGAGAAAAGGCGGTGGAACGGCTGGCCAAACAGGGCAAGGCCCATGTGCGGGCGCTGGTGGACAAACTGATCGATCCCGGCACCGAATTCTTCGAACTGAGTCGGCTGGCCGGGTTCGGCATGGATTACCCGGATGTGGACGATGTCCCCTGCGGCGGCATCGTCACCGGGATCGGTAAGATCAACGGCAACTGGACCATGATCCTGGCCAACGACAGTCGGGTCAAGGCCGGCACCTACTTCCCCATCACCCTGAAAAAGCACATGCGGGCCCAGGCCATCGCCGCGCGCTGCGGTCTCAACTGCGTCTACATCGCCGACTCCGGCGGCGCCTATCTACCGATGCAGGCGGACGTGTTCCCCGACGACCAGCATTTCGGTTCCATGTTCTACAACATGGCGCGGATGTCCGCCCAGGGGCTCAAGCAAATCACCTTGAGCACCGGCGGCAACACCGCCGGCGGCGCCTACATCGTGTTCATGGCCTGCCAGTCGGTGATGATCGATCGCCTGGCCTATTCGTTTCTGGGCGGCCCACCGCTGGTGAAGGCGGCCACCGGCGAGATCATTTCCGCCGAAGACCTGGGAGGCGCTCGCATTCACAACCAGATTTCCGGCGGCGCCGACCATTTCTGCACCAGTCAGGACGAAGCGATCCTCAAGGTACGCGATATTTTGTCCATGGAACCGCCGCAGAAGATCCATTCGGCCCGGTTCGAGGAAGCGGCGCCGCGGCTGCCGGTGGACGCCATCTACGAAAACCTGCCGGCCAAGGTCCATCAGGGCATTCAGGTGCGGGCATTCCTCAAAGCGATCGCCGATGACAGCCGCATGCTGGAATACAAACCGCACTACGCCCCGGGGCGCGGCGACAACATCGTCGCCGGCAAAATCCGGATCAAGGGTCTCCCGGTCGGAGTGATCGCCTCCAACGGCCTCGGCATCATCTTCGTGGAAGCGGCGCGCAAGGCCACCGAATGGATCGTGCGCTGCAGTCAGGACAAGACCCCGCTGTTGTTCGTGCAGAGTTCGCCCGGCTACATGGTGGGCAGCGAATCGGAACACATGGGCATCGGTAAATACGGGGCCGACATGGTGCGTTCGGTCTCCTGCGCCCAGGTGCCGCGGATCCAACTGGTGATCGGCCCGGACAACGGCGCCGCCAACTACGGCATGTGCGGGCGCGCCTACCGGCCGCATTTCCTGTTTTCCACCATGCGGGCGCGAACGTCGGTAATGAGCGGTCGGTCGGCCGCGGAAGTGCTCCTTTCCATCGAGGAACGCAAACACCAGATCAAGGGCAGCCCGATGGAAGAATCGGACAAGCAGGCCTTCCGTCAGCAGATGATCGATAAATACGACGGCGAAGCCCACCCGTTTTTCTGCGCCGCCCGTTTACTCAACGACCGGGTGCTGAAATTCCGGGAAATCCGCGACTGGTTGGCCATGGCCTTCGAAGTGAGCCTGCTCAAACCGATCGGGGAACCGGCGTTTGGGAATTTCCGGTTCTGAGGTCGGAAGGCGGGGGAAGGGAAAATCGAAAAGCGAAAATAGAAAAGCGAAAATCGGGAACAGGCGGAAGTGGAACGTGACAGCGGAAGACCGAACGTTGGCAAGGACGATCAGCGACTGTGGCAGTTGATGGAGGTGACCGATGGCGCAATTGAACTATCCGAAGCAAGTGGTCTTGGGCGATATCACGGTGCGGGACGGGTTTCAGCACGAAGAAAAATTCATCCCCACCGAAGCCAAGCTGTGGCTGGCGGAACAACTTATTCTCGCGGGATTCAAGCGGATCGAGGTGACCAACTTCGGCAATCCCAAGGGCATGCCCCAGTTCAAGGACGCCGATGACCTGATGAAGCGGCTGCATGCCAGTAAGAAGGTGGCGGACAAGGTGAAGGAAGTGGAACTCACCTGCATCACCATTCGCGAACGGGCGGTGGACCGGGCGATCCAGGCGAAACGGGAAGGCTACGGGCCGGATCGGATCCTGTTCATGGTGTCCACCAGCGAATCCCATCACCGGACCAATTCGGGGCTTTCGCTCGCCGATTATTGGAAGATGTGTGAAGCCTACATCCCCAAGGCCCACGCCGCCGGGATGAAGGTCTGCGGAACGGTGAGCACGATCTGGGGCTGCCCCATCGAAGGGCCCACCGAACTGAAAAAAGCGGTGGAATTCAGCAAGCGCTGGCTGGAGATCGGCGCCGACGACATCGAACACGCCGATCACGACGGTTCGGCACCGCCCAACAAGGTCTACGAATACTATTCAATGATCATGGACGCCATTCCGGATCCCACCAAGCACATCGCCCACTTCCATGTCACCCGCGGCTGGGGCCTGGCCAATGTGCTGGCGGCACTGCAGGCGGGGATCACCCACTTCGAATCGACCATCGGCGGGATCGGCGGCCAGCCGGCCAACTTCATCGACGGCGTGCCGGTGGCCGGCACCGGGGCCTACTACTACGAAGACCCCACCATCACCGGCCTGGTCAGCACCGAGGACCTGGTGGTGATGATGGATGAAATGGGCATCGATACCGGCCTCAATGTGGATAAGGTGCTGGAAATCGGCCGCATGGTGGAACGGATCGTGGGCCGCCGCCTGCGCTCCGAATGCGCCCACAGCGGCCGCATCCCGAAAAGCCTCACCGGCCGCGCCTAATCGCTCGGGCGTCCGGTGCCACCCGTTTTTCGGCCCGCGCGCGGCCTTGCCCGCGCCCGGGCCTTTGCATTCCCCATCGCCCCCCCCGCGGCTTCCCGGCTTCATGGCCCCAGACTCGTTGCGCCACGCCATGAACGAACCGATCGACTCTCCCCGGTACAGCAAGCGGGCGATGATCATCGCTTCGGCCACTTTATGGGTATGATTCACCACGGAGAGCACGGAGAGCACGGAGAAGGCTTCGAAAAGAAAGGGTTTTCTCAGTGTTCTCCGTGAACTACGTGGTTAATCCTTATTCAAATTGGCCGAAACGATGATAAGGGCCGGCAAGCGTGTGGCAAACAACCGCTGCTCCACGGTCGGTCGACGGGAAAGCGCCAAAGCGCTTGACATCGTTCGGGGAGCCGCTAGAATCGGTGGAATGGTGACTTGTGACAGCCAGCCTGAATCACCTATCATACTGCAATAACAGGAGAACCCCAAATGCAAACGGTTGCCGAGAAGATCAAGGACCTGCGCGAGCGCGAAGCGAAGATCAGGGAAATGGGCGGAGTTAATGCGGTCGCCAAGCAGCACGAGCGGGGCAAGATGACGGCCCGCGAACGCCTGGATTACTTTTTCGATCCGGGCACCTTCCGGGAAATCGATAACTTTGTGAAACACCGCGGCACCCTGTTCGGGGTCGATAAAATGGTCATCCCCGCCGATGGGGTCATCACCGGCTACGGTAAGGTCAATGGCCGCCAGGTGTTCTCTTTCAGCCAGGACTTCACGGCTCGGGCCGGCACCCTCGGCGAAATGCATGCGAAAAAGATCTGCAAGGTGATGGATCTGGCTCTCAAGGCGGGTCGACCCCTGGTGGGCTTCAACGACTCCGGTGGCGCTCGCATCCAGGAAGGCGTCGATGCGCTGTCCGGCTACGGTCAGATCTTCTATCGCAACGCCATTGCATCCGGCGTGATCCCGCAGATTTCCGGAATCATGGGGCCGTGCGCCGGTGGCGCCGTCTACTCGCCGGCCATGACCGACTATGTGTTCATGGTGAAAAACACCAGTTACATGTTCATTACCGGTCCCGATGTGATCAAATCGGTGCTCGGTGAAGTGGTGACCCAGGAAGACCTGGGCGGGGCCATGGCGCACAGCAGCAAGAGCGGGGTGGCCCATTTCGCTTGCGAAAACGATGCCCACGCCATCGACGAAATCAAGCGCCTGCTGAGCTTCCTCCCGGACAACAACATGGCGGAGCCGCCGGTGATCGATCCGGGCGACGATCCCAAACGCACCGATCCGCTGCTCGACGCCATCCTGCCCGACAACACCATGGGCGCCTACGACATGAAGGATATCATCCGTTCCCTGGTGGACCGGGGCGATTTCATGGAAATCCACGAACACTACGCCCAGAACATGCTGGTGGGACTGGCCCGTCTGAACGGCCACAGCGTCGGCATCATCGCCAATCAGCCGAAGGTGCTGGCGGGATGTCTCGACACCGATGCCTCCGACAAAGCCACCCGCTTCATCCGTTTCTGCGATGCCTTCAACGTGCCGCTGCTCACCGTGGTCGACGTTCCCGGGTATCTCCCCGGCAAGCAGCAGGAATGGGGCGGGATCATCCGCCACGGCGCCAAGCTGCTTTGGTGCTATTCGGAAGCCACGGTGCCCAAAATCACCCTGATCGTGCGCAAGGATTACGGCGGTTCCTACCTGGCCATGTGTTCCAAGGACCTCGGCTGCGATCTGGCGCTGGCCTGGCCCACCGCGGAAATCGCGGTGATGGGCGCGGAAGGGGCAGCCAATATCATTTTCCGTAAAGACATCACGTCCGCCGCCGATCCCAAGGCCAAGCGCCAGGAAAAGATCGATGAATACCGGAACCTCTTGTACAATCCGTACATTGCGGCGTCCCGCGGCTACATCGACGGGGTCATCGTCCCCAGCGAAACGCGGCCGCGTCTGATCGAGGCCTTCGACATGCTGTCCAGCAAACGCGAAGCGCTGCCACCGAAAAAACACGGCAACATCCCGGCGTAGAACCGGCCCCGACCGCGCCCTTTTCGTGGGGGAAACCCGGTGAGCCTGGAATCACGCCGTGGGCATGACCAACGATGTTCTTTCCCCCCTCGGAATCACGGTGCCCCATCTCACCGGGTCGACCCGAGCGGAAGCGATGAGGCGCGGCGTGGGCGTCGGGCAATCAATCGTTGTTCAGGATTTCTTGCATGCCACCATCCCATCGTTCCACCATTCCTTCAAGTGGATCGCGGAACGGAAGTGTTGCCGGCGCGCGGTGTCGGGTAGCTCCCGCTGGTCGCAACCCGACCTACGCCTATGAGATCGCACCCCGATTTGATTGCACTTGCAGCCGCTCG
>Ga0066636_10001449_pt1 | contig 14695 bp, 13 predicted proteins | sample CryGeyCG2014_080_2_FD_62736 | JGI IMG/M metagenome (GOLD analysis project Ga0066636, IMG submission 62736) | Groundwater microbial communities from aquifer - Crystal Geyser CG07_land_8/20/14_0.80 | ecosystem: Environmental > Aquatic > Deep subsurface > Groundwater | place: USA: Utah: Grand...
ATTGTTTTCTTCCGCCACCCATACTGCTCGCATGAAAAAGGAACTGTTGAAAACAGAAATAAGGCAATCAGAAGATATGCTCCAAAAAAAGTGATCTAAGCAGTTATGATTTAGAATACTACCGCCCGCTTTTTAAACCATTCCAGCGTGTATTTGTTTTCCATAATTTTATTTATTTTTTTCGCTTAATGGTTTTCGTTTAATTTTTTGACGCTCTTGGGAGATTGCAGGAAATTTCTTCCGCTGACGACTTTTCTGCCTGTTTTACTCTCCAATTCCAACCGCGCGTTTTTAGCAACCCCACCTCCTTTTTTGGCCGGAACTTTATTTTCCTCCAATCCCCTCGCCTCCATAGTTTCGGCAATTTGACGGGTAGAAAGCTCTACCAAAGCCGTAAAAACCAATTCCGCATCTGTCATATGGTCGCGTAAATTTTCTGGATCCATTTTTGACTCCGACCCATTCTTTGCCAATTTATTCTTCCTCGATTGATTGATTTTTCCGGGTCAACTGTCTCTTGGATTCTTTCGTATCCCACTTTAGTAAGCCAAAGTTTAAACGGTTCGGCTTTAGGCGATGGAATTGATTGAATTATTCTTAAAATTCCTTCTATATCAGAAGCATCGGTTGAATAATATTTTCCGTCAGAAGATAAAAATTTCAGTTGTCGACAAAATGTCGACAACTGAAAACCTTCTTCCGTTTTTACTCTAATCTTCATTTTAAACCAATAGTCGCGAGGATTAATGCTGTCCGTTAACACCGTAATAACATCAACAACGGAAAAATACCATTTTTCCTCTTTTTCGTCCCAAATCCGACGATTTTTTTTCCCTTCAAAGATTGCGATTTGTTTTTTGTTCTCCATAATTTTATTAAATCACTCAATGACTTAATCTAACTTTATTTCTTCTTAACCTTAAATTCAATCTGGAAAACATTGATAAAAGGACTGATTGCCATTGATGAGAAACAATGGAAACAAAAATTTGAAATAAAAAAAGGGATAAGCAATTTGCTCACCCTGTTCATCCTTACATTATTTCCCCAAGGAGTTGCCACATCTCCCCGAACTTATCATCATAGAAAAATTTGCTCTTTTCTGTTTTATTTTCTTCCTTGTAATCACACAGATATCCTCCATTCTTTTTTTTATTTTAATATCTCCAACACAGATTATTTTGTGTTTTTCCAAGGCTTTCCGCAGCGCATCGGCTGAATCAAATAGTTTTACCAATTTTTTAAGGTTCTTATAGTGTTATTATTTAAGCAATTTTTTATCATTTTGTCAAATTCACAGTGTTCAATTCCGCAGGAGTCTGACCCCTGTAAACTAATGTTGACGTCTGAAATGTTGACGTCAGACGTCAACACAGACGTCGTCAACACAGACGTCAACACGTCAACGCAGACGGCAACATGGGATGGGATGAGTGGGGGGGGGTAAACAGTCTGCCCGCCCTTAAGCTTCGCCGGATTTTTGCTTGCTTTATTATTATTTGGTAAAATAAATTTAACAGATAACTAAAAAGTTTGATGACTAAAAAAGCTATATTTTTTTTAATCGTTATTGTCCTACTGGCTTCCTTTCTCCGCCTCTGGCAGATTGACACCATCCCGCCGGGAATCTATCCCGACGAAGCCTTGAATGCCAATGAAGCCATTACTAACCCCGGCCAAGTTTTTTATCCGGACAACAACGGCCGAGAAGGGCTTTTCTTTAATTTGATTTGGCTTTCATTCTCCGTCTTCGGTATATCAATATGGTCGTTTAAGCTCGTTTCCGTTTTAGTGGGAGTCTTAACAGTCTTCGGCCTTTTCCTACTTATCAGAGAATTATTCAGATTTGTTTTAAAAGACGAAAACAAGGTTGTTCTTATTTCCCTTCTTTCGTCTTTTTTTATGGCTGTTTCTTTTTGGCACATAAATTTCAGCCGTATATCTTTTAGAGCAATTATGCTTCCGCTCATCCTTGTTTTTTCTTTTTATTTTTTATTTCGCGCTTTTAGGACGCAAAAAATCAAACATTTTATTTTAGCCGGGATAATTTTCGGTCTGGGATTTTACACTTATATTTCTTTTCGTCTGGCCATCTTTCTTCTCGCCACGGTTATCTTTCTCTGGTTGGTCGCTTTTTTAAAGAAGAAAGAATTCAAAAAAACCCTTTTATCAGTTTTTCTATTCTTCGCTGTTGTTTTTGCCACGGCCTTGCCCATCGGGCTTTATTTCTTGAAAAATCCGCAGTATTTTTCTTCCCGGACAGACAGTGTTCTTATTTTCAGCCAGCCAAATCCGCCCAAGGAGTTTGCCATAAGCTTGATTGCTCACTTGGGGATGTTCAATGTTTATGGCGATCCCAACTGGCGCCACAATGTCGCCGGACATCCGATGCTTATTTTTCCGGTCGGTCTGTTATTTTTAATTGGTTTAGCATTTTGCTTTAAAAAACTTCTGCTTTCCATTAAGGAGAAAGATTTAATTTCGTTCAATGTTTTTTCTTTTCCTTTTTTCTGGTTTTTTATTATGCTCCTGCCCGGTATTTTAACCTTTGAGGGCATCCCCCATGCTTTGCGCGTCATCGGAGTTATTCCCGTTATTTATATTTTTGTCGGAGTCGGGGCTTGGAGAGCTTTTGAATTTTTGAATCGTTTTATTAAAAATAAAAAGCTTTTGTTTTTGATCAGTTTCGTTTTTTTAGCCGGCGTCGCCGGTCTGGAGTTTGAAAAATATTTTATTGAATGGGCGAAAAATTCTGAAGTTAAAAGCGCCTTCACCGACAAATACAACAACATCGGCTGGTTTATGAATTCTTTGCCAGAAGATACCTTAAAATACGTTGTTGTAAATAGAGCCGAAGAGCCTCTTTATGGGATTTCAATTCCCGGCCAGGTTCCTATGTTCGTTGAAAGAATCGGATTCGGCCATTTGCGTTCGGATTATATAAGGGCGGAGGAATTAGATAAGGTTCAGATTATCAGCGGAAGGCAGACGATTATAGCGCCCCTTTATGATGGGAAAATAATGGATGACCTTAAACAAAAATTTCCTCAAGGAGAAATAGAACAAAAACATGGATTTTGGATTTACAAAATAAATTAAAAAATATAATCATATATGTCTGAAAAAAATTCAAATTTTATCGCTTTCTTTCTGATTTCAATAATGTTCCTGCTCGCTTTTTTTAGCATTCAGGAGGATGTTTTTACCTTTGACGAAACAGCCCACATCACAGCCGGTTATTCTTATTTGGCTCAAAACGACTACAGATTGAACCCCGAACATCCGCCCCTGATAAAAGATTTGGCCGCTCTCCCCTTGCTGTCTCTGGGCCTTAATTTTCCCAAAGACAGTTCCGAGTGGGCGATGGAAGACGGTCCTGCCTGGTGGCATCAATTTAATATCGCCACTGAATTTTTGTATAATTCCGGGAACAATCCTGATCTGATGATGCTTTATTCCAGGACAATGATGATTCTCTTTTTGGTTTTGTCCGCCTGTCTGTTATTCTATACAGCCAGAAAATTTTTCGGAAACAATGTTGCTGTTTTGTCTTTGTTCCTTTTCTGTTTAGAACCCAATATCTTGGCTCATGGCAGATTGGTTACTACGGATATCGGAGCCACTTTTGGAGTTGTTCTGGCTACTCTATTCTGGCTTAACTTTCTTAAAGAGCCCTGTTGGAAAAATATTATTTTCGCCGGCTTGGCTTTCGGAACAGCGATGCTCTTGAAGTTTTCTTTAATTTTACTGATACCCTTTTTTATCATCATCACATTCGCTTATCTTTGGACCAATAAAGAAAAAATATCCGTCTCCGGAATTTTTAAATATCTCGGAAAATCTATTCTGGTCGGATTAGTCGGAATGTTATTTGTTGTTTATCCTGTTTACCAATATCATGTCTCAAAAGAGCCTCTGGATAGGCAGATAAGAGATGCTAAACTTACGCTTGAGTCCACTTCCATACCGAAACCGTTGGCGAAAGCTGATGTTTGGCTCTGTTCCAATAACATCACCAGGCCATTCGGCCAGTACTTCTTAGGCGTTTTAATGGTGCTTAACAGAGGGGCAACCGGAAATACAACTTATTTTATGGGAGAAATTTCCGCTTCGGGATGGAAAACTTATTTTCCCATTATTTATTCCTTAAAAGTTCCGGGAACATTTCTTCTTTTGTTGTTGGTCTCATTGCTTTATGCCGTCTCTATGATCAAAAAGCCGATTTGGGTGGAGACTTTCAGCCGTTTGCGCCAATGGCTTAAGAATCATTTTCCGGAATTCGCCATGCTTACCTTCGTTTTGATTTATTGGGCCACAAGCATCAGCAGCGCCCTTAATATAGGAGTCCGGCATTTGATGCCTGTTTTTCCCTTTACGATTTTGCTGGTGAGCGTGGTAATTATTAAAATTTTGGAAAGACCTTTTCTGGGAAAACCCTATACAAAATTAAAATATACCGCCTTGGGAATAGTTTTGGTTTGGCAGGCCATTTCAATCTGGGCTATTTATCCCAACTTCCTCTCTTACTTTAATGAAATAGCCGGCGGGCCGGAGAACGGCTATATTTACGCTACCGATTCCAATCTTGATTGGGGCCAGGATTTAAAAAGATTGAAAAAATGGACGGATGAGAAAGGAATAAATAAAATTTACGTTGATTATTTTGGCGGAGGGAATATCCAATATTATTTCGGAGAAAAATATCTGCCTTGGTGGGGATCTAAAAATGAAAAAGAGCTTCCAAAAGGAAGCTATCTGGCTGTTTCAATAAATCAGCTTCAGGGAGGAAGAGCAGAAGCCATTAACGGTTTTGACCAGCCGACTGATTATTATCGCTGGCTGGACAAGTATCAGCCGGTTGCGGTTATCGGCTACTCCATTTTCGTCTACCGCCTACAATGATCTGTATTTATAGGGGGCGAAATTACCGAATCTTAAATCAATGTATTCAAGCCCCGTTCTCTTTTCAGCCGGAATTTCTTTTTCCAGGATCGTCTTTAGTTTTGTCATCTGCCGCTGCATGTCCTTTTCTGAGTTAAAAAATATTTGCCATCCTTCTTCTGTCTGAAAATCAACCCTATCGTTGGAAATAATTTTAATTTCCCTGATAATTACGTTGATATTTTTAAGGGCTGATTCAGTCTTGAACAAATCAGACAGCCGTTCTTTCCAAAGAACCTTTTTCCCCAGAAATATGTCCGTCGGGGAGCTCATTTTCAGTTCGGGAAGGTTCAGGTGATTTCCCAGTAATTTTTGCTTTCCTTCATTTACGGCGTTGACAATGGGTTCAAAAACAACACCCTCTTTGTCAACAAAAAAACAATTTTTATTTTCTTCTTCAATATTCTGGCAAATTACTGCAATGGCCATCCTCTCTGTTACGGAGACGGAAAGAATTCCCCAAAATTTTTTCCTGATTTTTAAGTCTGATATTTGGGGGAATTTTTTTAAAATTTCCTGATTTATTCTTTTTGAATTAAGAAGGAAAATGTTTTCAGTGGAGAAGAAAAGGATTTTTTCATTAAGATTTTCTTTAATTATTCTCTCAATTTCTTCGCCGGAAGCTTTTGAATTTCCGCTTATCTTAATTTCTTTGGTTTGGAAAAAATCAGATGAGCAGAAAAGATAAAGGAAGCCGGCGATAATCATTACTGATAATATGCTTAGCCAAAATACCCCGTTCCTTAAAATGGATTTTTTTCTTTTAACCCTATATGGGTTGCGATTAAACAGACTCTTCTGCCTTATCCCTTGACGATTCCTTTCCATAAGTAAACTCTTAAAAGCCGCGTTTTATTTTTCTCATTTTTTCAATTATCCAATTGAACAGATATTTCCATGATAAAACATAATCTTGCGTTTTAACATATTCATATTTTTCTCCTCCAAATCCCGTCTTGAATAAGGTCGGGCCTGCCCAAGGGTGTTTGCTCTGCGGATCAACATAACCCCAAAAATCGTAAATTTTACATCCCCTCTTTTTCGCTTCTTTTATCGCCTCCCACTGCAATAAATAAGGGATGGAAAGCTTTGCGTATTTAGAGAGAGAGGCTCCTTGATGATAAAAACCTATGCCTGACCAGAAGATAATCAAAGCTCCGGCCACAATTTCATCTTTATATTTTCCAAAGAGCAATAAAGATTCGTTGCTTTTTGAAAAAATTTCGAACTCGTTTTCTATAAATTTATGAGAGAAGGGAGAAAAATTTTGTCTTTTAGCCACTTCCCTGTTCAGTTCTTGGTAAATTTTTATATCATTCTCGCCCTCGCTTTTTTCAATTGAAATATCAGTATTTTTTTGCGCTTGGCGGATCAGATAGCGGGTTGTCTTGCGCGTCTTTTTTAAAAGTTCTTCTTCCGGCAAAGAAATATCCAGTTTCCATGTCGCTTCGTAAGCATTGGCGTGCATAGGCGCTTCCTTGAATCCAAGCTTTTGGAAAATTTTTATATTTTCATCAGCTCTTGGCCAGAGCGGAGCAATCCTGATAAAATCCGCTTTTTCTTCTTTTCCGATCTTTTTCAATTCCTCTAGTAGGGTTTTTAACGCTTGTTCATTCGTTGCGGGTAAATGCTGGATTAAAAGAAATGTTCCGCGTTTAGCAGTAATTTTAGCAATCAAAGCGACTACTATTAACTTTGAACTTTGAACTTTGAACTTTGAACTTTCTTCATAAACTCCCAGCCGCCAAATTTTTTGTCCCATTTTTTCATTAAACTCTCCCCAGCTCCATGAATTTAAAAAAGTTTTTTCTTGGCATTGGCTAAGAAAATTTTCCCAAACATTTTTATTTTTTACTTCTTTAATTTCCATTATTTTTTAAAAAAATAATAATTTCTTCAGCTTGTTTTTCCGAAACATTGATATGGGTCGGCAGATTTAGCGTCTGCTTTGATAGTGCTTCCGCCTTAGGACAGCTTCCTGATTTATATCCTATTTTCTCAATTTTCGTGTCAAAGGGCGCAATCGGACTGGTGTACCAATCCCCTATTAAAAGATTATTCCGCCAGGCCTTCCTGATGATTTTATGCGCTTCCGGGTGTTTAACCGTAAATCTTAAAAAGACATGCTCTCTATCCGGAGGAGTTGTTGGTAATTCAAAAGAAGTTTTTTTTAATCCTTCAGAGTATATTTTAGCGATTTTTCTTCTATGTTCGTTGAATCTGTTTATTTTTTTTAATTGGTTTAAGGCAAGCAGGGCCAACTTGCCGGACATTGCTTTTGAGAAGTAATTTGGCATCATTCCCCTCTTTTCTTTCCAGTGGACTGCTTTTGAAAGTATATGAAGCCATTGAAAAATAATCAGAAGATACTTTCCCGCTATCCGATATGTGGGTAAAATCACGGAATTCATCAAAATAGGGTGCAATAGTTGTTGCATCTCCCATAAAAGCGGTAGAGGCCCGTCCTCTCCTTGTCTTTGTCTAAGTTTTTGAGCAAGAGTTTCGTCGTTGGTGGCAGCCATTCCGCCGTAGACAGAAGAAATAACTTTGTCACGGGAGAAGCTGAAGAAAGATGCTTTACCGAACGTTCCTGCTTTTTTTTCTTTGTAGGTTGCGTCGAGAGAATGGGCGCAATCTTCAATTAAGGTCAGGTTATTTTCTTTGCAGATTTTTGAAATCTCATCAATGTCAGCCGGCAATCCGAAAGTGTGCTGGATTATGACTGCCCTGCTTCTCGGGGTAATTTTTCTTTTTAAATCCTTCAGGTCAATATTAAAGGTTTTTTCGTCGCAATCAACGAAAACAGGTTTTAAACCGGACCATATAACCGGATTAGGCACAGCGTTGCAGGTGAAGGCTTGCAACAGAATTTCACTTCCCTTTTCCAGCTTTAAGGAGTTTAAGATGGCCATAAGGGATGACCTTCCGCTGTTAAAAGCAATTGCATATTTTACTCCAAGATATTTTTTAAATTCTTCTTCTAATTTTACAACCATCAAACTTTCATTCTTTGCGCTCCACCAGCCGAAGAGTAATTTAAAAGATAATAAAATATCGTCCCTTTCCGTATTCGGCGACAAGGATATTGATATCGGCTTCAACCATTGAGAAATTTTTTTAAACATAAAGACTTAACTACTTAACGACTTAATTACTTGTTCCGGTACTCTGCTTTCTAAAAGTACCGTGTCTCCTGGGCTTGTAAAATCTTTAATTTTTTTGATAATTTCTGTCGGATTTTCCATAAACAGAATATTTTCTTCTTTTATTCCGTTTTCAATAGCGGATTTTTTCAGGATATCAAAGAATTCTCTCGTTGTGATTATGGCTAAATCGCAAACTTCAGCAATTTTTTTGCCGATCCTTTGATGAACCCCTTCGGCAGATCTTCCTAATTCAATCAAGCAAGGCATTATTATCACTCTCTTGCCCTGATATGTTTGTAAATATTCTAAATCAGCGAAAACACCATCGGGATTAGCCGAATAAGTGCTGTCAAGAATTATTAAGTTGTTCGCGCCTTTTTTAATTTCTATCCCCGATAAATTGTTTTTAATTTTTTGGCAAGATTTTGAAATCTCTTCTTCGGTCATCCCCAGTTCTTTGGCAACTATTTTAGCCCCTTCAATGTTTTCCATCCCCCGTTGCCCGACATTTTCGCCATATAGAAATTTTTTAATTTTAATTTTTTCGTAAAGATTTTTACAATATCTGTTATTTCCATTGAGGAAGGCTATTCCGTCAGCTGGCAGCGCTTCCATCAGCTCAAATTTGGCTTTAATAATGTTCTCCTGCGAGCCGAAAGTCGCCATATGCTGTTCGTTTATCCCTGTCAGGATTCCTATTTTCGGCTTAACGATATCGCAAAGCATTTTTATTCCTCCCCTGCAGTAAGCGCCCATTTCGCAGATGAAAATCTGATGCTTCGGCTTTAAGTCTTCTAAAATAGTTTGAGCGATGCCGATTTCGGAATTTCTATGTTCAGCTGTTCTGGCTGTTTTGAATTTTTCCGACAATATCGCGAATAGTATTTCCTTAACCGATGTTTTTCCATAGCTTCCGGTTATTCCGATGACGATCAGATTCTTAAATCCGGCTATTTTTTTCTTAGCCTTATTTATGATCAATGTTCTTCCTAAGACAGTTAAGGGTTGGAAAAGAAGGACTATAAGGGAAATTATCAGCGGAGTTAATATATCAAGCAAAAGAAGTATGAATGGTATGGCTAAAAAAATCGGGAAAGGAAACAGGGAGAAAGAATCAAGCTTGGCGAGAAATGGCTGCGAAAAAACAAGCAAAAGAAGGGAGAGATATGTTATGCCGGCTGTTAGTATCAGGAAAGACATTTTTTTTGTTAAAACAGGTTTTTTGTATTGTTTTTTCAGGAAGTCTAAAACGCTTTTGTACGCCTCAACTATGTAAATTAGAAAAACAATCACGCCCGTAATTTGATAAAAAGATTTGAAGAAAGGGAAAAGCGGCGAAGATTGCTGGCGGAAAATTCCGGAAAAAACAAGGAAAAAGATGCCAACTGCCAGAAGTATTTTTATAAGAAATAATTTGTTAAAAAAGATTTTTTGGCCTTTTTCTGTCTGGAAATGAGCCAGAAATCTTCCTAAGTGATATTCCTTCAATTGCCATAGGTAAATCCAAAAGAGGCCTGCCTTAGCCGTTCTGATGAGCCACGGAAAAGGAGTGAATATGGCGATTATGGAGAATAAAGCTGTTATCAGGCAAGGGCTCATATTTTTAAAAATGATATTATTGTTTCTGCAAATTTTTCAGGAATTTGTATGTGCGGACTGTGCCCGATTTTGGGGAAAATTTTTAATTCAGAATCGGGAATTTTTTCTTTCATCAAAAACCCATTTTTAACGGAAAGATAATTATCTTTATCGCCCCAAATTATCAAAGTTTTTGTTTTTATTTGTCCAAGCAATGGTTTCAGGTCCTCTTCAATGGTTTTTTTAAACGTTTCCTTTAGGAATCCCTTAACTTCAAGGTAATCTGTTTTCTCGACGATAAATTTGTAAAAAAGTTTTCTGAAAAATTCATAACCAGGGAAAAAACTCGTAAAGAAAAAAAATCTCTTCCATGTGGAAACAAAGAAAGAAAGAGCGGCTTTTTTAGAAGATTTTCTTAATTCCGCTCCTCCGGCCGAAACCAATATTAATCCTTTTAATTTATTATCGTCGGAGGCGTCGGCGGAATATTTTGCGGCAAATTTAATCGCAACCCGTCCTCCAAAAGAGTGCCCTAACAGGAAGAAGGGCGCGTATTCTTTGGAAAAATTATTGAACCATTCAACATAATCGTCAAGAACCCATGTTTTGTCCAATTCAGTTTCTTTTTTAAAGCCGGGTAAATCAGGAATAATTACCTGTATCCCCTGTTTTTCCAAAAGCTGTTTTGTTTTGTCCCATTTTTCTTTTGAGCTCTGCCAGCCATGAAGAATTATCAAATTCGTCATTTTTTTAAAATAACCTTAAATCCTGTGTATTTTTGGAGAACTTCGGGAATTAAGATACTGCCGTCTTCCTGTTGGTAATTTTCCATGATGGCAATCATAACTCTGCCTAAAGCAAAGGCGGTTCCGTTGACAGCGTGGACAAAAGAAGTTTTTCCTTCTTTATCGCGATAGCGGATGTTTAATCTTCTGGTTTGAAAATCAACGCAATTAGAAGTTGAATGCGTCTCCCTGTATTTATTTTGGCCGGGAAGCCAAGCTTCAATGTCGTATTTTTTAGCCGCTGAAAAACCCAGATCGCCTGTGCAGATATTTATCACTTGGTAAGGGAGTTTCAATTCTTTCATCATTTCTTCTTCGGTGGCCAAAAACATTTCATGCTCATGGTGAGAATTTTCCGGCAGGCAGAAGCTGAACATTTCCAGTTTATCAAATTGGTGGACTCTTAAAATTCCCTTAGTGTCTTTGCCGTAAGATCCGGCTTCCCTTCTGAAGCAAGTGGAAAAACCGACATATCTTCTGGGCAAATCTTTTTCATTGAAGGTTTCGTCGCTGTGCATGGAAAGCATAGCTTGCTCTGAAGTGGCGATAAGATACATATTGTCATCTTGCAGATAATAAGCTTCGTTTCTGTCAGCCGCTTCTATGAAGCCGGTTCCTCTGGCCATTTCTTCCTTGAGCATTACCGGCGGGATAATCGGCGTAAACCCGCCCGCAGCGCTTTGTGCATCATTGCGGGCAGGCCCTTTTTTGACCAGCTTGTTCAGAACAAAATTAATAATGGCAAATTCCAAGAGAACAAGACTTCCTTTGAGATAGCTGAATCTGGCGCCGGCGACTTTCGTTCCCCTGTCAGAGTCAATAATGTCCAGCTCTTCCCCTAATTCAAAATGCTCCTTGGGTTTAAAGGAAAATTTTGTCGGTTCGCCTACTTTTCTTAAAACTTCATTGTCTTCGTTGCTTTTTCCGACAGGCACTTCGTCAAAAGGGATATTAGGGACTTGGCGTATCAGGCCATAAAACTCTTCTTCCAAACCTTTCATTTTTTCTTTCAGATTGTCGTTGTTTTCGTCCAATTCCTTCATCTCCAAAATGAGTTTTTCTCTTTGATTTTTGTCTTTGCTTTGAGATATTTCCCTGGAGGCGATATTTTTCTTCGCCCTCATGTCTTCAATCGCCAGCAAGGTTTGTTTTCTTTGGCCGTCAATTTCCAAAAGCCGGTCAATATCAGCATCAACCCCTTTGTTTTGGCAGGATTTTTTAACTTTCTCCGGATTTTCCCTTATAAATTTTATATCTAACATAAATTTTAGGTTATGAATTGTAAGTTATAGTCCGAGAATAGCCTTTTTTCGCAGAAAATTCAAGAAATATTTTGCAAAAATTTTTTGTAATAAAAAAGTAAGCTATTTTTGCCTACCAGAACTTTTTGTCCTTGCAAGATTTTAAGAATTTTATTTGTTTTTCGCAAAAGCCAACAAGATGATCCCTTTCGGCATCTGTTAATAGCAGAGATTTCTCCTTCCTTATTTCGGGCGTTATTCTATAAAGTATTTCTTCCCATGGCGTACTGAAACAACGTTCGCCATGAGTCGCTTTATTAACGACGCATCCTTCACAATCTTTGGCAAGATATTCCTTACATAGCGGATATTCTTTACTTGAAAAGACATTATTTTCGGGATCAGATATCTCTATAAACTGGGCTCTTGTACAATTTTTGAGAAATTCTTTTATTAATTCCCAAATCTTAATGCTTTTTTCTAAAGGATCGCTTATCCCGTCTGCTTCTTTTAGGTCCATACCTTTTACTTCCATTTTTTATTTAATTTTTAAAGTGCATATTCGCACTATATTTTTTAATATTTATTGATATGCTCAAATTAACATTTTTTCCTCCTCCCTGTCAATTTTTATATCCTTTCCTAATTCAAAACTCTCCAGAACTGTGTATTCGGGGCCGGTTTTTTTAAGCTCGCTTTCCATCAACTCAAGCGATGAAACTTCAAAATCCAAGAAAATTTCTTTGGAAATTTCAGGCCTTTCCTCAAGCTCTATTTTGTCGAATTGCCAAGCCTTAATTCTTCCCAAGGTGATATGAGGAGAGATCGGCTTGCTTGATGACTTCTCCAGTTCGTTTCTTAGGAATGCCAGTTCCGGCGATTTCTCCCCCATCGCCCATATCATTCTCGGATTTTTCCCCGGCGGACCGTAAATTATTTTATTCAAACTGATTGAAAACGGCTCCTGCTTTTTGGTTATTTCTCTTATTTTTTCGCAGATTTCCAAAATCTCTTCATCGTTTATGCTGCCGATAAAGGATAAAGTGATATGGAGATTGTCTTTTTTTGCCCAGCGGACAAAATCAGAGCTTTGGGGAAACAAATCACCGACTTCCTTCTGTTCGGAAACCAATTTTTCCCTGATTTTCTCCGGCAAATTTATAGCCACAAAAGTCCGTTTCTTCATATGGTTAAATTTACCTCAAATCCCAGCCAATTTCAATAAAAAAAATATAGACAAGGTCATAATTAAATGATAATGTTTTTGTAATGTACCTTTAAATAAAAAATAAAAAAAACACCAAAAGATGACAATTAGATTAAGCAATGGATACCCGCTTGATAATGTAGTTGCTAACGGAGCATTAGGATTTGATGGCAAGGGTTATCCTTGGGAAAATATATTGGAATGGTTGAGGCTTATTGAGATTGATAGACGTTTATTGGCCATAACCATAAGAACTCTGACGATGGAAAAACGTCAAGGAAATTTGCGCTGGTATAATCCTTTAGTGGTTATCCCCTTGCCCGGAGGAGTAATAAATTCAGTCGGGCTAAGGAATCCGGGATTAAAAGGATGGTGGAAAGAATATGCGCCGAACATTGATTGGGAAAATCTTAATTTAATAAATTCAATATATTCCGATAATACGGATGAATTAGTCGAGATGATAAAAATAATGGACAAACTTCCCTTCAAGGCGCATGAAATAAATTTTTCTTGTCCAAACGTCAAAATGACTAACCCCGAAAATACCCATTTCGTTATAGAGAGTTGTCGGAGATTGAAAGAGGTTTCTTCGCTCCCGATTATCGCTAAGTTGTCGGTAAAACATGATTATTTGCGCATTGTTGAGAAAATCAAAGATTATGTGGAAGCGATAAGCATTAATAGCGTTCCGGAGGACATGTTTAAAAACTCTTTTATTATCAGACATTTTAAACGTCTTGGCAAAGGCAATGGCGGAGTTTCCGGGGAACCAGCACAGCGCTTTACGTGGGAAATGGCTCAAAAAATATCAGACCAGGGGTTAGTTCCTGTAATTTGGCCAAGCGCATGGACATATGATGACTATAGTTACTTAAAAGATAAAGTAAGGGCAGATGCAATCAGCGTTGGTGGCCGATACCTTCTCAATCCCGGCGCGCAGACTCGGTGGATAAAGAAATGGGAAAAAGAAAATAATTCTAAGAACAGGTAAAACCCTGTTCCTTTTTATTAAAAAGGAGAAAATAAAAAAATCGCTGGGCGAGCCTGCGACTATATAAATTATTACCTCTCATTGATTCAGTTTTTGCCAATTATCTTCAAATTTCGGTTTCAACGGCAAGGATCCTTTTCTGCATAGCGGACAATCTTTTGGGTCATAGTTTTTTACTTCTCGATTTATCAACGCCTTTACCGTATAATCAGGATGCTCTTCTAAAAGGTCATCGGGTCTATAAACCAAAGTGAAGACCACTGGTTTTCCATTTATTTCCAAAAACCTAAATTTTTGGTGGAGGTTGCTTTTTAGAATAGCGTCCCTAACTTTTCTTGCTGTTCCCATCGTAGTTATCAGTTCTTCAACTTGGAGGACAATTGCTCCTTCAGGAATTTGGAACCTCTTCCAAATTTGTTCTCCTGCGTCGTTCTTTTCCGTGTAGGTAAAGATTGTTCCGATTTGCCTTGCTAATTCTTGACCGAACGGCCTTCCTGCTTCGCTTGAAGAAACAATATAATCTATTGTTTCTTTCGCTTGTTCGCCGAAAATATCCGGATTTCTTCTAATCGCTTCTCCTACGAGAATTTGAAGCACATTAGAAAATTTCATTGCCCTTCCAACATCGAAAAAACCGTCACTACATTTTTCTGAGGTTAATTTGGCATGAGGTGGCATATCGCCTGTTTTCTCCTTATTTTTGTCGTAAGACCAAAAAACTTCGATATCTCTAAGCCACTTCATTAACTCATCGTCGGCATAACTTTCCTTTCCTTGGATTCTTAAAATCCTTCCTTCCTCTT